>ENA-OQKS01000076-OQKS01000076.1-human-gut-metagenome-genome-assembly--contig:-NODE-76-length-28349-cov-3.530047_pt1 | contig 28349 bp, 28 predicted proteins | sample MGYA00242804_ERZ504808 | MGnify/ENA primary metagenome ERZ504808 (study PRJEB26092, sample SAMD00036375) | human gut metagenome | host: Homo sapiens | study: EMG produced TPA metagenomics assembly of...
GTCAAACGGGCTTTCCATTTGCCTTTCATTCTATTTGGCTTTTGCTCGCCGGCGTGGATGAGAGGCTCTCTTTAGCCTTCGAGGTTGGGCTTGAATGGGTCGTATGCCACAAAACGGGCCTATCTACTACGTTTAATTGGATGCCCTCAACCATGCCGGGAAAACGAAAAATAAAACCGCAGGTAGAAGGCCTGTCGATTTTCAAAAAAGGCGGGTATGGTCGGCCCTCTCGAGTTAAACGTAGTAAATAGGCCCTTTTCTTGGCGCTCGGTCAGCTCAATGCTAATCTTCGTGCCGGAACTGACCCAGTTGTTTGTAAATTGCGGTGATATACGGACTGTTTGGCGCTTTGGAGCTTCAAAACAGCCCCCACTTTCACCGCAACTTAGGAGAAGGGCGGGGGGTGGTTGGGTGCTGGTGGGTCGGAGCGCGTTAGGCCTGTTTGCGGCACTTCCATTGTTTGCGGCACCAGCGCATGAGCGCCTTTACGATGGGGATCGTGATGAGGATGATCCATGCGGGATGGGGCAGTCCCAAACAGAGCCACATGTAGAGGAACCAGGCGATGGCGGCTGCTGGATAGACGCATTCAGTGAGCTTTGACAAATGGCGTCGATCGATAAAGTCACCAATCGCGTAATAGACGGGAATCAAAAAAACGAGGAAGAGTCCCGTGGCCCATGTGCCGTAGACAATGCCGAGTACCAGATAGGCGAGAGTGACAAGTGCGGGGAAGGGGAATTTGTTCCATGCACGTCCGACCTTGGTGCGGAAATGCTTGCCATGATGGTCGAGCTTGTCGTGTGCTTCTTTCCAGCTGGAAAACGTCTCGCCGTCGATGGTGACGGTGCCGTCGTCATTGGTACGCACGCTATGTCCATCGTCCTCAAGCGTATCGATATGCACGCCGCCCGGCCCCACATGCACCTCTTCGCCCTTGCGCTCGTTAGTCACATGGATGCCGCTCCAACCAACATGGACTTCCTCGCCTTTATTGGGATCAATGACGTGGATACCGCGCGCGAGGGAAATATCGACAAGTGGTTTGTCGCCGCAATCGGCGTGCTCGGCAGAAGCCTCAACCCCGTCAGCCACATCCGCCGTCTCGGTGTCGGTGCTACCGTCCTCCAGGTCGTCGGCATCGTTAGCCGCCTCCCCATATAGCAGCTCGTCCAACGACACGCCATACAGCGCGGCGAGCGCAATGAGGTTATCGGTATCGGGTGAGGACTCGCTACGCTCCCATTTACTAACAGCCTGGCGGCTTACGCCCAGCTGGGCAGCAAGCGCCTCCTGAGAAAGCCCGGCAGCTTTACGGCGATCGACGAGGCGCTGTGCCATCGCAAGATCCATGGTGGTTCCTTTCGTTTGGTGGTCGAATCGAATGAGCCGAGTATGCCGAGAACAGCCGGTAGCGACCACCATTTCTAGTTAGAATCTGCCCCAACCCTACCGCAACTACCGGTAGCAACCATCATGACCAGCAATTATGTGACATATGTCAGAGCCTACCCCAAGTAAAGGCTCCACCATACTAAGTTGCGGTGAAATAGGGACTGTTGGACCCGATGAAGCGCTTAAACAGTCCCTATTTCACCGCAACTCTATTCCAGACCAGGCACCCGCAGCAAGAAGACGAATAGCCTCGGCCTCCCTAGTTACCGCAGGAGGCCCCAGGGCTTACCTCCCAAATCTTTCCGCAGGACGGAAGGACCCCGCCGCGCGAAGCGCGCGGCGGGGTCCTGACATGTCCGAGGACGATTTGGGAGGTAAGCCCTGGGGCCTCCGATGGGGGCGGTTCCAGCCGAGGCTATTCGTCGCCGAAGCTGATGCCCAACGCCTTGGCCTCGCGTACCAGATCGCTCTGGGGATCGACAAACTTGAGCTTGCCGGCGACATCCTCGAGCGGCATGTGGCACATCTTGCCGTCACGCAGGGCAATCATGTAGCCAAACTCGCCACGCAGGCAGCCCAGTGCCGCCTCGACGCCGCACTGGGTCGCAAAGATGCGGTCCTGGGCGTCGGGTTGACCGCCGCGCTGTGTGTGACCGGGGATGGCGACGCGGGTCTCGCGACCGGTCTTGGCCTCGATCTCCTTGGCGATGTCGTACACGATTGACGGGCTCGTGCGCTCGGCGAGCTTCTTCTTGTACTCCTTCTTGGACAGCGCCGCGTCCTCCTTGGAGATAGCGCCCTCGGCGACGGCTACGATGGTAAAGCGGCTACCGGTTTCCATGCGATGCTCGATGGTCTTGATGACGTTATCCATGTCGTAGGGGATTTCGGGAATCAAGATGACATCCGCGCCGCCCGCGACGCCGGCATACAGCGGGATCCAGCCAACCTTGTGGCCCATGATCTCGATAACGAACACGCGCCCATGGCTCGAAGCGGTGGTGTGGATGTCGTCGATGCACTTGGTGGCGACGTCGATGGCGCTTGTAAAACCAAAGGTCATCTCGGTGCCCCAGGTGTCGTTATCGATGGTCTTGGGCAGGGCGATAACGTTGAGGCCCTCTTCGCGCAGACGGTTGGCGGTCTTGGTGGATCCGTTGCCGCCCAGCATAAACAGGCAGTCGAGCTGCAGCTTATGATAGGTGTGGACCATTGCGGGCACCTTCTCGACGCCATCGGCCTCGGGAACATCCAGGCGCTTGAACGGCGTACGGCTCGTGCCCAGGATGGTGCCGCCGCGGGTGAGGATGCCGCTAAAATCGGCGGGCGTCATAACACGGAATCTGCTGTAGATAAGGCCCTGGTAGCCGTCTTCAAAACCATAGATCTCGATAGGACTCTTCGCTATTTGGTCATGAGCGTTTTGACGATGCCGCGCATGGTGGCGTTGAGCGCCTGGCAGTCGCCGCCACTAGTAAGAAGACCGATCCTGAGCATGATGAATCCTTCCGGGCAAGTTATAACATGCGCATAAGTTTACCCCCGCACACTGTTGATACGGGGGTAAAACGTGTTAGCTCAAGCGTATGGAAATGTAAACAACGTGAGGCGAGCGTAAGGCCGACGGGCCTGGCTCCTTACAGTGCGAAGGCGTCGACGTCGCCCCAGTGGCGGCGCAGCGTAATAGCGGCGGCGGGTTCGGTATTGTCAAAGACGACCGACCATTGCGTATTGCTGGTGATGTCTTCCGGATTGGGCTCTTGCGCTGCGGCGCGCAGGGCTTTCCAAGCGACTGCCTCGTCCTGGGCACCGACATGGGCGTCAAGGACATCGGCGATTGCGACGGCGCGCTCTTTGCCATGGCCCAGCTCGCCATTCCTTTGGTTGGGCAGCACTTCGTCGCCATGGCAGGCGTAGAAGTTCGTAACCTGGCGTACAGGAGTCGCTTTGAAAGCGCGGTCCGGATCGTGCGGATCCCACTCTACTGTGCGCGCGTCACCGGCGGCGTCGTTGATAAAGAAGTGGTAGTCGCGTCCGGCCATGGCGTGCATGTCGTAGGCGGAAAGCAGGTCGACAGCTTCTTGCGTGGTGGCGGCACGGTCGAGCACCAGACGGATGGCGAGCGAGGTATTGATGACGGGGCGTTGCGTGTCCTGGTCACAGGGCTTGGAATCCAGGGTGAGTACGGCAATGGACACGCCGCATTCGTTAACACCGTCGAGCTGGGCAAACGGGCCCATGAGTGCGGCGACGCGTCCGGCGACGGAGTCAAGCGGAGTGTTATCGCCCAGGTTGTTAAGGGCGGCAAGCCCGATGGAGGCATAGCCGCCGCGTGGGTGATTGCGCACCAGCAGCGCCGAGGTGTCGTCCTTAAAGTCGTAATTGCGACCGGTGCGCACACGGCCCTCGGCATCTACGGCGACAAAAGCACTGCAGGCAAACTGGGGCGCCTGGACATGCGCCGGCACACCGGGCAGCACCTGCGCCACCACGGCATCGATGTAGGTTTGGTCGTCGCGCACGCCAGCGGCGATGATGCGATCAAGATCGTAGCCGTAGGCGATGTTGATTGCGTACAGGTCATAGCCATCCGCGTAGCCGGTCAAGCGTTTGAGCGACGCGGCGGACTTGATTTGCTTGTGATAAACGATACCGGTGGCAGCGGCAAGGCCGACGGCGGCTCCCGCGACACCGCAAGCGATGGCAATGTTACGTGGCTTCATGACGGCTCCTCTCGTCCTGTTAGCGCAATTGTCGCAAAAGGAGCGCGGGCATGATGGCTCAACTTGGTGAGCGGCGCGGAATTAAGCACGGAATGAAAGGCGCGGCGCTGGCGTGGCGGGGTATGCTGGAGGGGACCATCAACCCAGCGAAAGGGGAGAGCATGACGGATCAGGAAACGCCCGAGCGCGCGCATGTGACGGCCGACGATATCGAGGCCGCCAACGACCTTATCGACTTTATCGAGGCATGCCCCAGCATGTTCCATACGGCGGCGACCATTATGGCCGAGCTCGACGAGGCGGGCTTTACCTACCTGCCCGAGAACGCGGCATGGGATATCGAGCCGGGCGGTCGCTATTACACGCAGCGCAACACCTCGAGCGTCATCGCCTTTAAGGTGGGCGAGGACCTGGCCGCAACCTGGGGCGAGGACGGCGTTGCCGGCGACTATCATTTTCAGCTCACGGCGTCGCACAGCGATTCGCCGACGTTTAAGGTCAAGGCCGTGCCCGAGCTCGACGGCGCGGGCGAGACGCTGCGCCTGAACACCGAGGCTTACGGCGGCATGATCGACTACACCTGGTTCGATCGTCCGCTGGCACTCGCGGGCCGCGTGCTGGTGCGCGAGGGCGATCGCATTGAGAGCCGCCTGCTTGCCACCGAGCGCGAGGTTGCCATCATTCCGAGCCTTGCTATCCATATGAACCGCGGCGTCAACGAGGGTTTTGCGCCCAATCGCGCTGTCGATCTGTGCCCGCTTATCAGCGCCGGCGAGCTTAAGCAGGGGGATTTTGATGCCCTGATCGCCGAAGAGCTGGACGTTGAGCCCGAACAGATTCTTGGTCGCGACCTGTTCCTGGTCAATCGTCAGGATGCGCGCATTTGGGGCTGGGCCGACGAGTTTATCTCGACGCCCAAGCTCGATGACCTGGCATGCGCCTATACCTCGCTGCAGGCATTTTTGGGTGCCGAGAATGCGCACGACATCTCGGTCTTCTGCTGCTTTGATAACGAGGAGGTTGGCTCCGAGACCAAGCAGGGCGCCATGTCGACGTTTTTGGCCGACGCGCTGCGCCGCATTAACGGGTCGCTCGGCTTCGATGACGAGTCCTACCATCGTGCGCTTGCCGCCTCGATGCTCGTGAGCTGCGACAACGCGCATGCCGTGCATCCCAATCATGCCGAGAAGTGCGATGCTCGCAACCAGGTGGTGCTCAACGGCGGCATCGTCATCAAGGAAGCCGCCAACCAGCACTACTGCACCGATGCCTTTAGCCGCGCGGTGTTCCAAGCCATCTGCGATGACGCCGACGTGCCCACACAGGCCTTCGCCAACAAGAGCGACATGGCCGGCGGCTCCACACTCGGCAATCTGTCCAACATGCAGGCGAGCATGCATGCCGTGGACGTGGGCCTGCCGCAGCTTGCCATGCACTCGAGCTACGAGACCGGCGGCGTGCGCGACGTGATGTACGCCATCCGCGCCCTCACGGCCTTCTACGAGCGAAACCTAACCATCAACGGCGCCGAAAGCGTGGAGATACTAAAACCTGACCAAAAAGGGACAGGTTTATTTTGGCAGGTTTTATCTGGGCAAATGCCGCAATGCCAACAGCTGGACGGAATTGTTAAGACACCGCTGGTCGAGCAAACGTCAGCGAGCGACGTCCAGAGCGAACAAGTTGGCATGAAAAAAGGCGAGGCATTGACCTTCTGGTCATGCCTCGCCTTTTGAATGACAAATTGTCGTTCTGGACGTTGCGCAGCGTCGGCCGGTCCGCCGTTCGTAAGAACGGCGGAACCTAAAGGTGCAGTGTGCCTCGGCGGCTTTTTGTGTACAGAGTACGGCTAATGTTTATAAATGCTATACATGCTTTACGTATCTACCATTGAGTTTTATGATAGTTTTGAAGTATTAAGGAGGGGTCATGACCACAACAGCCGCTCAGATCAACGTACGTCTCGATGCCGATCTTAAAAGGAGCGGGGACGCCGCTCTCTCCAGGGCCGGTATGACGCCGAGCCAAGCGGTGCGAGCGCTCTGGCAGCTTGCGGCGTCGCTGGCCGATCGCCCCGGTGCGCTCGAGGATATCCTGCTGCCCAGTCGTGCCCGGGCGGAACAGCGCGAGCGCGAAAAGGCCGCCAAACGTAAGCTCGAGCTCATGGATCAGGGGTCGAAGCTGTTCGCTACCGCTTGCCGTGAGTCGGGAATCGATATGGTCAAGGCTCAGCCATCGGACGACGAAGAGCTCAAACGGAATGCCTATGCGGATCGCTTTGGCGAGGAGATGAGCTGGCTCTATGAGTGAGGCTCCAAAGCGCATCTTGGTTGACACCAACGTGTGGCTCGATTACTTCATTCCCTCACGACGTGGTCGTTCGGTGGCGATTGAGTTTTTACGCGATGCATGCACGGCGCAGGTGGATTTGCTGTATGCGGCGACATCGTCCAAAGACCTGTTCTATTTGATTTCAAGCGAACATAAGGCATGGTATCGGCGAGAGCACGGTTCGCTTTCCCAGTATGCCGCTACGGCAGCGACTTCGCTTGCATGGGATTGTCTTAGCGTGCTTTCGCAGCTTGCCACGCCAGTGCCCTGTGACCTGAGCGATATATGGATGGCGAGCAGGCAGCGTGAGCTCCATAGCGATTACGAAGACGATTTAATCATTGCGGCAGCGATACGCGCCCAAGCAGATTTACTGGTCACCAACGATGTCAAGCTCTGTTCCCACGCACCCGTCGCAGCAATGAGTGTAGAAGACGCAAGAAAATATCTAACAACGCTCAAATAGCTCTAAACCTCACTGGCCGAATAATAGTCAGCGAATGCCCATAGACAGAGCCGCGTCAGCCAGCCCCTGCAGGTTGAACAAAAGTCAGCGAGAGCCCGCCAGAGTGAGCAAGGTGACGTGAAAGAGGAGGGCATAGGCCTTCTGGCCATGCCCGACGATTGAACGTCAGATTGCCGCTCTGGCGGGCTCGCAGCGTCGAGGGGTTCCGGCGTTTGGCAAAACGCCGGAACAACCTAATGCTCGATCCAGCAGCGCAGAGTCTCGCCTGCCAAGCAGGTGACGCAGATTCTCCGCGGCAATATCGACCACGTTGTTGAGCGTGGCGGCTAGGTGGAACCAGCCCGAGATATGCGGTGTGATGAGCATGTTGGGCGCATCCCACAGCGGGCTTGTCGCGGGCAGCGGCTCGGGGTCGGTGACGTCGACCGCAGCACCGGCAAGGTGCCCGGACTCGAGTGCCGCAACTAAGTCGTCGGCAACCACAAGATCGCCGCGGCCGCCGTTGGCAAAGAAGGCGCCCGGCTTCATCGCGGCGAAGAACTCGGCGTTCGCCAGACCGCGGGTCTCGGGCGTGCTCGGCATAAAGGATGCGACGACGTCTGCCTCGGCCAGGCGCTCAGACAGGGAATCCATGCCGTCCATGTCCTCAAACACAATGGGATAGACGAGCGGATGACGCTTGATGCCGCGGACGTGCGCACCCATGCTGCGGCAGAGTGTGGCAAAGTGGCCGCCGATATCTCCCGCGCCCAGCACCAGCACGTTGGCGTTTTTGAGCGAGGTAACCGGCCCCAAATCCTCCCAGCGATGCTCACGCTGCAGATCGTGGTAGCCAGGCAGACGCTTCATCATGGAAAGGACCATGGCAAACATGTGCTCGCTCACGGCCTGACCGTAGGCGCCCACCGAGCAAGACAGTTTGGCGTCGGCCGGCACGGTGCCGGCGGCAAGGTAGTCGTCATAGCCGGCGGTCTGCAATTGCAACAGCTGGAGATGCTTGCATGCCGTGAGCATGTCAGGGTCGATGTTGCCCAAGATCACGTCGGCATCGGCGACCTGCTCGCGCGTGGCGGCGTCGGGGCTCGTGTAGATAAAGTCCTCGCCCGGAGCGCTCGATTCAAGAATTGCGCGATGGCGGTCGTTGACGGGCAACAAAACCAGGATGTTCACAAGCAGTCCTCTCCGCTCAACCTGCCAAAAAGGGACAGGTTTATTTTGGCAGGTTTTATCTGGCAAAACGCTATAAAAAAGCCGGGCTTCGCGATGGTTAACATATCCATCGCGAAGCCCGGCGTCCGCACGGCTACCAGCTCAGCAGCTCGTAACCGTCCTCGGTCACCACGAGCTGTACCTCGCACTGAGCCGAATCGCTGCCGTCCCTGGTGCGCACGCACCAGCCGTCGCCCTTGCTAATCTTGATGTCGGGCGCTCCGGCGTTGACCATGGGCTCGATGGTAAAGACCATACCCGGGGCCATGATGGTGTCCACATCGGGCGCCTCGGTGGTAAAGCCTACAAACGGGTCCTCGTGGAACTCCTTGCCAATGCCGTGTCCGCCGTACTCGCGCACCACGCTAAAACCGGCGTCCTCGACCGTCTTTTGCACGGCCTCGGCCATAACGGAGAGCGGCAGCCACGGCTTGACGGCCGCCAGACCCGCCTCCACGCTGGCGCGGGTGACGTCGACCAGGCGCTGGCGCTCGGCAGAGACCTCGCCGATGCAGAACATGCGGCTCGAGTCGCTAAAGTAGCCGTCCAAGATTGTGGAGCAGTCGACGTTGATGATGTCGCCCTCGTGCAGCACGTCCGCATCGCAGGGGATGCCGTGGCAGACCACGTCGTTGATCGAGGTGCATACGCTCTTGGGGTAGCCCTCGTAGTTGAGGTCGGCCGGCGTGCCACCGTGCTCGACGGTATAGTCGTAGATCATCTGGTCGATCTGGTTGGTGGTCATGCCCGCGGCGATGTGTTCGCCTACGTAGTCGAGCACGCCCACGTTGATGGCGGCGGAGCGCTTGATGCCCTCGATGTCGGCGGGCGTCTTGTAGAGCGTGCGGGGCAGAACCTCCCAGCCCTCTTCCCACAAGCGCTCGAGGCGCTCATCAAAGGCGCTATGGCATTTCTTATATTTTTTGCCGCTGCCGCACCAGCAAGCGTCGTTGCGGCCGGGCACGGGTCCTTTGTCAAACATGGCTAACTTCCTTTCATCCGCAGCTAGTATAGCCCACCCACGCGTCTATAAAAGTTGCGGTGATATAGTTCCGATTTAAGCGGTTTAACAGCACAAATAGGAACTATATCACCGCAACTGATGGGGCGGGGTGGCGGGCACTGGCTGCTGCGTGGTTTTGCTAGTAGCTCACCTGGCAGGGGATGCCGAGGGCGCGCACGCGTGCGGCGATCTTGTCGAGCACCTCGGGCGCCGCTTTAGCAAGGCCGGCGACCGGTGTTTCGCGCGCCACCGTGTAAATGGTCGCCTCCTGTGGGCGAATGCGCTCGAGCGCCGAGAGCCAAGGGCCAACGTACTCCTCGCCGGTGTTATCGAGAGACTTGCCCCGGTACTCACCGCTCAAAAACATCGTCTGGATAATGACGCGGCCGTTAAAGCTCGCGAACGTCTCGATCTGGTGCTCTACATCGTAGGGGCCAACGGGCTGGTCGAGCAGCTGGATAAAAGCCGGGTCGACCGTATCGAGCTTGAGGATGTTGTCGTCGACCATCATGAGTGCATCGTGTACCTGGGGACGGTCGGCGCGCGTGCCGTTGGAAAGCACGGCAATCTTGGTGTTTGGGGCCAGCTCGTCGCGCAGCGCGACGGCGCCGGCGATGGCCTGCGGAAACTCCGGTGCGGCGGTGGGCTCGCCGTTGCCTGCGAAGGTGATTACATCGGGGAGCTCGCCCTCGGCTGCCATCTCGCGCAGCTTTACCTCGAGCGCGTCGAGTACCACGGCAGCTGTGTTGTACGGCTCATGGCAGGGGCGCTCAGCGTTGAGACCGTTTTCGCAGTAAATGCAGTCGAACGTGCAGATTTTGCCGCTGGCCGGCATCATGTTGACGCCGAGCGAAAGGCCCAGGCGACGGCTGCGAACGGGCCCAAAGATGGGGCCGGCATTCAAAAACGTAGACATAGGCATATGCTCCTCAAGACAATTGTGCCTAAGCATAGCATCGGCTCCAAAGCAAGGTGTGGGCTCTTGCTTTACAAGTTTCGTTTTTTCACGTCGCTCATTATGCCGTGCCATGAAAAGCCTCGGGTCGGGTACAGTTAATCTGTTAACAAGTCGTAAGGCAATGCGGGTCCATCCAATCGTACTGACGTGCAACTGGATGGGCGTTGATGATGGGAACACAGTATGGATTTTACGGTCGAGAATGCGGGCACTACGATCGCCTGCCGCGAGTATGCCGGCCCGGTTGTATCGTCCGATGCACCCGCCTTGGTTTGCGTGCACGGTGCGTGCGTCGACGGTGTCTTTTTTGACGGCATCGCCCGCGAGCTCGCCTGTGACTATCGCGTCATTACCTACGACCGCCGCGGTTGCGGCGAGAGCGGCGACGCTGCAGACGGACGCTACGACCTCGCCGCCCAAGCCGCCGACCTGCAGGTCGTTATCGAGCATATTGGCGCTCCGGCAAACGTGCTCGCGCACAGTGCCGGTACGTTGGTGGCCCTGGAGCTTCTCCGTGCAAACCCCGCCATAATCTCGCGTGCGATTCTGCATGAACCCGCCGTGACGGATGAGGGCGCCGGTCTGGGCGCGGCCCCGGTTTTGCTCGAGATGATCGCCGCGGGAAAGGTCTCCAGGGCATTACGGGCCTTCCTGGGCGCCATCGGCGATTCGGACCCTGAGGCCCCTAGGTTAACCGAGGCAGAAGCCAAGCATGCCCTACGCAACGGCCGCAGTTTCATGGCGAACGAATACGGGATTACTATGACCTGCGTTCCCGATTGGGATAGCGCTCGTGCGTCGAAAACGGTGGCCGCCGTGCTCCTGGGCGAGCTCTCGATTGGCACGCCTCGCGAGGCGGGCACGAGGGTGGCGGCTGAGCTTTTGGACTGTCCGCTCGTAACGGTTCCCGGGGCGCACAACGGCCTGCGCGATCGCCCGGCAGCGGCTGCCCGGGCTGTTCGTGGCATTCTGGGGTTCTAGCACCCGTAATAGCCAAAGCAGGCTTCATCCGCAAACGTCTCGGCCGTGTTAACAAATGTGCTCAAAACCTCACGTTTGCGGCTTCAATCGCGCCGTCTGCCAACTCATAAAAATGTAACAGTATTCACGTGCTTACCTGCATCGGCAAGGTGTTACCCTTGTAGCATTTGGAACCCACCGCTACCATGCGAAACTATCGAAAGGGCCCCATATGCTCAATAATCACGAGGCCAATCTAACCGACGAGGAGGCTGCCGCCGAGGTCGCCCGTGTCGCGAAGACCTACCCCGTGGTACGTTTACTGTCGGCCGATCAGATTAAGAGCGAGCCTAACTGCCTGCTCGCCGGCGATCGCTGCCCTTGTTTGCGTCAGTCGAGTCTTGAGGCCTTGGCGAATTCGGGTGAGGTGTCGGAGCAACTGCTCAACGATGGTACTGAGTACCGCGCCCGCCTGCGCCCTCTGAAGGTCGAGGGCAAGCCTCATGTCCTGCTGATGGTGCGTCCGATCGATGGGCAAGAGGCTGCAGAAGAGGACCTTGTCTACACCGACGTGCTGACGAGCGTGCATAATCGCCGGTATTACGAGGAAAAGCTCCGAAGCGCCCGCATGAATGCCGGCGTTGCGATGATCGACCTTGATGATTTTAGGGTCTTCAACGATACGTGTGGCCGTCATGCCGGCGACCTTGCGCTCGGTGCTGTGGCGACAGCCATGCGCAGCGGAATCCGTTCGACTGACGAGCTTGTGCGCTATGGCTGCGACAAGTTTGTGGTTGTCATGCCCAATATTCCCTCCGATGACTTCACCCGTCGCCTGCATCAGGTGTCCGATGCCGTTCGTTCCACGATTATTCCGGGCCATGAGTACGTGAGCTTGACGGCATGTGTTGGTGGCGTTCGCATTCATGGCGAGACGGTCGATGAGGGCGTTGGCCGCGCTGTCCAGTTACTGAGCCGCGCTAAGGCAAAAGCCGGTACGGTCGTGACCGATGCCGATTCCATCGAGGCCTTCCAAAGCGAAAGGCCTTTGGTGCTTATTGTCGATGACTCCGAGATGAACCGAGTCATTCTCAGCGAGATGCTCAAGGACGAATATTGCATCCTCGAGGCCGATAACGGTCGTGCGGCGCTCGACATTGTCGACCGCTATGGCGATGAGTTGTCGCTCGTGCTGCTGGACATTGTCATGCCGGGCATAAGCGGCTTTGAGGTGCTGGCCGGTCTGTCGCGCCGATCGGTTGGTGACAATCTGCCTGTCATCATGATTTCGAGCGAAGACTCCGATGATATGGTTCTGCGCGCGTACGAGCTAGGCGCCTCGGACTATATCAACCGCCCGTTTGACTCCCGTGTCGTGCGCCGCCGTGTAAGCAACACCATCCGCCTATACGCCAAACAGCGCCGCCTGACGAGCCTGCTGTCCCAGCAGTACAACGAGCGTGTCAAGAACAGTCGCATGCTCATCGACATCATGGCTGGCGTCATGGAGCTTCGCAACGGCGAGAGCGGCAGGCACGTTACGAACATCGAAAAGCTGACCGAGCTGCTGCTTGGCTGTCTGGTCCAGCGTAGCGACACCATTTCCCTTGACAATGAGGAGCGCTCCACGATTGCCCTGGCTTCGGCGCTGCACGATATCGGCAAGATGTCGATTGACGATGCGATTCTCAACAAACCCGGGCGCCTTACGCCCGAGGAGTTCGAGATTATGAAGACGCATACCACGATCGGCGCCGACATGCTGCTTGAGCTGGGTAGCCATCACGCCGGCAATGCGCTTATGGAATATGCGTACCAGATTGCGCGTTGGCATCACGAGCGCTGGGACGGCAAGGGTTATCCCGATGGCCTTAAGGGCGACGAAATTCCCATTGCCGCACAGGTGGTTTCGGTGGCCGACGTGTACGATGCTCTGACGAGCGTGCGCGTGTACAAGGACGCTATCCCGCACAAGGAGGCAATTCAGATGATCCTGGACGGTAAGTGCGGCACCTTTAACCCGCTGCTGCTCGATTGTCTGCTCGAGGTGCAAGACCAAATTGCCGAGACGTTGGCACGCCCCGCTGACGTCGTCGCGTTTCCCACGATTTAGTTTGACCAAAGGAGTTTTAATCCATGATTTCCATGCGTGAGGCGTATGAGAAGATCGGCGCTAATTATGATGACGCGTGCGCTCGGCTGATGGGCGAGGAAATGCTTGCCCGCTTTGCCCTCAAGTTTTTGGATGACGAGAGCATGGACAAGCTGGAGGCCGCCATGGCGGCAGGAGACGCCGAAGGTGCGTTTATGGCAGCGCACACGCTCAAGGGCGTGAGCCAGAACCTGGGATTCGATAATCTGTACGAGCCGGCGGTCGTGGTGACCGAAGCGCTGCGCGGTGCCGATGCCGTTGACGGCGCCCGCGAGGGGATGCATGCGCTGCAGCAGCAATATGCGGCTACGATGTCGGCCCTGCGCGAAGCGGCCGAATAAGAGCTTGCGAGCCTTGATGACTATGAGAGTGGATAATCTCCCGTTTTAGGCCCGGTGGTGGCCTCGAAGTGGGAGATTATCCACTCTCGTTCGATACGTGTCCAAAAATCCACTCTCACCCCTTCTGATTAGTGAATGGGCTATGCGCACTGGCGGGGCTTTCCGCATGCAATCAATATCGTTGTTCGATAAACTGTTCGAATAACGATAGAGTCGATGAGGGTGAGTGTATGTCTAACAGCGTTCAGCGTATGGCCAAAGCGGGCGAAAATATCAGGAAGCTTGGCTTTTGCATGGCAGCCGTTTTTGCAGGGATGCTCGTCGCTTTTGCCGCGTTGGTTGTTTACGTGATCTGGTATGCGGTTGCAAACGTTGCTTCTGTCGATTCTTTCGGTGTCGTGACGCTTCTCAATGGCGGGTGCATCGTTATCCCAAGCGGACTGTGCCCGGCACTCGTTGTGGGTATTTCGCTTGTCGTTTTGTGTGGGATCAGCCGTAACATCTCGCGAGGCGTCTCGCCCTTTACCAAGACGCATGTGCGGCTTATCCGTGTTCTTGCGCTTGCCTTTGCTGTTAACGCCGCGGTTTCGCTTATTGGTGCCTACGGATCGGTCAATCTTACCATTGGTGGGCTGGAGTTTTACGTCGTGCCTCATTCCTTCGTTATTGAGATTTGCCAAGGCGTTGCCTTTGATGCGGGGTCGCTTATCGGCGCGTCCGTCTGTCTGTGTATCTCGGTGATCTGGAGTTATGCCTCGCTGCTCCAAGAGCAGTCTGACGAGCTTGTGTAGGAGGAAGCATGAGCTATCTCATCATCGAGCTTGAGGCGCAGCTACTTAAGACCGGAAAGACCAGTGCTGATCTGATTCGTGCCACGGGGCATACTCCGGCTAATATTTCTAAGCTAAGAAACGGAAAAATTAAAGCTATTCGCCTTAAGACGCTTCTCGATATTTGCGATGAACTTGACTGTCAACCGGGAGATATTATTCGGCGGGTGAGTGAGAAAGAGCTTGAGGAGCTTATTGTTGAGCGTGCAAAAAATGTCGTGAGGCAGATGCGGAATGGTGGAGGCAATGAGGCGTCGCTTCCGACATCAGTCTTTGCTGTCGATTTGAGTGACGAGTAGCTTAAGGCGAACAACTAAAACGAAGTATCAGCGTGAAGGGACCCGTGTCCAACACTGGTCCCTTCTTTTAGATTATCTTGACAAATATGAGTTATCGTAAAACAATAACAGCACTGGAAAACAATAAAGGAAAGAAGGAACGATATGAGCGATTTTTCTATCAAGCAGAACGGGGGTCCAATGAACGCATCGGCGATAAAGCTATCAAAAGTTTCAAAGCGCTACGGGAAACGGCGCGTTTTGCATGACGTTTCCTTCGAGGTGCATCAGTCTGAGCTCTGTGCCCTTGTCGGTGCAAACGGTGCGGGCAAAAGCACGCTTATTAAAATCGTCTTGGGCCTCTGCGAGCCATCGTCGGGGAGCGTGGAGCTCTTTGGAGGCAAATCAAAAAGAGAGCTTGGCTTGATGCGGACGCGTGTCGGCTATGTGCCAGATTCCAGCGGAGCATACCAATCCCTCAGTGCGGTTGAGAATCTCCAAATCCGATGTTCGGAATGGGGGCTTGATGCGAATCGTGAGATTCCTCGCGTTTTGAGCCTAGTCGGGCTGGACGTCGAAGAGAAAAAGAGCGTGAGCAGTTTTTCTCTGGGAATGAAACGGCGGCTGGATATAGCTACGGCTTTGTTGGGTGACACTGATCTGCTTATTTTTGATGAGCCAGCAAACGGGTTGGACCCGCTGGGCATCGAGAGTATATGGGCCCTTATCGGTCGATTGAATCGAGAACAGGGTAAGACCATGCTCATCTCTAGCCATGATTTGGATGAGTTGGCATCAGTTGCAACAAGTTGCGTGTTTATTCATGACGGCGAACTGCTGAAAAAGGAATCGATGGACGTCATAAGGGATGAGGCGTCGTCCCTAAAAGAGTATTACAGGCGCTTGATGAAGGCGGTCTCGCTATGAAGCGGGCGATCCATCCCATAAAGGCAGATATGATGCGTTTGCACAGGTTGTTTCCGGCGAAGTTTGGTCTTGCACTTATGCTGGCGTTCGGCCTTCTCTTCGGTGTCTTTCTAAAAAACGGAACAACGTTGCTCGCCTTTGACAATAGCGTTTTTGGGGAGGATATTGGTTTCTGCTGGAATGTAATCGATCCTTCTGCACCCGATGAGTCCCTTGTGCGCAGTGCTTTTGCCGGCACCTCTCTGTTCGTTCCGCTCATCGTTTGCCTGGCGATTTTACAGGAGCGCGGCTATGAAGAGGGATACCGAATTTCTTCAGCAAGAGGTCTTACCCGCTTTAATGGGGTCCTAGCACATGTGCTTTCGTCTGCTTTAATAATTGGCACAGCATATAGTGCGCTTTGCCTTCTTCTTTTTGCAATAGCCATAATACGTGGTGGGCAAAGCTGTGCGCACGACATGCTGGCTGCATTTTTTGCCTGCGATGATAATCAACGCCGTATTGGTGATATCGGTTGCGTTGGAGACGGTGACCATCTATCGGATTACAAGCAGCGCCGTATTTAGCGGGGCTGTGGTAATAATCGGATTTGTTATGAGCTTGACGCTCTACGGAACTTGCCTTCAGACGCCCATACCATCCTTGCGATGGATCTTCCTCCTTCCAGGGCCGTACCTTGGAGTCGGATGTGCCCTTGGGTATAGCGATATGGGTCAGCTGATACTTCTGGAATATGGCGTGGCAGCCAGCTGTCTATCGGTATTGATTTACGCTCTCGTAAGCTTTCGCGCTGGGGGTGTACTCAATGGCTCGTCAGACTAGAAGATTCCTTCATTCAGAATTGAAGCATGTGAGCAAATGGACGTACGCCTTAATCCTGGTAATTTATGCGTGCATGGTGGTATTGCAGCTTAATTCTTTCCCGATGTGGTTCTGTAGCCTCCGTGAGAACAGTTTCTTGGGCTTTTTCCCAGACCCGACGCTTCGGCTATCGGCAGAGGATGTCGTTCTATTTGGTAATGCAGAGGTTTTTCGCGGTCTGCTGTTCAACGTGGCCCCGTTGGCTCATGCATTGTTCTTTCCGTTTATCGCGGCTTGTATCGTGCCGCGCTTTGTCAGTTCGGGCTATATTGAGGAACCGTGGGGGTTGTCGGAGGCTCGGGGAGGGAAGCGTGTGTGCGCTATCGTTGCGCGAGTGGTGCTGTCTTCTTTTGTCCTTTTGGGCGCGTTTATCCTGTCGAGTGTCGTTTTGTACTGTCTTAACTGCGTAATCGTTTTGGATGCTCAGCAGTATTTCAACCTGCATGTATTTTGCTATCGACTTGTTCTTGCTGCCGCTGCCTGCCTTGCATATGTGGTTTGTTGCGTAATCGTTGTTTCCTATTTTGGATCCGGCTTCGGTCCGATTGGCATGCTGCTGCTTGTCAACGTCGTAGCGATCTACATACAGCTCGGGGCCAATTCCATGCTTCCGCTTCCGTCCTCGATGCTCATGTGGATTTGCGGCGTGACCCCGTTGGGGAACGGTCAATGCATCTCGATTTTAATTGACTGCCTAATTAACGTAGCAAGCGTTTTTACCATTTGCTTTACCGTCGACCGATTGCGGTCGAGATTTCTTTGATTGTTTGTGAGGGATAATCAGACCGAGCATACCAAATACAGGTGGGCGGGCACCGTGGCTGGTGTCCGCCCACCTGGCATAGGAGGCTTTAAACGGAGTGGTTCGCGAGCTAACGGGCCTGCTTAACCTTTGCCGCTGCCTCGACAAACGACTTCCACAGATTAAAGTCGGTCTCGAGCGTCTTCCACGTGTACTCGGGATGCCATTGCACGCCCAGACAGAACGGCTGACCTTCGACTTCGATGCACTCGGGAACGCCGTCGGTTGCCTTGGCGACCAGACGCGTGCTTTTGCCCAGACGATCGACGCAGCAGTGGTGTGCGGAGTTGGTCTGGATTAGCCTGTGCCCGCCAACCGCGCGTTCCAGCAGCGAGCCCGGCACGACCTCGACGGGGTGCACGGGATCGTTGAGCACGTGGGTGTGACGCCACTGCGTGCGACCCTCGCGCGCACCCAGGCTCGGCACGTCCATGCACAGGGTGCCGCCGGTGGCGACGTTGAGCAGCTGCGTGCCGCGGCAGGTGGTAAAGAGTGGCTTTTTGGCGCGGAGCACCTCGTTAACCAGCTTAAACTCAAAACGGTCGCGAATCTCGCAGCACAGTGTGGGGTCGTAGGGGCGCTCGTCGCCCCAGCGCTTGGGGTTGACGTCCGGGCCGCCGGGAATAGCGATGCCGTCGGCGATATCGACGTAATGACGGATGACCTCAATGTTCTCGGTGATGGACATCTGCAGCGGCAGGCCGCCGGCGGCAAGGATGGCATCAACAAAGACACTTGCGATTTCCTCGTTGGGGGAAAGCGTCTCGCTTAAAAACGGCTTTGCATCTTCCCAACGCGGTGCTACCAGGATGAGCGGACGGTCGGCGGGGGCAACGTCGACGTGCGGGGTATAGGACGAGGAAGTACGGGTTCCGATCATGGGTGCGGCTTTCGAATCCGGGTGGACATGGCACAGGGGTGGCGCGGGACAAACGTTACTGATGAATTCGCCCGCGTGGCAATTGAGTTAGTGGCCCTTGATGGAGTTGAGGAAGTCTTGGGCGCGCTTGGTCTGGGGATGGTCGAAGAACTCGTCGGGCGTGCCGGTCTCTACGATCTGGCCGTCGGCCATAAACACGACGCGGTCGGCCACGCGGCGGGCGAAGTTCATCTCGTGCGTGATGACGATCATCGTCATGCCCTGCTGGGCCAAGCGCACCATGACCTCGAGCACCTCGTTGATCATTTCGGGATCGAGGGCGCTTGTGGGCTCGTCAAAGAGCATGGCCTTGGGCTGCATGGCGAGTGAACGGGCGATGGCCACGCGCTGCTGCTGGCCGCCCGAAAGCTGTGCGGGTACCTTGTCGGCCTGCTCGGCCACGCCCACGCGGCTCAGCAGGTCCATGGCGCGCTCACGAGCCTCCTCCTTGGACACGCCCAGCACGTCGACCGGCCCCAGCATGACGTTCTGCAGCACCGTCATATGTGCGAACAGGTTGAACTGCTGAAACACCATGCCCAGCTCGGCACGCATGCGGGCAAGGTCCTTGCCTTCCTGCGGCAGGGGCTCGCCCTCGATGAGGATCTCGCCCGAGTCGATGGTTTCCAAGCGGTTGATGGTGCGGCACATGGTTGACTTGCCCGAGCCCGAGGGACCGATTACAACGACGACCTCGCCACGGTCGACCGAGAGATTGATGTCGTTGAGAACGTGCAGGTCGCCGTAGTGCTTATCGACGTGCCTGAGCTCGATCAGCGGCTGATTGCCGGTGGAAGAGGTGCTCTGTGCCATGGTGCTCGGCTCCTTATGACTCGAAATGGTAAAGCGTTAGCGGATGATGGTCGCGCCGGTCTTGTGCGAAACGTAGACAGCGGCCTTGTTGATCGCAACGTTGATGAGGATGTAGATGACCGCGATAACCAGGTAGACCGACACGAGGGCGTCGTAGTTGGTAATGAGCACGCGGGCGTTTTGCATCAGGTCGGGGTAGCTCACCACATAGGCGACGGTGGTGTCTTTGACGACGACCACAAGCTGCGAAATCAACGATGGAATGATAAAGCGAATCGCTTGGGGCAGCACGATTTTAAAGGTGATTTTAGCCTTGGAGAGACCGAGCGCCTGGGCGGCCTCGACCTGGCCGCGCGGCACGGCGTTGACGCCGGCGCGGAAGATCTCGGCCAGTACGCCGGCCGCGGCGAGTGCGACGGGCAGCGTGAGCATCCAAAACGACGGCAGCGCGATCTTGTACTGGGGCAGCACCAAAAAGAAGAAGTAGATGAACAGCAGGCTCGGCACGCCACGGAAGAAGTCGGTGAGCACACGGCAGACCAGCTGCAGCGGCTTAATGTCGCTGGTACGGCCGAGCATAAGGGCTAAGCCCAGCACCAGCGCGATGGCGCCGGCGGTGAGTGCGACTTTAACGGTGCCCTCAAAGCCGGCAAGCAGGAACTTCCAGGTGGTGAGGTGCGTAAAGAAATACCAATAGTGGACCGAAAGCTGACCGGTCACATAAAAGCGCTGCAGCACGAGGGCGACAAGTGCGGCCACAGCGACAAGCGAGATGGCGGTGCCGACGCGAATCTTGGCGCGCATCTTGGGGCCGGGAGCCTCGTAGAGCGCGTCGCGCATGGTGAGTGCGGGGGAGGAGTGCTTGCTCATCGGAGGATCCTCACCTTCTTATCGATATAGTTGCCAATGTGACTCACCACAAAGGCCGTGCCCAGGTAGCCGAGCGCCGAGACAAAGAACGCGGCGACGCCGCCGAGCGAGCGCGTGTTGATGTAGCTCACCACGCCGGTGAGCTCTTGCGGTTTAAGGGGTACCTGGCTGCCGAGCGCGGTGGTGAGCATGACGGCGATAAAGAGGTTGGTCATGGGCAGTACGCTCGAACGCAGTGCCTGCGGAATCACGATCTTGGCGAGGATGCGGTTGAAGCTCATGCCGAGCGAGCGGGCAGCTTCTACCTGGCCGACACCGACGGTGTTGATGCCGCTCATAAAGTTCTCGGAACCAAAGGCAGAACCCAAGAGCACTGTGGCGACGATGACGCAGGTGCGGTAGGGCAGGACGACCTTGAGCGGGGGCAGCGCATAGACGACGATAATGAGCAGCGCGATGCCGGGGATGTTACGGAAGACCTGGACATACAGGTCGCCAAAGACGCGCAGCGGCTTGAGCGGCGACACGCGCATCACGGTGACGGCGACGGCCAGCACCATGGCGATGGCAAACGACTCAAGCGTCATGCCCCAGGTTGCTAGCAGCGCGTCGATATAGTTCTGGCCATAGAGCGACCAGAGCTCGGAGAGACTCATGCGGACCTCCCGCCGATAAGGAAAGGGGCTCCCGTGTGTACGGAAGCCCCGACAACTCAGTAAGGAAACAGTTTAGCGCAATAAAGCGCACCGTGCGTTTCCGTATGGTTTCGTTGCGGCCGTTACTAGGCGCGTTGCCTAGGCGCCGATCTCGGGCAGCTCGGGAACATTGGTGTCACCCGTGCGGTCACCGATGCAGATCTGCCACAGCTCGGTCCAGGTGCCGTCGTCCTCAATCTTCTTAAGGAAGTCGTTGACAAAGGCGACGCCGTCGGAATCGAGCGGCAGGCCGATGCCATAGGGCTCCTTGCTGCCGAAGGGCTTGCCGGCGATCTTATACTTACCGGGCTCGCGGACTAGGGCGCTCTGCTGCATGTTGTTGTCGATGACGTAGGCGTCAACGCGGCCCTGCTGAAGTGCCTGGCGGGCTTCCTCGTCGGTCTTGAACTCCTGCTGGCTGGCCTTGGGAGCGAACTCCTCCAGGATGGCGGGGGCCGTTGGAGCCGGACTGGACGGCGACGTTCTTGTCGGCCAAGTCGTCGACGCTCTTGATGTCGTCGTTATCGGCGAGCACCAGGATGGCCTGCTGCGTGTAGTAGTAGGGACCGGCGAAGGAGACGAGCTTCTTGCGCTCGTCAGTGATGGTGTAGGTGGCAAAGACGGCGTCGACCTGGCCGTTCTGCAGGACAGACTCGCGCGTGTCCGAGGTCACCTGGGTGATTTCGACCTTGTTCTCGCCCAGGATGTAGTTGGACAGGAGCTGTGCGATGCCGGCGTCGAAGCCGCGGGTCTGACCGTCTTTCTCGTTGAGGAGGGAGAAGAGTGTGGAGGTCTGAACGCCACCGATCTTAAAGACGCCGGCGTCCTTGACGGCCGTGGCCCAGTTGCTGGCGGCGATGGCGTCGTCATCGGCCTTGGGGCCATCGTTGACGAGATTGTCGAATGCCTTGGCGTCGAGCGTGGCGGAAACCTCGGTATCCTCGGAGTTCTTGGAGGAGGCGGCGGAGCCCTTGTCGGCCTCGGCGCTGGTGTCGGAGCAGCCGGCAAGACCAAGGCCGGCGACGGTTGCGAAGGTGGCGGCAACGAAGCCGCGGCGGTCGAGAACGACCTGCTGGGAGAGGTTCTTGCTCATGGTAGAACACCTTTCTCAATAAAATCCCTAGCGGTTGAGTAGAGTTATACCCTATCGCGCTCAGACGGGTCAACACGAAATAACTCAGAAACATACTTACCTTATGGGTTATTGTACCCACCAAAAGGGGACAGGCACCTTTGCGGTGGTTTGGGCGGGTGCGGCGGCATGCCTTACTGTTTTGTCTCAATCTGTAACATCTGCAGCCATTTTTGCCGAGTAACTGTTACAGATTGAGATTTACAGATTGAGATTTTCTCTTCAGCGGAATTCGAATGTCTCGATCTGTAACAGTTAGACGGGCAAAAGGTCTCTATCTGTTACAGATTGAGACAAAGGTCAGGGGCAAAGACGGTTTGTCTCGATCTGTAACAGTTAGACGGGAATTCGGGCCATAGATGTTACAGATTGAGATAATCGCGCCGCGAAAATAAAAACCTCCGCAGGGGTGCTTTCCTTGCGGAGGTTTTCTTACTCGTTGAGTAGCCTTACGGCTTCGGCGGCCATGTTCTCGACCGTCATGCCGTTCTGAGCGAGCAGCTCGTTGGGGTCGTAGCGGTCGGGGAAGCCCTTGGCGATGCCGAAGGTGCGCGTGCGCAGCGGTGTGCAGGCCAGGTAGCACGCCACGCGCTCGCCCCAGCCGCCGTCCAAGATGCCGTCCTCGAGGGTGACGACAACGCGATGCTCGGCGGCAAGGCTGTCGAGGAACTCACGGTCGAGCTCAGTTGCATGGCGCGGGTTGACGAGCGTGGCCTCGATACCGTACTCGGCTGCCAAACGGTTTGCTACGCGCTCGCCCAGCTCAAAGAAATCGCCGAGCGCGAGCACTGCTACGTCGCGACCCTGGCGCACCACGTTGTAACGAACGGCGCCGTAATCGGCGTCCTCGGCAGGCGCCAAGTCGGGGCGGCTTACCAAGCCAATGCCCGGCACGCGAATCGCCACGGGATGCTCGCGGTGATCGAGCGACCAGCTCAGCATGGACAGATATTCCTCCATGCAGGTCGGCGCCAAGTAGTGCATGTTGGGAAGACCGCCCAGCATGGAAATATCAAAGAACGAGAGGTGCGTCTCGGATGTGGTGCCAAAGATCGACGCGCCAAATACCAGGATGGTCGCCGGGGCGTCGTTGAGGCACAGGTCGTGCCACAGTTCGTCGTAGGCGCGCTGCAAAAAAAGTGCCGTACACACCAAAGACCGGCTTGGCGCCCGAGCGCGCAAGCGCGGTGGCAAAGGTCACGGCATGCTCCTCGGCAATGCCCACATCGACAAACTGCTTGCCTGCCGCGGCGCGAAGCTCGGGTGTAAAGCCCATGATGTAGGGCGTGGCGGCCGTGATGCCAACGACCTGCGGATCGCGCTCGATGGCGGCGCTGAGCGCCTCGCCCGTAATGTCGGCATAGGTGCGCGGCGCAGGCTCGCTCGGATGGCCCGGGCAGAGCTTGCGCCCGGTTGCCATGTCAAACGGACCCACGTGGTGCCAGCGCTCGGGGTCGCTCTGGGCCGGCTCAAAGCCCTTGCCCTTGGCGGTGGAGACGTGCAGCACGATGGGATGATCGATATCGCGCAGCTCCTGCAGCGCGTCGACGAGGGTCAACACATCGTTGCCGGCGTCCAGATAGCGGTAGTCGAGCCCCATCGCGCGGAAAACGTTGCGCTCGCAGGTGCCGTTGCTGGCGCGCAGCTCGGCCAGATTGCGATACAGGCCACCGTGGTTTTCGGCGATGGACTGGTCGTTGTCATTGACGACGATGATCAAGTTGCTGTCGAGTTCGGCGGCATTGTTGAAGCCCTCAAACGCTAGACCGCCCGAAAGCGAGCCGTCGCCAATGACGGTAATGACGTTGTAGATGTCGCCTGCCAGGTCGCGCGCGTGCGCCAGGCCGCAGCCCAGGCTCACCGACGTGGAGGTATGGCCCATGGCGAACAGGTCGTGCTCGGACTCGTCGGGATTGGCAAAGCCAGAGGCCTCGCCGTAGCGTGCCGGGTCGATATAGGTATACGCGCGCCCAGTCAGCGCCTTGTGGGCGTAGGTCTGGTGCGAAACGTCAAAGACAATTTTGTCGATGGGGGAGCTAAACACGCGATGAAGCGCAACCGTAAGCTCAACGACGCCCAGGTTGGGGGCAACGTGCCCGCCGACGGCGGCGGAGCTTTCGAGGATTGCCTGACGGATCTCGCCGCAGAGCAGCGGAAGCTCGGCGCGGTCGAGAGCCTTGACGTCCTCGGGCGTTGTCGTTTGCGTAAGCAGCATCGTTGTGGGTTACTCCATGCGAATCGAGCACCGGCGCTCCCTCGGCCGGCACAATTGCACAAGACAGTCTCGCACATTTTGGCGTTTGATATGTGACGGCGGCGCGGTAATTCGCCAACTGGCGGGGCAAAACGTTTTGCCCGATGCCATACTGATAAGTTCCATGGTGATTTTATTCATTGCGTGCAGGCTGTGGCTTGCCGTCGAGAGCCGCTGGAAGGAGGCCGCATGTCCGAAACCGTTCGTGCCGAGAGCATCGCGCGCGAAGTAGACCATGCTGCCCGTCAACTGGCGCAGGCGGGCCGTCTGGACCTGACGCGCGAGTTTATCCAGCATGGCGATGTGACGGTCTATGCGCATGTGACCTCGGTGGCGCGGGCAAGTCTGTCCTTTGCCGAGCGCCTGGGCCGTGCTGGCATTTCGGTCGACCGCGCCTCGCTGCTGCGCGGAGCCTTGTTACACGATTACTTTCTCTACGATTGGCATGACTCTGATCCGAGCCATCGGCTGCACGGATTTCGGCATCCATTTTTTGCCTTGGCACGTGCCGAAGAGGATTTTGAGCTGACGCCGCGCGAACGGAATATTATCGCGCGACATATGTTTCCGCTGGTGCCAGTGCCGCCGACGTGTCGCGAGGCATGGATTGTGTGCCTGGCTGATAAGTGGTGCGCGCTGCGTGAGACGGTCGCCGGCCGTCTGCCGCGCAAAGGCGGCGCGAACGATTTGAACGAGGGCTCGAGTGACGGCTCGAGTAAAGAATCGAGCGAAAAGAGGAGAGGGTAGACGGTGGGAACCGCGATTGATATGGCATTTGACGGCGCGACACTTGCCGCCTGCCCACTCTCAGCGCTGGTACTCTCGTTTGCCTTTTACGGGTTTTGCGGCTGGGCGTGGGAGTCGACAGTCTGCGCCATGCTCAACCACGGACGCTTTGCCAACAGCGGTTTTTTGCTGGGGCCGTGTTGTCCTATCTATGGTGTGGGCGGCATAGCCTGCTGGCTTTTGCTGCGCGGGATTCCGGATGCCTCGAGCCAGTTTGTTGCCGCGGCGCTCGTATGCAGCGTGATTGAGTACGGCGTAGGCGTTTTGTTGGAAAAAACAACAGGTGCGCGCTTTTGGGATTACTCGCACCTGCCGTTTAACCTGCACGGACGCATCTGCCTGTACTGGGCCTTCGCGTTTGGCTTGGGTGCGTTGTGCATTTGCCGTTTAGTGGAGCCGGCATTGCTGGGGCTGCTTGGCCATCTGCCGGTGCCGATTGTGCGGCTGTCCGCCTTTATCGTCGCGGTCGCGATGATGGTCGACGCGGTGTGCTCGTTGGCCAGCTGGCGCCGCCTGTCCGATCAGCTTGAGCGTGTGCGTGCCGACCTTGCCGACCGCATCAACGAGTCGCTTGCCGATGCCTCGGACTCAATGCTCGAACGTATTCCCGATTCGGCGATCGACTCGGTGGCGCAGACGCATATCCGCGGTCGCGCCGTTAACGCGTGGCTGGCCGAGCTGGGTGACGCCGCGCTCGATGCCCTGCGCGAGAAGGCTTCGATGCCGACGTTTATCTCGGATGGTGCTCGCGGCCTGGCGCTTGCTGCCCGCCGCGTTGCCGATGCCGCGCCGAGCATGTCGCGTCCGTCGCTCAGTCGTCGCCTTGCCGGCAAGCGCATGAGCCGTCCGGTGCCGAGCGTGTCACTCAGCCGTCGCGACCTGCGCTTCTTTAACGCCTTCCCGCGTCTGCGCATCAATCGCTACGAGGGCGTCATCCGAGCTACCGACCTCCGCGATCGAGCCCGCGAGCTGTTCCGGCGCTAGCCAGAGCGGGGCCAAGCGCGCCCTTCTCGTTCGCACGTTTCCCGTTCGTTTCGCGCCCGTTGCCGCGCCGTTTCCAAGATTGCGGCACCGTTTCCATTCGACAACGCGGCGTTTAACAACGCCGTATCTGGTCTACACCAGTTGCCCCTCGGCCGCATTATGGGCGCCGACAACGTCCATGCGACCAAGGGGGAGCGAATGTACGATACGGGATCGACAACGTTTATGCTCATCTGCACCATGCTCGTGTTTTTAATGACACCGGGTCTGGCGTTTTTCTATGGCGGCCTGTCCAGGCGCAAAAATGTCATCAACACCATGCTTATGTGCTTTGGCGCCATTGGCCTGGTTGGTGTGCTGTGGATTGTTGCCGGCTGGTCGCTGGCCTACGGCGGCGACGGTTCCAGCCCGTTTATTGGAGGCCTTGACCAGCTGCTGTGCCTGCCGGTGCTCAACCAGGTGCTGCAGGCGGCCGAGGGCAATGCCGCGGACGGTGCCGTCTACCCTCAGATCATCAACATCGCCTTTCAGATGGCGTTTGCCATGATCACGGCAGCTATCGTCACGGGCAGCCTGGCCGGTCGCGTTAAGTTTGGTGCCATGACGGCCTTCCTGGGCATTTGGCTGCTTGTGGTCTATGCGCCGCTCGCCCACATGGTTTGGGGCGGCGATGGCTCCTTTATCGGCGACATCATCGGCGCACTCGACTTTGCCGGCGGCGACGTGGTGCACATTTCGTCTGGTCTTACCGGCCTGGTCCTCTGCTTAATGCTCGGCCGTCGTCGCGGTTTTGGCATGGTGAGCTATCGTCCGCATAACGTACCGTTTGTGGCGCTGGGCGCCGGCCTGCTTTGGTTTGGCTGGTTTGGCTTTAACGGCGGCAGCGAGTTTAAGGCCGACGCCGTGGCGGCACTCGCCATCCTCAACACCGTGACGGCCAGCGCGGCAGGCATGGTCTCGTGGCTTGCCGTCGAGCGCGTGCACACCGGTCGCCCCACGCTGGTGGGTGCCAGCACCGGTCTGGTTGCGGGCCTTGTGGTGGTCACGCCGGGCGCGGGCTTTGTCGAGCCGTGGGCAGCGTTGGTCATGGGCCTGATCGTATCGCCCGTCTGCTACCTGGCCATCAGCCATCTTAAGACCAAGTTCGGCTACGACGACGCGCTCGACGCGTTTGGCTGCCACGGCATTGGCGGCATCTTGGGTGGCGTGCTCACGGGTCTGTTCTGCGTGCCGGGGCTTTCGTGGACCGGTAAGGGCGGCCTATTCTACACGGGCGACGTGTCGCTGCTCATCTCGCAGGTCCTGGGCATTGTGGTGACGGTCGCTATTGTGCTGGTGCTCGACTTGGCAATCGCCGCGGTGGTCAAAGCGCTGTTCCACGGTAGCCTGCGTGTGGGCGAGGCCGACGAGGCGCTGGGCCTGGATGCCAGTCAGCACGGCGAGAGCGCGTACCCCTCCTTCTCGGGACTCGATTAGCAGCTTCCCCAGGCTCCGCACCTTGCCGTTCAATCGTCGCGCGGCTTCCCCAGGCACCGCACCTTGGGTTTCAAACCGTCGCTTGCGTACAAAAGTACGCGGCGCTCCTCTTTCAACCCAATCTGCGGCACCTGGGAAACCCGCCTCATTGAATGGCAACTCATTTCTTTTATTGAAGAGAGGAATTCACTATGAAGAAAATTACGGCGATCGTTCGTGCTGAGAAGCTTGAGGTTCTTAAAGATGCGCTGTTTGCTGCTGATGTTCGCGGTATGACTATCAACCAGGTGCAGGGATGCGGCGCGCAGCATGGCTGGAAGGAATACGTGCGCGGCAACGAGTTGCTCGTCAACACGATCCCCAAGGTGCAGTTCACCCTCATCTGCGCCGACGAGCATGTCGACGGTATCGTTGACATTATCTGCAGCGCCGCTCGCACCGGTGCCGTCGGCGACGGCAAGATTTGGGTCGAGCCGGTCGAGGATGTTATCCGCATCCGTACCGGCGAACACGGCCCCGCCGCGGTGTAGGGCCGACCGTCTGTCATCTGCAACGTTAAAATACTGCAGTGAGGCATAAGGCTTGTGTTGCGGATGGACGGATTATGGGTCGCAATAAATATCCCGAGGAGACGGTCGCGAAGATTCTCGACGCGGCACTGGAGCTATTCTGTGCACAGGGTTATGAGGGGACGAGCATTCAAGATATCGTTGACCGTCTCGATGGCATGACCAAGGGCGCTGTCTATCATCACTTCAAGAGCAAAGAAGAGATTTTCAACGCCGCGTTTGATCGGGCGATGGCTCCCGTCGTCGAGGCTCGTCAAAAGCTTTTCGAGGACCGGCGCCTTGACGGGGCGCAGAAGCTCCAGCGCCTGTACTCTGCGGATTCGATCGTTCCCCAGGTAGAGCTGTGGCGACGTATGAGCCCCGCTGCCGACCCCATCAAGAGCTCGCGCTTATTGGCGATTCAGTTTCAGGGCACATTTGATGAGTCAGCCAATCGCTGCCTATTGCCCATCATCCGGGAAGGCGCGGCGGATGGCTCTCTCACATGCGAGTACCCGGAGCAGGCGGCAGAGGCCATAGCGCTCCTTGCGAATCTTTGGCTGATTCCGCTATTCAGACCAAACGATTCGCTTGAGGCGATGCTCGCGAGGGCAGAGTGCCTCTCTAGGATGTCCC
>ENA-OQKS01000077-OQKS01000077.1-human-gut-metagenome-genome-assembly--contig:-NODE-77-length-28191-cov-3.804590_pt1 | contig 28191 bp, 44 predicted proteins | sample MGYA00242804_ERZ504808 | MGnify/ENA primary metagenome ERZ504808 (study PRJEB26092, sample SAMD00036375) | human gut metagenome | host: Homo sapiens | study: EMG produced TPA metagenomics assembly of...
GGCTCTCCCTTTGGGAGAGCTGGCGCGTCAGCGCCTGAGAGGGCAAGCCAGTTTTAACTCAGCCCCTGCCCCTTCATCATATTTTGGAGCACCGTCAGATCCGCCGAGAGGTCCATGCTTTCAGCGGCATACAGTGCATCCAGCTGGTTTTCGAATGCAGTGGCGATGGAAGCCGCGTTCCGCTCCACCTCTGCCCGAATCGAAGCGGCATTTTCGCCCCGCACGCCCTGGCGGGCCAGCTTTGCGTACTGCTCCAGTACGTTCACCGCGTCGGGCAGATAGTAGTTTGCAAAGCGGCGTACCTGCTTTGCCTTGGCGGGGCTGGCCTCCACCGTCTCCACGATGGAGCGGCCTGCCTTTTCCATCCGGGTCATGGCGGCGGAAAGCTCCGGGTCGGGCAGGGCCTCGTTCAGCGCGTGGAGGGCATCCAGCTTCTGCTGGATGTCGGCCAGCATCTCGTCCACATCGCCGCTGCCGGTGTGGAAAGGCACTTCATGCTCCACCACCCGGGGCGGGCAGACCTTCTTTGCCGCGCCGAACATCACGGCTGCGCCGCCCAGCGCTAGCAGCAGCGCCCACAGCTTATATGCTGGCAGCACTGCGCACAGCACCGCGAACACCAGCGCCGCCGCATACCACGGCAGGACGCTGGGCTTTTGGGTGCGGATAACTTTGCTCATGCATTTTCTCCTTTCCCGAAGGGGCGCACCGCCCCTTGTACTCTTCCATAATAAATCCTTTTATCCACAAAACGCAAGTGTTTCATGAATAATTTACAGGTTGGAAACGGTTATATAATCTTTGAGGGACTCGCCCCAGACCTCGCGCAGGGTTTCGGGGCGGCAGGCGGCGTTGGCGGGGCTGGTGCTGGGCAGCTTGACCGCCGGGATGCCGGAGACCGGAAGCAGATATTTGGTATAAATGCGGTGGGCGGTGGCCCCGTTGCAGAACACTGCCTCAATGGGTGCTTTTGCTAAAAGAGATGCAATGTCGTTCGGCACCACGTCCCGGATAGAGGCGTCCGACGCGCCGGTGATGGTGCAGCTTTCCAGTGTGTCCCACAGGGCGAGGCCATGGCGGAGGATGATGCCCTTTTTGGCCTCGATGTCCTCCCGGGCGGGGACAGGCTCGCCGGTGAGAGCTGCCATCATGGGCCAGAAACGGTTCTGCGGGTGGCCGTAGTAGAAGGCCATCTCCCGGCTTTTGGGGCTGGGCCATGTGCCGAGGATGAGGGCGCGGCTGTTTTCAGAGTAAACGGGTGCGAAGCTCATCGTTCCATCGTCTCCCATGCAGAGCCGAAGCTGCGGTCGGAGGGCTCTGCCTTCGGGCCGTCGAACCACAGCTCTTCAATAAGGGCAGCAAGTCCGTCTTCCCGCACATCGCCGATGACGCGGTCAGCGGCGGCTTTGGCTTCGTCGGTGCCGTTGGACATGCAGCAGCCGAGGCCGGCTGCTTTCAGCATCCCGACATCGTTGGCGGAGTCGCCTGCCGCCACGGCCTCGGCGAGGGAGAGGCCCATCTTTTCGCAGAGGTCTGCGAGGCCCGCGCCCTTGTCGATCCCGCCCCGCACGATGTCGTAGAAGTGGGAGCCGTCGGGCAGCTGGCCGCCCGTCTGCATGAAGTGAAGGCCGAGGTGGCCGTACTTTTCGTTGAACCGCTCCAGCGCCCCCTCGGGGAAGAGGCAGAACGCCGCGTGAGGCATATCGATGAGGTGGCGGTCCTGGTCTTCGCCGTCCACGCAGTCCAGACCGACGCTATTCATCTGATCGTAGTGTTTGTGGAGGATGTCATACTCGCAGTAAACATAGTATGCGTCCCGGAAATTGAATTGCAGGGGGTAGTTGTAGTCCTCACAGAAATCCACCAGCGCGTACATCTCTTCGTTGGTCATGGGGTGCTCTGCCACGATGGCACCGTTCATGTCCACGACGCAGGCACCGTTGCAGGTGATGGCATAGTCGAACCGGATGCCGCCCAGCTGACCTTTCCGGTTGATGGCTGACCAGGCCCGGCCTGTGCTGAGCACGAATTTTCCCCCGGCGGCCTGAAGCTTCTTCACGGCCTTGATCATGGCCGGACGGGGCTGGCTCTCCCCGAAGGGGACGAGGGTGTTGTCGTAATCGCTTGCGAGAATTTTATATTGCATGGTGTTCTCCTTATATCTATATATAAGCTGAGTATATCACAAAATAGAGGCTTTGTCTCAAGAATATCAACAGTGAAAGCCTCTTGAAAATGCTATCAATAAGAGTAACAAAGGGAAATCCCTTGTTACTCTTATTTTTTTGTCGCAATCGGAGGTGAAAAAGCCATGAGTGAAAAATACATTAGCCCCGCCGAACGGGAGTATATCGCCCAGGCGTGGCGCAATTACGCGAGTGTGGCGGAGATCGCCACGCACCTGGGGAAATCCAGAAAAACGATCTACGCAGAATTACGGAGAGGCCAGGACGGTGAAAAGCTGGACCGGAACCAGCGCCCTGCCTATGACCCGGAACTGGCCCAACGCCGTTTCCAGGCTAACCTCCGACGCAGAGGCAAGCCCCAGCAGGCAGGAACCTAACACGGGAAACCGAAAAGGAGATAAAACGCAATGGGCAAAAGAAAAGAAATCAAGTTCATGTGCCGGGACGGGCGGACATTCGAGGGACGCCAGGACGGTGTGCTGTTCTGGATCCGGGAGAACCGGATCCGGAGGCAGCAGGGCCTCCCCTGCTACTATGTGGCAGCCAATGACACCAAAGGCAAGGGGCGGACGGTTTTCACGGGGGACCATGAGTATTTCACCCTGGAGGAAGCAAAAGAACTGTGCCAGCAGGTTATGATCGGCGGGGCAAATCTGGAAGAACGAAAGGCCAGATATGCGGCGGAGGACGCAGAAAAGGAACGGCGGGCCGTCGCGGAAGCAACCGAACAGGCCAAGAATTTCCGGGACAGGCTGGAGGCCGCCGGGATCTCTTTTGGAAAATTGCTGGAGTTGGAGGACGCACTGGACGACCTAAGTTTCATGGCCCGCAATATCCTGCTGGGCTGGGAAAACGGGGAGGGATTTCCGAATGGGTGAACAGAACACCAGCGCGGCGGCGGTTTATCTGGACGGCAAGCCGCTGGGGACTATCGGAGAATTAGAGTTAGTGAAACCGGAACCGGGCATAACCGCAGAACAGGCAGCGGAAGCCTGCCAGGCGTTAAGCAGAGCGTGGGGGCAGCTGACCGCAGAGGTGGGCAAGCTGGCGGAAGATTTCTGCAGATGGATCCGCAAGGTGGCGGCGGAGGTGGAAGCACAGCACGAAATGGAAACGGCGCTGCGCTGGGCGTCGGTTGACAACCGCCCGCTTTATAACCGCTACCGCCACACCAAAAAGAAGCGGATCCGCAAGAAGTACGCCAAGCGGATCCTGGAGTGGTACAGAACGGAGGTGGCCCCGTGTTGAGGCTGAAAGCTAACAAAACCAGCCTTTACAATCTGGTGGCGACATACAAGCCCCTGCCGGGTATGCGCCGCGTGGATTTCCAGAAAGCGAATGGCCGCCCGGACTACTGGCTGGAATGGACGACGGACGACGGCCACACGAAAGCGTTTCTTTCCTCCTCCCTGGGGCACCCGATCCTGACGATCACGACGCACGACGCGGCGGGCGGGCAGCTGTACCATGAGGCGCACCGCCTTTCCGTTGAGGGCCTGCGGGAGCGCGGCATGGTGGAGGAAGTCACCACCGCCATGGAGAGGAGGCGGCAGGCACATGGCAGAGCGTAACGACATGACCGCGGCCCTGGTGACGGCCTACACCTCCCCGCAGCTGGCCGCAATCAACGAATACCTGGAGGCGGAAAAGGCCGTCAGGGCTGCGGCTGAAATATTAGGGCTTGACGCGGATCTGATGATTGCGGAGGCGGAGGGGCTGGCACGGGCTACGACATTTTCAAACGTGGAGGCCCTTTATTTCGTGGCAGATCAAGCCGCCAGCGGAAAGCGGGAGGTGAACGGCCATGGCTGACCATATCCCCCTCCCCGCCAAGCAGTACAGCGTGATCTATGCGGATCCGCCGTGGGCATATTCCCAGGGCGGGAACACGAAAAGTTCCCACGGGATTGCAAAACAGCATTACCCAACCATGACCACCGCGGAAATATGCGCCCTGCCGGTCCGCGAAATCGTCCGAGAGGGGGCAGCCTGCTTTATGTGGGCAACGTTCCCCAATATCACGGAGGCCATAAAGGTCATGGAGGCGTGGGGCTTTACATACAAAACCGCGGCTTTCGTGTGGGTCAAAAAGAACCGCAAGCAGGGCGGCAATTTCATGGGGTTGGGTGCCTACACCCGCGCAAACGCGGAGGTTTGCCTGCTGGGCGTCACGCCGGGCTTTAAGGCCAAGACGCAGATCCGCGCCCACAATGTCCACCAGATTATAGAAGCCCCATTCGAGGGGCACAGCAAGAAGCCGGACGAAACCCGCCAGCGGATCGTGGAACTGCTGGGCGACGTGCCCAGGCTGGAAATGTTCGCCCGCCAGAGGGCTGACGGCTGGGACGCCTGGGGCAACGAAGCCCCGGAAGCATAGGAGGAACGGCAAATGTCTGATTTTTTAGAGAGAAACGGGCTGCAAACCGTGGCCCAACATTTCAAGGATCTGTTTCTGGCCAGTGTCCACCGCGACGGTGCGGAGGAACTGCTGGAGCGCCTGGAGAATGAAACGGACTTTTTCGAGGCCCCGGCGGGAGCCAAGCACCACGGCGCTTTCCCCGGTGGCCTGGTTATTCACAGCCTGAACGTTTACCGTCGTCTGCGGGAAATCACGATCCGCGACCTGACGGACAGGGACGCGCTGGGGCCTGCCCCCATCTCCGAGCGGGAGGAGGAAACCGTGGCGATCCTGGGGCTGCTGCATGACGTGTGCAAGGCAGGCGTGTACCACATTGAAAGAAAACGCCGCAGGAACCCGGAAACGGGTGTGTGGGAGGACTACCTGGGTTATACGTTCCGGGATCCCCTCCCCCTGGGGCACGGAGAAAAGAGCCTGTACCAGATCGCCCGGTTTATCCGGCTGGAGGATCACGAAGCCCTGGCAATCCGCTGGCACATGGGAGCCTATGACACGGCGGCCCGCACAGACCTGCGGGACCTGTCCGCGGCCATGGACGCAACGCCGTGGGTGTGGCGGCTGCATGAGGCTGATATGTGCGCCGCCCATATTGACGAAAGGGGCACGGACGAATGACAAAGCTGTTATGTAAGCCCTGCGCCGTCGATCTGGCGGCCAGGGGCAAGACTGTAAAACCCGTCGCGCAGAGGTGTGAGAAAATCACCTGTTCAGAGTGCGGACGCCGCCGGTTCGGTATCGCCTATGAGGTGACCGGGCGGGCCACCAGAAAAAAGGAGGTAACGAAGAAATGAGCCAGAAAGGTGAAAAATACGCCCGCCGCATGGAGCGGCGCGTGGACAAGCTGGAGCAGGACGTGGCGGCCATCACCACCGAGCAGACCACCCAGGGGGTGCGGATCTCTGCCGTGGAGGACGATCTGGCCGTTTACCGGGCAGCGGTGTCCGCCCGTGAGTTGAAACAGGCCGCGGCGGAGGTCAAGGCGGCCAAGGAGCGCAGAACCGCCCGCGCGGCGGAGCGGGAGCGCAAAGCCCGCCGGCGCAATAAGGTTCTGGCCTTTATCGCCCTGGCGCTGTTCGTTGCCGTCTGCGTGGTCATGGTGGCCAAGGCGTACAGCGAGGAACCGGCGGCGGAACCTGCCGCGCCGGAAGCGTCGGCGGCCCCGGCGGCAATCCTGCCCACGGAATTGCTGTTCACCGCGGCGGAGGAGGAATACATGGAGGACCCGCAGGAAACGGAAAAGATCGAGGAGGCGCTGCTGGCGCAGGGTTATTTCTCCCTGGCGGTTCCTATGCCCTACGAATGGCAGGACTACATGAGGACGTACTGCGAGGAATACGGCTGCCCCTATCCTCTGGCCCTGGCGGTGGCACAGACGGAAAGCAATTTCGACATGGACGCCGTGGGCGCCTCTGGTGAGGTGGGGATCATGCAGTTAAACCCAGGTCCCGGCGGTTCCTACCATGCGGAGATCCAGGCGGCCACGGGGCTGGACCCCACCACCACCTCCGGGAATATCGCGGGCGGCTGCTACAAGCTGGGCCTGTATCTGGCCAAGCATGGCAACGTCGAAAAGGCCGCCATGGCCTACAACATGGGCGAGGGCGGCGCGAAAAACGCATGGGCCGGCGGGATTACCTCCACCAACTACTCCAGGACGGTCAAGGAGGCCATGGAAACATGGGAATGTACGGTGAACGCCTGGGGCGGGGTGTAACCCGCGAGGCCGCCCGCAAGTATGAAACGTCTGTGACGGAGCGGGCACGGCGGGAACGCTGGCGGGCCGGTGGCTGCGCCAGAGTGGTAAGCCGGAAATATGGCACCGTCGTGGTGCCGCACGGTTCCAATTTTGCCGCCCTGCTGAACGCGGCGGAGGTTTGGGGCTGTGACTGGACAGAAATACGGGACGCAGAGGTGTGGAGAGCTGGCGCGGAGGACAAGCCGGTGCCCATGCCGCACATTATATAAAGGAGGGTTTCAAAAAATGCTTATCAGCGAAAAGGGGCTGGTGAGAGCCATAAAGCGGGCCTATAAAAATAGCGGCTATGTCGTAATGAACACAGGCGACGCCGTGGCCATCTACACAGAAAACTGGTTTGTTCTGGCCAACCGCGCCCTGCTGCCGCGCAAGGTGCTGGCCACCATCGTGGAACACATGGGCATGATCCCGGAGCGAGATATGCCCACGTCGATCATTAAGGACACGGAGCCGCAGCTGGTTTTGAGAGAAACGGCGGCGGACGATATGGACCACTGGCGCGGCGGTGACCGCGGCGAGGAGGTCACCATGGTGCCGGTGATTATGCAGGGGTTCCAGATTTACCAGCCGCCTGGCGGCGGTGCCTGCTGGGGCGTTCCCCTGTACCTGGTGGACATGATCGAGCGGGATCCGGCGGAGCATATCGGCGCGGACGTGATCGACAGGAATCGCCTGTTGTGGGAGGCCGACGGCGAGGCTGTGGTGATTAACGCAGTACGGAAAGCCTGTTCCGGCCGGGCAAAGGAATGGGAGCGGGCCGTGTGGAACGCGCTGGAGGGTGTGGACCTCCACAAAGAGGAGGCCGGACGGTGAACAACTTTGAAAGGATCGCGGCCTCCCCGGAGGCCCTGGGGGATTTCCTGGGCACCCTCCCTATCCTATCCGGCCCGTGGGACGACGATTTCCACCGGGTATTTTGTGACAGCTGCGACGCGGAGAACTGCGACGCTGAAAACTGCGCCCACCAGGCTGAACGGAATAACCCTACCTGGTGGCTGAAACGGGCATACACCGGCAGCGGCCCGGTTAAGACAGACAGCACGAACCAATATAAGCGGCAGGCCGCAGACCTCCGCCTGGAGGCCATGCACCAGCGGAACCGTTTTTGCCGGGATATTCTGGCCACGGAACTGGAGGAAGCGGCGGCCACCATTGAGGCCCTGGCGGAGAAATTGGAGGCGGCAGACAATGGCGAGAGTTGAAAGGCCGGAGATCGGCACGGAAATGTACGCCGTTTTTGAACACCTCTATTCCGTGCAAAACCGCGCCGGGCCTCTCCTGGAATACTGCGTGTGTAAGGGCACGGTGCGCGGTTTTTTCACCGGCGGCTATACGGAGGTGCGCCTGCTTTTCACCGGGCCGGACGGGTTCCCGAAGCCGGGATATTATAAGCTGGACGACATTGGAAAGAAGCTGTTTTACACGGCGGCGGAGGCTGCCACCCTGGCCAAAAGCATGACCGAGAAATACGAACGGACATGGGGCTGGATCGGCGCACCGGAGATCCCTATGGCAAGACCATGGGAGAAACTGCTGGAGGTGCCCACAAATGGCTGAAAGGATCCTGCTGGGTGATTGTATAGAAACCATGTTGCAAATTAAACCGGGCAGCGTGGATATGCTTTTCACGGATCTACCGTATGGGACAACAAACTGCAAATGGGACACACCAATTTGCCTTTCTGAGTTCTGGAAAGCTGCCAACATGGTGGTAAAACCTGGCGGGGCAAAAGTGCTGTTTGGACAATCACCCTTTGACAAAGTTCTTGCAGTAAGCAACTTGAAAGAATTTCGGTATGAATGGATATGGGAAAAAACAGAGGCTACCGGCCACCTGAACGCCAAAAAAATGCCTCTAAAAGCCCATGAAAACATACTGATTTTTTATGATCGTCTGCCAACCTATAACCCACAAATGACCCATGGCCACAAAAGAAAGGTGAGTACAGCACAGCACCGGCGAAACAGCAGGCACGGAGAAGTTTATGGGGAATACGGAAACGTGACCTATGATAGCACAGACAGATACCCAAGAGACGTTTTGCGCGGCCCAACAGATAAGCGCCGGATAAATTTGCACCCAACACAAAAAACCTGTATGGCTGTGTGAACAAATGATTTTAACCTATACAAATGAGGGGCAAACAGTTTTGGACTGCTGCATGGGCAGCGGATCTATTGGGGTGGCCTGTAAGCAAACCGGCAGAAATTATATTGGGATTGACAACGATCCACATTGGGTGAATGTGGCTACACAACGGATTGGGCAGATTAGCCAATGAAGCCCGGCCATAAAAGCAGCAGAGGGAGGTACACATGGAAGATATGACCGTGACCGTAGCCATGACGACGGACGACTTTCTGGAGTTTGTGGCCTGGCGTAAAGAACGGGACTATTACAAAAGCAGGCTGGACAAGGAACTGAACAAGCGGGAAATACTGGCAAAGAAAACGTGCTGGGCCATCGACGCAGATCCGAAGAAGCCCGGCAAGGTCAAAATCATTGACCAGGAACACGCGGCGGAATTGCTGGAAATGGCCAAGGATTACCTGGCATAAAAAGAAAAGCCACCTGCGCCCGGTGCTGTCAACACGGCGCAGGTGGCAATATAGACGACGGAAAACCGTCCGATATACCTATATTATATCAGGTTCCCGGACGGAATACAAGCCGGAAAAAGCGACGGGGCCACGGCCCCGTATAGCGCCGGTAAGAGTGATTAGTAAAGTGACCAGCAGCAGAAAAGGAGGCACCCATGGCCTACGTTCATAGGGTGGTGAAAGCTGGTCCGTGTGTCGAACACAAGAAAATGCAATCTTTCCGGGTTCACACCAAAGGAGTGAAGCGCGGCCCAAATACCGGCCACACCACCGAGAAGCAGGAGCGGATCAACGAGCGGGTGGCAGAGGAACACCTGCGCTGGGATATAAACGCCAATTTCGGCCATAGGGATCTCCACGCCGTTCTACACTACTACGTCAAGGACAGTTCTTTCGAGGAGATCCTGGAGAACAAGGCCGCCTTTCTGCGGAACCTGCGGAAACTCTGCAAAAAGCGCGGGATCACGTTCAAGGCCGTGGTGGTCATAGAAACCAAGCGCATGACCAACCCGCACATTCACGTTATCATTTCCCGCATGGATCCGGAGATCATCACGGAGGCGTGGGAGAATGTTCCAAGAGGCGGCGGTGGTATCAGCTTCAAGCCTATGGACAGGCGCGGCAACCACTACAAGCTGGCCGCCTACCTGATGAAAGAAAGCCGTTCCACCATGGAGAGGTACAGAGAGATCGGCAAGCGCGGGAAGCGGTACAGCAAAACGCAGAACATGGACAAGCCGGAAATCACATACACCGCCGTGCCTGCGTCCAGCTGGAGAAAGGACCCGAAAGCGAGAAAGGGCGCCGTGCTGTATAAGTTCGACGACGGATCCACCTGCCGGAGCGGGTGGCATGAGATCAGCGGTTACCCATACCAGGAGTATTTCGAGATTTTCAACGAATAGGAGGGTTTTCTGTGAAAATCTACATATCAGGCAAGATCACCGGGGACAGGCGTTATAAAGCCAAGTTCCGAGAGGTGGAAAAGAAGCTGGCGGCGGCGGGCCATATCGTACTGAACCCCGCCACGGCGCCGGAGGGGCTGCGCCCCCGTGGATTATATGCGCCTGTGTTTCGCCATGATGGAGGCGGCGGACGTGGTTCTGTTCATGCAGGACTACCAGGACAGCCGCGGCGCCATGCTGGAATGGGCGTGGTGCCAGTACGTTGGGAAACAGACCTGTTTCGACCTGGCGACGTTTGGAGGGCCGGAAACATGAGTGGGGCGCAGATCAATTTCCTGGACGAAATCATAGTGGACAATTTCGCCGGCGGCGGTGGCGCGTCAACCGGGATCGAATTAGCCACGGGCCGCGTGGTAGACATAGCGGTGAACCACGATCCTGACGCCATTTTAATGCACAAGACGAACCACCCGCACACGCGCCATTTTCAAGCCAGCGTGTGGGACGTGGACCCGGTGGAAGTCTGCCAAGGGCGCCCCGTGGGCCTGGCCTGGTTCTCCCCGGATTGCAAGCATTTCAGCAAGGCCAAGGGTGGGAAACCTGTTGACAAAAATATACGCGGGCTTGCATGGATCGTCCTGCGCTGGGCCGGAACGGTCCGTCCGCGCGTGATTATTCTGGAGAACGTGGAGGAGTTCCAAACGTGGGGGCCTGTGCGAAAAGGAAAGCCTGTCAAAAAACTGGTGGGCCAAACTTTCCACAAATGGCTGGAGCAGCTTAAAAACCTGGGGTATGCCGTCGAGTGGCGCGAACTTGTGGCCGCGGATTATGGAGCGCCCACAACGCGAAAGCGGTTTTTCCTGATTGCCAGGCATGACGGGCGGCCTATTGTATGGCCGAAACCAACACACGCACCGGCAGACAGCCCGGAGGTAAAGAGCGGAAAGAAAAAACCATGGCGCAGCGCGGCGGAAATCATAGACTGGAGCCTGCCATGCCCGTCCATTTTTGACAGCCGCGCAGAGATCAAGGAAAAATATGGGCTTTCGGCGCAGCGCCCCCTCCGTCCCAATACTATGCGGCGTGTGGCCAGAGGCGTGGACAAGTTCGTGATAAAATCGGCGGATCCGTTTCTGGTGATTGTCAACCATGCTGGGGATTTCCGCGGGCAAGAAATGAGCGGGCCGCTTCAAACTGTGACAGCAAAACACGGGTACGGCGTGGCCTCCCCCTGTCATGGCGCCGCTGACGGTAACGAATACCACCAACAGCGTGGGGGCAGCCGCGGGCGCCCCAGTGCATACCGTGACAACCGCAGGAAACCAAATGCTGATTACGCCAACCCTGGCCGCAATCGGGCAGACCGGCGGCGGGGACCGCGGGCGCAGCGTAATGGAGCCGACGCACACCCAGGTGTCAAAAGCGGAGGAGTGCGTGGCGTGTCCGGCCATGATCCAGTACCACACGGAGCAATCGGAGCGAGTGCGAGGCCAAAGCGTCAAAGAACCGGTTATGACCATTGACGCCTCCAACCGCTACGGCCTGGCAGCGGCTACGCTGACAAAGTATTACAGCGGCGACCACAACCAGAGCGCGGGCGCACCGCTTCACACGGTCACGACGCGGGATCGTGAAGCTATCACCATGGCCAGCATGGTCAAGCTGAAAGGTACAAACCTGGGTGGGCCTGCAACGGAGCCGGTGCAAACAATAACCGCTGGCGGAGGCCATCATGGGGTGATTACCACCGAAGTGGTAAAAGCGACACCGGGCGCCGATCTCCGAAACTGGCCAAAAATCCGTGCCGCCCTGAATGAGTATTGCGGCTACACGCTGGCGGACAACGAGGCGATCCTGTTTTTGATCGGCGGTGCCTGGTATTTCATGGCTGATATAGGGCTGCGTATGCTGACGCCGCGGGAATTGTACAGGGCGAACGGCTTTCCTGATGATTATAAAATCGACAAAGATTACACCGGCAAGGAGTACGGGAAAACCAAGCAAGTGGCAAGGTGCGGGAACGCAGTACCGCCACCGTTTGCCACGGCCCTGGTTCGGGCAAACCTGCCGGAATGGTGCGGAACAACAATCACGACCATGGCACAGCTGGAGCGGCTGGTGGCCGTGTAATGGAAAGGGCGGTAAAGCATGAGTATTATTTGCATAGCCAAAGGAACGGCCACCATAGGCCTGACGACGCGGGGCGCAGATGGGCAGATCATAAGCCAGACACCGGCGCGGTGGGAGCATGACCCGAACGGCGGGTGTGTTGCCCTCTGGACTATGAACCCGGAAACCGAGGAACAGGAAGCCCCGGCGCGTATCTATGGCGACTGGCAGGCGTCGGAATACCTGGGCGACATTCTGGCGGAACTGAAACCGCGCCGAAAGGTGAACCTGCCGGACTTCCCGGCAATCGTCCGCGCGGCCATGGCCGACGGCGTGGACATTTGCGTGTACTGCCAGAGTTTCGACTGTAACGAGTGCATAGTGAACGAGCGGAAAAGCGAAAGGAGCGACGAAGAATGAACAAGACGAAAATTGACTGGGCCACAATGTCCTGGAACCCCGTAACCGGCTGCCGCCATGGCTGCCCGTACTGCTACGCCAGGCGAACGGCCACACGCTTCAACGCAGGGCTGGAGGATCCGGCCCCGCTGGCCGGCGGCCTCCATGTGCTGCCGGAGAAGATCAAGGCGACGCCATACCCGTATGGTTTCGAGCCTACCCTGCACCGCTACCGCCTGGGCCAGCCGCAGAACACAAAGGAACCGCAGACCGTGTTTGTTTGCAGCATGGCGGATCTGTTTGGGCGCTGGGTGCCCACCTCCTGGATCGTGGAGGTGCTGGACGCCTGCCGCAAGGCACCCCAGCACCGCTATTTGTTCCTGACAAAGAACCCGGCCCGGTATCTGGAGTTGGACCACCTGGCCCTCCTGCCCCACGAAAGCAATTTCTGGTATGGCAGCACCGTGGCGAACATGGACGCGGTGGGAATGTACGTCATGCAGGGTGTGAACATCAACAGCTTTTGGAGCATGGAGCCGCTGCTGGGGCCGGTGGACATGGCCGCGGCGGAGGGTTTACCGGAGTGGGTGATCCTGGGCGCCGAAACTGGGAACCGACCGGACAAGGTGGTGCCTGCCCGCGAATGGGTGGACAACATCGTGGCATTTTGCGAGGAGAACGAGATCTCCGTGTTCTTCAAGGACAATCTGCGGAAGCATTTCCCGGATCTCCCTGCCTCTGCTTTCCCCTGGGAGGTGTGAGCCGTGGAAAACACCGAGAAAGTGGAGATCGGTTACACCGTGCCGAAAGAACGCTGGCAGGAAGCGGCCAAGAACCTGGAGGAACTGGGGAACGTGCTGGCCGCTGGACTTCTGAAACAGAACAAGGACGGACGCGGGAAAGAGGACGCGGACGACATTATGGCGGACATTATGCTGGCCTGCATGGCGCTTTACCATGTGGCGGAGTTCGCAACGGATAAGTGCCGGATCATTCCGTTGCCCGGCAAGAACGGAGGTTAATATGCTGGCGGTGCTTATGAGCATGAAATCGGAGTGGTGGGAGAAGATCCTGGACGGCGAAAAAACGTTGGAAATCCGAAAGACACACCCGCAAAATGAAAGGCTTGAATGGCCCGTGACCGTTCTGGTGTACGTCAGCGGCACCGGAGCGGTGCAAGGTCAATTCCTTTGCCCTGGGGAAGTATCATACCGAACCATGCAAGACCTGGAAGAAATGTCATGCGTTCCGCGTGAGGATCTGCTGAAATATGCAAAAGGCAGGCGGCTTTCCGGCTGGATCGTCCAGTCACCGGAGAAGTTCGACGCGCCCAGCCCTCTGGCAGAGTTCGGCCTGGACCGTCCGCCCATGTCGTGGCAGTATGTGGAGATCCCGGACGCGGAGGAGGTATAAGCGTGAAAGAATATTTCAAAAACGCACTGATTATATGCGCTGAAATGACGCTATTGGTAGTCTGTTGGGGACTGGCAGAGTTCGCGCTGGCGGTGCTACGAATAGAAATCGGCCTGACAAACTGGGCTATGGGCGGGTTCATACTGGCGGCGGCCCTAATCGGTGCGGCGTTTAGAACGGCCAGAGAGCGCCGGAGAAAGGAACGGGCCGCAAAATATATCCCGGCAGTCCTGGAAAGCGCTATAAACGTCCAGCGCAGTCTATTGCGGGATATTACTGCATCGGAGGATCAAAGCCAGATCAATACATGGCGAAAAAGCGTCGTCAAAATGACCCTGGCAGCCCTAAATGAAAAGCGGGAACGCATGATCAAGAACGGAGCGGAGAAGTGAAAGCAGAAAAGCCACCGGCAAGCCCACAATGTATGGACTGCCCACTCTGGAATATGGCGCTGTGTCCTGCGCCCGCTTTAATCTGCGCTATGCGCTGAATGAAATGTTAAAAGAACTCCCGTTCTTTTGCAGAACGGCGGAGGGAAAAATTGTTTGCCCGCATAAGGAGGCCAAGAAATAACATGGCCATAAACGTTTCCGACCTGCCGCCGAAATACCAGGCGCAGGCCATGAAAAAGTACATGGAGCAGCAACAGCGGCGGGGGCCAGCACCTACCGCCGCGCCGCCGCAGGATCCGGCAAAGGGTACGAAATACCACAACACCCCCACCGAGCGGGTGACAGCCTCCGGGGCCGTCCTGCATTTCGACAGCCAGAAAGAAGCCCGCAGGTTCGACGTTCTGGTTGCCCGCCAGGCAAGGGGGCAGATCCGCGATCTGCGCCTCCAGGTGGATTTCACCCTGCAGGAAGCGTTTACCGACACGGAGGGAAAGCGGGTGCGGGCTATCCGCTACAAGGCGGATTTTACATACTACCAGCCGCCAAACAGGCAGCTATACGGAAGTCATGCGCCATACTACGCAGAACAAAGCGGGGTGCCCTGGGAGTTCGTCGTGGAGGACGTAAAGAGCAAGGCCACCAGAACGGCCAAGTATGCCATGAAAAAGAAAATGCTAAAGGACCGTTTTGGGTACGACATTACCGAGGTGTGAGAATGAGCAAAAAGACAACGGACGAAACCCTGGGCCGTGAGGCTGTCAAGGAATACCTGCAGCAGTACCACACGGCTGTGGGGAAAAAGCGGATCCTGGAGGAGCGCCACCGCGTCCTTTCCAGCGAACTGCGGGCGCCCAGTACGGGGTCCGCGTTCAGGTTGACGCCGCCGACCAAGCCGACAAAGACGGACGGATCCGTGTCCGTTGTCTTTCGGATCTCCGAAGTGGAGGACAGGATCGAGGAGCAACGGGAGGAAATGGCCAAGGCCGTCCTGAACGTTATGGATTTGATCGACGTATTACCCGCCAACTCCACCGAGCGCACCGTGGTGGAAATGCGACACATAGATTGCCGGGGCTGGGATAAGATCGCGGAGGCCCTTTACATGAGCCGGTCCAACGTGTTCAACTACTACAACGCCGCCCTGGATAAGATCCTGGAGAACAAGCGCAACCGGAAACTGCTGGAGGAATACATGGCCCGGAAGCAGCAGCGGGCAGGGCCGCACGGGCGGAATAATCGCCCCTGAAAAGTTTGGACGCTTTTGGACTATTGACCGTGCTATACTGATAGCATGGAAAGCAGCGCAGGGGTGAAGCCCTGAAACGAATACCGAGAACCACCAGCCGAAAGGCCGGTGGTTCTTTGCTTTCCACACCATGGCCGGGGAGTGTACCGCGGGGGCTTTCCTCCTTTCACCCTGCGCCGCTGCGGCGTGTGCATACGCGGCGGCCCGGCCTAACCCTCCCGCCCTGGGTGCCTTTGCCGAGGGGCACCCAGGGCACCCGTTAAGGACCACGCACCCCCCTGTGTAGGTACTCCCCAGCAGGAAAAGCCGTGCGGGGCAAGGAAAGCCCGACGTTTTACCCTGTGAAAACAGAAAAAAATCCGGCGGTTACGTTACGGTTTTTTGAAATGCCGGGAAAGTTATACCCCCCTACGGGGGTATAAGCCGAAAAAGGAGCGGCGAAAAAAACGAAATCGACCAAAACCGGAAAAGCGAAACCGGCGGGGCACCCTGCCGGAGCAAAAAGGAGGTGGCGCCGGTGGCGGAAAAGAAGCAGACCGGCGGCACCGGAAAGCGGGCAAAGAGCGAAAAGCCGGTGGTGCTGTCCGGCACGGTGCCGGAGTGGTCCAGCACCACGGTGATCTCCCAGCTGCTGGGGAAAACGGTCCGCCGTGTGCAACAGTTGACCCAGGAGGGTGTCCTGGAAACGGAGATCCCGCCCGGCGGCGGTGCCCGCAAATATCGCACCTGCGCCACGGTCCAGCGTTATGTGGCATACGTCGAGGCGAAAGCCCAGGAAACCGGCGAAAACAGCCGGGCGGCGGAGTTGACGCTGAAAAAGCTGGAGGCGGAGGTTGAACTGAAAGAAAGCCAAGGCCAGCTGCACCGCCTGAAAACGGCGATTGCAGAGGGGCGTTACCTGGCGGCGGATCACGCCACCGAGGAACTAACCGAGTTCATGGCCAGCTTTAAGAAATTCGCCATGAATATTCCCCCGCGCATGGCTGGAACCATGTCCGGCTATGCTGACACAGTCGGCGACTCCGTGCCACTGGAAAAGGCCATGCGGAAAGAGTTGGAAAGCCTGCTGGCCGCGTTCTCTGACGGCGCGATCATGGAGGAGCGGGAGGACGCGGCGCCATGAGGAAATACAAGCAGGAACCCTATACCGTGCCGCCGTGGATCTATAACGCCATTCAGGTGCTGCGCCCGGCGGAGCGCCTGACGGTTTCGGAGTGGGCGGCGAAATACCGCATACTGCCGGACGGCAACGCGATCCCAGGCCCCTGGAGCAACAGCGTGACCCCGTACCTGGTGGAGATTATGGACGCCTTTTCCGACGATACGGTGGAGGAAATCGTGTTCGTGAAGCCCACCCAGGTGGGCGGCACGTCTGCCATGGAGAATATGCTGGGCAGCCTGATCGCCCAGGACCCAGCCCCAACCATGGTGGTTTACCCGTCGGACGACCTGGCGGAGCGCACCACGGAAAGCAAGCTGGAGCCAATGGTGAGAAGCTGCAAGGTTCTGGCCGATAAGTGGCGGAAGAACGACAGCAAGAAACTGGCGCTAAAGTTTTCCGACATGATCGTGTACCTGACAGGTGCGAACAGCCCGGCGGATCTGGCCAGTACGAATATACGCAACCTTTTCATGGACGAAGTGGACAAATTCCCGGCGGCAAGCAAAAAAGAGGCGGATCCCGTTTCCCTGGCGCGAGAACGCACAAAAACCTATTTCAACCGAAAAATTTTCATGGCCAGCACCCCGACGTTAAAAAGCGGGCATATCTGGCGGGCCATGGAGCGGGCGGAGGCGATCAAGCATTATTTTGTCCCGTGCCCGCATTGTGGGCAGTACATAGAACTGAAATTCGGCTGCCTGAAATGGCCCAGCAAGGACGACGTACCGGAGAACACCGACCGGGCAGAAATGGCCGTGTATGTGTGCCAAGCCTGCGGGGCCGTGATTACGGATCAGGACAAGGGGAAAATGCTGCGGGCTGGCCGCTGGCAGGCTGTGAAGCAACGGACGAAGAACCCCAAAAGCGTGGCCTTTTGGCTGAACACCCTGTATTCCCCATTCACCCGTTTTTCCGATATTGCGCGGGAGTTCATGCGGAGCAAAGACGACCCGGAACTGCTGCACAACTTCACCAACAGCTGGCTGGCGGAGCCATGGGAGGACACGAAGCTGAAAACCAACGCGGAGTTGGTCATGGAGCGGCAGACGGAAACGCCGGAGTGGACGCTGCCGCCATGGACGAAGCTAATTACCGGCGGGATCGACGTACAGGAAAATTGCCTGTACTGGACGATCCGCGCATGGGGCGACTACATGACCAGCCAGAACGTGGCCCACGGGCAGGCGCTTTCTATGGCAGAGGTGGAAAAGGCCATGAACGTGGAGTTTTCCCTGCCGAACGGCGACACGGCCATGGTCAACCTGGCCCTGATGGACAGCGGCGACCAGACCGACGAAGTTTACGAGTTCTGCGCCATCAATTCGGACTGGGTGCTGCCATGCAAGGGCACCAGCACCATGCTGTCCCATTACCGCCTTTCCGTGGTCAATAAGGCCGGCAGCAAGGCACACGGCATGACCCTGGTACTGGTGGACGGCGGCAAGTATAAAGACCAGATCGCAGCCCGTATGCGGAAGCCGAACGGGACAGGTTCCTGGCAGGTTTACAAGGACTGCGACATGGAATACGCCGAACAGGTAACGGCGGAACACAAGGTAACAGAGCGATCCGGCGGGAAAGAGGTCCAGAAATGGGTGCTGAAATCCTCCCACGCTGACAACCATTACCTGGACTGCGAGGTGTACGCAGCCGCGGCGGCGGACGTTATGGGCGTCCGGTCCCTGTACCTGAAAAGCGTGGAGGGACAGGCGGCGGCACCGGAGCCGCGGAAACCGGCCAAGCAGGAACCGCGACAAAGCCAGGAAGAAAACTGGATCAACCAAAATGACACATGGATCTGACAGGAGGCCACCAAATGAGTACAAACACAAAAGCGGCTGAAATGCTGGAACAGGTAAACAGCGCCATTTCCGCCGTTCTGGCCGGCGGCCAGTCATACAAGATCGGCAGCCGATCCCTGACGCGGGCGGACCTGGCCCAGCTGAAAGCCATTCGTGACGACCTGGAGGCGCAGATCGACAGCGGGACGGACAACTGCCTGCTGGATCGCACCTTTGTGGCGTTCTTTGACGGGAGGTAACCATGGGAGCCTTTGCAAAATTGTGGCCGCTGTTTCCCGCGCCGCGCCTGTGAGCGCGAGGCATGGCGGCAGCAGCTGGAGATCCTGCGCGGATATGACGCCGCAGGGTATGGACGCCTAAATGCCGGGTGGCGGGTACACAACGAAAGCGCGGAGGTTACGGACCGTTTCAGCCGCGACGTGGTACGCGCCCGCGCCCGTGACCTGGAGCGCAACAGTGATATTGCCCAGTCTATCCTCCACGCATACAAGCGCAACGTGGTGGGCAAGGGCTACACCCTCCAGGCTAAAACCGGCAACGACGAACTGGACGAAAAGCTGGAAAAGGCATGGCGCCAATGGTGCAAGGCCAGAAACTGCGACGTGACCGGCGAACAGAGTTTCAACCAAATGCTGCGTATGGCGGTAGACCGTAAAAAGGTGGACGGTGGCCTGCTGTTCCTATACCGCTACACCAAGCAGGGGCTGGTCCCGTTCCAGCTGCAGGCCATTGAGGTGGACGAACTGGACGTGACCGCCAGCAAGCCGAAGCACCAGGGAAACCGTGTTGTGGGCGGGATCGAATACAACCAATGGCGCAGGCCGGTGGGCTACTGGATCAATCAATACGACATTGAGGGCTGGAGCCTAAACGACCCCGTTTACGTCGAGGCCAAGGACGTATATTTTTACAAATCCAAGAAGCGGCCCAGCCAGCTGCGCGAAATGTCCGACATGGCCCCCACGATCACCAGAGTGCGCGACACGAACGAGTTTATAACCGCCGTTTCCGTCAAGGAGCGGATCGCGGCCTGCCTGGCTGTGTTCATCAAGCGGGCAATCCCGGCGGGCGGTTTTGGCCGCGGCGGCACCAGAACGCCGGACGGCGGAATGGACTATGAGGGCAAGAAACTGGCCCCCGGCATGATCCAGAGCCTGGGCGCCGGTGACGAAATCCAGGTGGTGGATCCGAAAGGTTCCGGCAGCGACGCAGCCGGGTTCCTGAAAACCCAGCAGGGGCTAATTGCCGCAGGCCAGGGCTTGAGTTATGAGGCCGTCAGCCGCGACATGAGCGGGGCCACCTATTCCTCCGCACGGCAAAATGCTATTGAGGACGAAAACACATACACCGAGGACGTGGAACTGCTAACAGATTTCATGTCGGAGGTGTACGAAACCTTTGTTATCTCCTGTTATCTCTCCGGGCTGGTTGATATGCCCGGCTTTTGGGATAAAAAGGCGGAATACCTTTCCCACACCTGGACGAAAGCCCCCAAGAAGTGGATCGACCCGGCAAAGGAAAGCACCGCCGGAAAAACCGCCCTGCAATCCGGGCAAAAGACGTTTCAGGACGTTTGCGCGGAACAGGGCAAGGACTGGAAAGAGGCCGTCAATGAAATGGCCGAGGTCCTGGAATATGGCCGATCCGTCGGCGTCGAGTTAGGAGGTGTAATTTTTGGAAATGGAACGACAGCAGCACAGCAGAACACCGCAGGCAAATGACCCAAAGAGGGACAAAAACAGCGGGCAGCGAAGCATGGGCCACATTGAGGCCAACAGCCGCGCAGAGGGCCAGGAGGACAGCCGCAGGCGCACGATCAGCTTTTCCAGCGAGGAGCCATACCGCCGTTGGTTTGGTATGGAAATCCTGGATCACGCGGAGAACGCGCTGGATCTCTCCCGCCTGAACGACGTGGGCGTTTTGCTTTTCAACCACGACACCGACAAGGTGGTGGGAAAAGTGATCCGCGCATGGGTGGAGAACCACCGCGGCATGGCCGAAGTGGAGTTCGACACGGACGACGACGCCGAAAAGATTTTCGGCAAAGTCAAATCCGGCACCCTAAAAACCACGTCCGTGCGTTACAGAGTGGACAGCTGGGAGGAAGTGGTGGCCGGTAGGGCCTCCGCGGACGGACGTTTTACAGGCCCCTGCCAGATCGCCCGCAAATGGACGCCGCTGGAGGTGTCCATTGTTTCCGTGCCGGCGGACGCCACCGTGGGCGTGGGCAGAGCCGACGACCCGGAGCAGGCGACGGCCAAGGACCTTTCTGTTTATGAAAAGCAGATCCAGATCAACAAAAATCTTTATCATTGAGGAGGCAAAACAACCAATGACCATTCAGGAAATGATCGCCCGTCAGCAGGCTATTGTGAGCGGCGCCCGCGCCGCTGGCCGTGACCTGACGGCAGAGGAAAGAGCAGAGTTTGACGGCCTGCAGCGCCAGATCGACGCGGCGGGCAACAACCCCGCCAGGGTGCGGAGGGCCAGGGCGGCGAGGATCCCACCGGCGGCGCCCGCGGTATGGGCAACGATAACGGCCAGCAGGGCACAGACCCCACCGAGGCAGCCCGCCAGGCGGTTATTGCGGAGCGTCAGCGCGTGAGCGAGATTACCGCCCTGTGCCGTCAGGCGGGCATGGATCCCGCGGAGTATATCAACAATGGTTCCAACATGGACACCGTAAGACAGGCGGCGGTGGACTACCTGCTGAAACACGGCGCCCCTGTTTCCAGCCGCATGGGCAGCGACGAAGGCGACAGCTTCCGCCAGGCAGCTGTGGACGCCATGCTGCTGCGGGCCGGCGTAGACGTCCAGAACCCCGCCCGCGGTGCGGAGGAAATGCGCGGCTACTCCCTGCGCGATATGGTTATTGAGTGCATGGCCCGCGACGGCATGGGCACCACCACCTCCCTGCTGCGTATGAGCAAGGACGACCTGTGGAACGAGGCTTGCCGCCAGTTCTTCAACCCCACCGCGGCGTTTCCCGCGATCCTGGACAATGCGATCAAAAAGAATATTGTCCAGAAGTATCAGGAGATCCCCACCACGTTCCAGCTGTGGACCGCCAAGGGCAGCGTGCCCGACTTTAAGCCCACAAAGGATCACAGCTATCTGGCCGGCGGCGCCGGTGAGTTCCTGCGCGTCGGTGAAAACGGCGAACTGAAAGCCGACACCCCCAAGTCGGAACTGCTTCCCCAGCGCCAGATCGACACCTTTGGCCGCCAGTTCAGCATGACCCGCCAGGCGTTTATCAACGACGACGTGAGTTTCATTACCGAGGTTCCCGGCCTGTACGCTACAAGCGCAAAGCGCACGATCAACAAGCAGGTTTACAAGATCCTGATCGACAACCCCGCCATTTTCGACGGCGTTTCCCTGTTCGACAACGCCCACAACAACCTGATTGCCAGCGGCGCCGCGCCGTCCATTGACACCCTGCAGGCCGCCATGCTGAAACTGCTGCACCAGAAAGATCCGTTCGGTGACTCCATCATGGTGGAACCCAAGTATGTGATCGTCCCCGTGGGCTACGGCTTTAAGCTGTCGCAGATCCTGGAAACCGCCATGATCGACGTGACCGGGATCGGCAGCCACACCGCAAACGCCCTGTACCAGTACCGCAACAAGCTGCAGGTTATTGAGGAGGGCGCCCTGAACGTCCTGGCCGGTGACGGCAACGCGATCCCCTGGTTTGTCGCCGGCGATCAGCGTTACGCCAAGAGCCTGCAGGTTGATTACCTGAACGGCCAGGAAACCCCCACCATTCGCCGCAGCGAGGTTCCGGGCCGCCTGGGCTTTGTGTGGGACATTTGGCTGGACTGGGGCATTACTGCGGTTGACTTCCGCGGTATCGCCAAGAACCCCGGCACGACTATTTAACAGGAGGTAAGAGAACATGACCGCAAAATACTGGCAGAAAGGCGAGGTGCTGGACTACAAGGCCAGCGCCGCAGTTAAAAACGGCGAAGTGGTGAGCCTGGGAACCAGGATCGGCGTGGCTGGTGAAGATATTGCCGCCGGCGAAACCGGCCACCTCCATGTGGTGGGCGTCTTTGAGATGGAAAAGGCCACCGGCGACGTTACCATGGGCGCCGCGCTTTATTACAGCGCAACGGACAAGAAGATTACCACCACGGCCTCCGGGAATGTGCCGGCGGGTTACGCTGCCGCCCCTGCGGCCAGCGCAGACGAAACCGTACTGGTGAAGCTGCTGGGCTAAAAGCCGGGAGGAAAGGAACATGAAGCGACTGACAGCACAGCGCCCGATCCTGTACGGCGGGCGTATGTATCAGGCGGGTGACACCCTCCCCGCCTATGACAAGCGCATGGTGCAGGCGTGGCTTTCTGCTGAAAGCGCCAAAATGACCGACGACGCGGCGGAGGAGGCCACAATGCCCCCGCAGGACGCTGACGGCGGCCAGGACGGCACCGAGAACGCCGACACCACCCAGGGCACCCAGGAGGTCACAGACGTCACAGAGGGCACCCAGGAGAGCCAGGAGAACCACGACGGCAACCATAGCGGTGAAAGCACCGACATGGTGGAGGGCCACCTGGAACCCTCGCGGCTGGAAGAAATGAACAAGGACGACCTGAAAAAGCTGGCCAAGGACATGGGCGTGGATCTCCCGCGCGGCGCTGCAAAGGCGCTGATCGTGGAACGCCTGGCGGCGGCTATCGTCCAGACCCCTGCGGCGGCCATTGTGCCGACTGCTGCAGATAACGGCGGGGGTGCCCAGTAATGGGCGCCCCTACGTTCAAGGAACAGATCGCGGCGGACATTTCCACCACATTCCTGAACTGCCTGGAGTTCGCGGGCACCCACACGGTCAACGGTAAGGAAATGGCCGCGGTGGTGGACGACAACGAACTGCTGGAGCGGGACAAGGCCAAGATCATGGCCACACAGACGGAGGGCACATACAAGGCCCGGCGCCTGGTTTATGTGGCAAAGGCTGATTTTGGCCCACGCCCCGCCCAGGGCGTCGTGTTGACGCTGGACGGCAAGGCGTACAAGGTGAAAACCTGCACCGAGGAGGCCGGAGTGCTGGCCATTGAACTGGAGGCGGTGAGATCGTGAGCGATCAAAGCATTTTGCAGATCGACACCGACGAAGAACTGGCCAGGGTCATGCGGCAGCTGAAAACGCTGCCCCAGCAGCTGGGGGCGCCCAACGTGCTGAAAAATGCCCTGAACAGCACCGCCAGAAAGGTACGCCGGCAAATCATAAAGGACAGCAAAGGCCGGTATGCGCTGAAAGAGAAAAAGGCGCTGCAATCAGAAAGCAAAATCCTTTCCGCCAGCGCCTCCACCCTGGAGGCCGCCGTGCTGGCCAAAGGTCCCATGCGGGACATTATGGACTTTATGACGCAGCCGAACACGGACACAGCCGCGGCGGCGGCAAAGGTCCTGAACAGCGGGGCCATGAAACCGCTGGAGGCGGGCGGCCTGAAAGCGTTTATTACCACGTTCCGATCCGGGCACACCGCCATTGTGCAGCGGCGCGGCGCGGAACGCCTCCCCGTCAAAAAGCTGCTTTCACCTGCCGTTCCCCACATGATGGGAAACGAGGAAGTGAGAGCAGAGGCGGAGGCCCTGGCATACGAAACCCTGCAGCGTGAAATTGGAAAGCGGATCGAGCAGCTGACAGGTGCCAAGGCGTGAAAAAAGCGGCGGCCATGCGGCCACCGCTGTGGGTTATTTATTGCAACAGGTTTTACATGGACGCAAGCCCTGGTATTCCGCCAGCGCCACCGTGGTGCGGCGGGAATACCGTTTCCGCAGGCCGCGGCAGTTCGGATCCGAGTGGTACACACGGCACCCGTCAGCGTACCACACAACATCGGAGCGGGACGCATAAAAGGCGTCTGGAGAATACCCACGGGCAAGGGCCAGCTTGTAAATGTGTTTGCAGGGCAGCCCGCGCCGCTGGAAATCTTCACAAGTGCAGGTGTCCAACGTGGTTTCATAGCTTTCCCCGCGGGTCCCGAGGATTTCAGCGGATCCGGCGGCGGGGTCATAGCTGCGGATCGTGATATTTTGGAACATGGCCCGGTCAAAGCGAAGATCCTGACCGTCGGCGCCGTGGATCGACACGTCCCAGGAGCCAAAACTGGGGCCGTCAAGATCGTGGGCAACGGCGGCGGGCGCGGGCGCAGCCGGAACAGGTTCCGCGGCGGCGGTTTCGTGTGGTGCTGCAACAGGTGCCTGCGCGGGCGTCTGCGGTGCCCTCCTGCGCTTCAAGAGCGCAACAGCGAGTAAGACGGCGGCCACAATCAAAGCCCCGCCAAAGGCGCTATAATCGCCGCCAATGAGGCAGGCCAACGCCATGACACAGACGACGCCGCAAGCAATAAACAAACCTTTTCCTTTCATGCCGGATCCCCTTTCTGTGGGAGCATTACGCGGTGAAATGCTGATTATTACCACATTATGCTGACTATTACCACACCGCAATTATAAGTGACAAACGGAAACAAGTCAAGGAGGCGCAACCGCGTGACACAAGAGTTTTTGCAGGACGCCATTGTGGAGGACCTGAAACAGCTTTTTTCCCACTATACCCTGACCAATTCCCTGGGCGTCGAGCGGGCGGTGAAAATCGTCCCGCAGGGCCTCCCCATTCGTGAGGGTGACGACGAAGAAACCGACGCGGAAGCGCCGCCGGAGCCTTATGTGGCCGTGAAACTTTCAGACGGAGAGGTGACGGCGCAGGACGCACAGCAGACCGTAAACGTGGTCATGGTCATTTGCGTGTGCGACCCGGACCCGAACCGCCAGGGCTACCGCGACGCCCTCCATATCGTCAACGAGATCGTGAGGCATTACGAACGTGACGGGATCGTGGCAAACCGCTATGAAGCGCAGCACCCGATCCGGTGGGCGACCCAGGAGGAGGACACACACCCGTATTATTTCGCCGCTGTGGGGCTGCCGTTCTACGCACCGGCGATTTTCAAGGAGGTGCCAGAAACATAATGGCGAAACCCAAAAAGGCCGAACAGGCCACCACCGTGGTTTACTGCGGCCCGTCCATTCCGGGCGTGGCGAAGCAGTACACCGCATACACCAACGGGATCCCCACCACGCTGGCGGAGGCTATCGTGAAGCAGCCAGCCATGGAGGGCCTGGTGGTGCCCCTGGAGCAGTTACCGGAGGCCATGAAGAACCTGCGGAGCGGCACGGGGCATATTTCCCGCCTGTATCGTCTGGTACAGGTCAAACACTAAACAGGAGGTAGAACAACATGGCATACAAACACGGTGTATATAACACCGAGCAGGCCACCAGCCTGACCGTACCCATTCAGGGCAGCGCTGGCCTGCAGGTCATTTTCGGCACGGCGCCCATTCACCTGGCGAAAGACCCCGCGGCGGCGGTCAACACCCCAAAGCTGGTTTACAGCTACAAGGAGGCTGTGGAGGCCGTCGGCTATTCGGACGATTTCGAGAACTTCACCCTTTGCCAGAGCATTAGCGCCTGTTTCCAGGTTTTCAACGTTGCGCCCATTATCCTGGTGAACGTGCTGGATCCCAATAAGGCGGCCCACGTCACGCAGAACCAGGCGGAAAGCTGCGACGTTGTGGACGGCGTGGTGCTGTATGACAAGAAATATGTGCTGCTGAACACCCTGACCGTGAAGAACGGCAGCGCCACCCTGGTGGCCGGCAGCGACTACGAGGCGGCACATGAGGACGACGGCAGCGTGGCCATTACGCTGCTTTCCACGGCGGCCAAGGAGGCCAGCAGTCTGACCGTAAGCAGCACCAGCCTGAAACCCTCCGGCGTGACCGCTGCCGACATTGTGGGCGGCGTGGACACCTCCACCGGCAAGGAAACCGGCCTGGAACTGATCCGCCAGATTTACCCCACCCTGGGCATGGTGCCCGGCCTGATCCTGGCACCCGGCTGGAGCCACACCCCCACCGTAGCGGCAGCCCTCCAGGCCAAGACCGAGAACATCAACGGAAATTTTAATTGCAGTTGCCTTTTGGACATTTCCGCGGACAGCGACGGCGCGGTGGTTTACACCAGCGTAAAGGGCGCCAAGGAAGCCCTGGGCGCCAGTTCCGCCCATGCGGCGACCCTGTGGCCCATGGTGGCCGTGGGCGAGAAGAAATATTATTTCTCCGCCATGTTTGCCGCCCTGACGGCCTACACGGACGCCAACAACGCAGACGTGCCCTATGAAAGCCCGTCCAATAAGGACCTGCGGATCACCGCCACGGTTCTGAAAGACGGCACCACGGTGGCGCTGGATCAGCAGCAGGCCAACGACGTGCTGAACGCCAACGGCGTCATTACCGCGGTTAATGCCGACGGGTTCAAGTCCTGGGGCAACAACACCGCGGCCTATCCCTCCACCACGGATCCGAAAGATCGCTGGTGGGCTGTGCGCCGTTTCTTTGACTGGGACGGAAATAATTTCATTCGGACTTATTTCCAGAAAGTTGACAAGCCGGGCAATAAGCGCCTGATCCAGTCTATTGTGGACAGCCAAAACATTATCGGCAACGGCTACGTTGCCCGCGACTACTGCGCCGGTTACCGCGTGGAGTTCCGCAGCGACGAAAACCCCGTTACCAACCTGCTGGACGGCCACCTGACCACACACACCTACCTGGCCCCGTACATTCCTGCGGAATATATCGAGAATGTCCGCGAATATGACGTGGCCGCCCTGAAAAGCGCAATCGGAGGTGAATAAAGATGAACACGATCCCCACTAAGATCAATCGTTACAACGTCTATAACAAGGGAAACCGCCTGCTGGGCGTCGGTGAGGAAATGGCGCTGCCGGACTTTGAGCCGTCCAGCGAAACCGTGACCGGCGCCGGGATCCTGGGTGAGATCGACGACCCCACCGTGGGCTATTTCAGCAATCAGGAACTGGAAATCCCGTTCCGTCTGTTGGACAAGGAAACCGCCGACATGATGGACATGACCAAGGCCGTGCAGCTGGAGATCCGCGGCGCACAGCAGACCACCAACACCGAGGGCGATATTGAGTTCAGACCCATGCGTGTGGTGGTTCGTGGCCGCGGCGGAAAGCTGACCACCGGCAAGGTCAAGGCAGGCAGTTCCATGGACACTAAGATCACGCTGACCACTCTTTACATTCTCATTGAGGTGGACGGCAAGACCGTGGTGGAACTGGACAAGTTGAACGAGGTTTACAAGGTCAACGGCGTGGACGTCCTGGCCAAGATCAAGGAGATGTGCTGACATGAGCGACGAAAAGAGAATGGACACCGCCCTGCTGGCGGAGAACGACGAAAACACCGCGGCGGAGGAAAACGCCCTGGTTATGAAGCTGGACAAGCCTTTCACCTTTGAGGGGCAGACGTACACAGAGGTGGACCTGTCCGGCCTGGAGGACACTACGGCGGCAGACCTGCAGGCCGTGGGCCGTTTCGTGACGAAGAAGAACCCGGCGGCGAACCCCGCAACCGTGGAAATGACGCTGGAATACGCCCAGTTCATGGCGGCCCGCGTCGCCAACCTGCCGCTGGAGTTTTTCGAGCGCCTCCCCGCAAAGGAGGCAATCAAGCTGAAAGGCATTGTCGTGGGTTTTCTTTACGGCGGGGCTGGGGACAACTAACGCCCGCCGTCATAAACAGGGCCTGCGTCGGGTTGTCCATACAACTGCGGACAGGGCTGGATTATCTTCTGGCCCTGTCCGTTTCGGACTTGAACGAACTGGCGGACACGGTGACGCAGTACGCGGAGGAGGTGGCAAAAACACGTCGGGCCGAAAACTAAAAAACGTAAACGTAGTAGGTTAAGTTAAGTCGTCGT
>ENA-OQKS01000080-OQKS01000080.1-human-gut-metagenome-genome-assembly--contig:-NODE-80-length-27945-cov-3.958013_pt1 | contig 27945 bp, 29 predicted proteins | sample MGYA00242804_ERZ504808 | MGnify/ENA primary metagenome ERZ504808 (study PRJEB26092, sample SAMD00036375) | human gut metagenome | host: Homo sapiens | study: EMG produced TPA metagenomics assembly of...
CCGGCGCGCCACGGGTCAAGATGCACTAGGCCTGGACGAAGTCCGGGCCCGCGCCTTTAGACGCGAGCCCGGGGCCCGTGGGTTATACCCTAAGAGCAAACCACCCTTTTTAAGGGTGGTTCTGATTCACGTCACCTTGCTCGCGTGTACGGGTTTTCGCTGACTTATGCTCAACAAGGGCGGTTGAGCGCTCATTGGGGACAGACTTAAATGAGTGCCCACTTCCCGGGTACTCATTTAAGTCTGTCCCCAATGAGTGGGTGGAAGATTGCGGGTTCTTTACGGGAATGTAGTGTGGGCTGCGGAAACGTGGTTCTTTCCGTACAATAGTTCAACTCGTGTAAACGCAGGGAAGGGACATTCATGGCAGACATGATCGAGATCAAGCATCTCAACAAGTACTTTGGCGACCTGCATGTGCTCAAAGATATCAACCTCACCGTCAAGCGCGGCGAGAAGCTCGTAATGATCGGGCCTTCCGGCTCGGGTAAGTCGACGCTCATCCGTTGCGTCGATTATCTGGAGGAGCCCACGTCGGGCGAGGTCATCATCGACGGTACGCCGCTTACCAAAAAGACCACCTGGAGATGGCTCGCAAGTATAGTTCCATGGTGTTTCAGCAGTTCAACCTGTATCCCAACATGACGGTGCTCGGCAACCTGACGCTCGCGCCCATCAAGCTGCAAAAGAAGAGCAAGGAGGAGGCGACCGAGATCGCCATCGCCGCGCTCAAGCGCGTCGGCATGGCGCATAAGGCCGGCGAGTATCCGCAGAACCTCTCGGGTGGTCAGCAGCAGCGCATCGCCATCGCCCGCGCCCTGTGCACCAAGCAGCCCATCATCCTGTTTGACGAGCCGACCTCGGCGCTCGACCCCGAGATGGTCCAGGAAGTCCTGGACGTTATGATTGAGCTCGCGCAGGAGGACATCACCATGATCTGCGTGACGCACGAGATGGGCTTTGCGCGCCAGGTGGCCGACCGCGTCATCTTTATGGAGGACGGCCGCATCCTGGAGGAGGGTACGCCCGAGCACTTCTTCGATAACCCCGAGAACCCGCGCTGCCGCGAGTTCCTGTCCAAGATTCTGCACTAGGCGCGGTGATGGACATGACGGATATGACGAGGGCGGCCGTGTCGCGCCGTCACTTTTTGCAGCTGGCGGGCGCCGGCATGCTTGCGCTGACGGGGACCGCGCTTACCGGTTGCGGTAACTCTACCAGCGGCGAGGGCTCCGACAAGGGGTCCAAGCTTGCGGCCATTAAGTCGCGTGGACATCTGAATGCCGGCGTCAAGAAGGACGTTCCCGGCTATGGCTATTACGACACCGCCAAGGGCCGCTTTGAGGGCATGGAAGTCGATTTGTGCTACCAGATCGCCGCTGCCGTCTTTGGCGTGAGCTACAAGGAGGCCCGCGCCCAGGAGCTTGTCGAGTTTACCGACGTAACGCCCAAGACGCGCGGCCCGCTGATCGATAACGGCCAACTCGACGTGGTCGCGGCGACCTACACCATCACCGACGAGCGCAAGAAGAGCTGGGATTTCTCGACGCCGTACCGCACCGACTACGTGGGACTCATGGTCAAGAAGCGTTCGGGCTTTACCTCGATTGAGGACTTGGACGGCAAGGTCATTGGCGTGAGCCAGGGTGCCACCACGCAGGGCCTGATCGAGCAGATGATCAAGGACAACGGCTTTAGCTGCAAGCCCGAGTTTAGGGCCTTTAGCGGCTACCCCATCATCAAGAGTTCGCTCGACGCCGGCAATATCGACGTCTTTGCCATGGACCGCTCCACGCTGGCCGGTTACATGAACGAGACCGTTGAGCTGCTGCAGCCCGAGGTCAAGTTTGGCGAGCAGGGCTACGGCGTGGCGACCAAGAAGGGCTGCGACCTTTCGGCCGTGGTCGATCAGGTGATTTGCGATCGCCTGGCCGACGGCTGGCTCGACCAAGAGGTCAAGACCTGGGGTCTTGTATAGACGCATCGTCCAAGGAAGGAATCAAATGCTCGAAGGATTATTTGACGCCGACCGTTGGTCGACGACATTTCAAAACATGGGGCCCTTCTGGGAGGGCTTTGGCGTGACGCTGCAGGTGGTCGTTGCCGGTCTGCTGCTGTCGCTGGTGCTGGGCACACTGCTAGGCGTGTTCTCCACCACTCGCTCACGCGTGCTGCGCGCCATAAGCCGCGTGTACGTGGAGTTTTATCAGAACACCCCGTTGCCCGTACAGGTGCTCTTTATGTACATGGCCGGTCCGCAGTTTTTGCAGGCCATAACCGGTGCCGACCAGCCGGTGCGCATCGCGCCGTTCGTGCTGGGCTTCTTGGGCGTGGGCCTGTATCACGCGGCCTACATTTCGGAGGTCATCCGCACCGGTATCGAGGCCGTTCCGCGCGGCCAGATGGAGGCGGCCCAGAGCCAGGGCTTCACCCGTGCACAGGCATACTGGTACATCGTGCTGCCCCAGACGTTCAAGATCATTTTGCCGCCGCTGTGCAACCAGGCGCTCAACCTGGTCAAGAACACGTCGGTGCTGGCGCTCGTGGCCGGCGGCGACCTTATGTACCGTTCCGATAACTTTGTGAGCCTGTACGGTTACTTGCAGGGATACATCGTCTGCTGCCTTATGTACTTCATCATCTGCTTTCCGCTCGCCATGCTGGTGCAGTGGCTCGAGCGCCGCTCCAAGGAGCGTCCGCGCGGCGTGAGCCTGGCCGAGCTGGGGCTCGACAACGTAGAGGAGGCCTAGCGCATGGAAATCTTCAACGCGACCAACCTGCTCTACATTTGGGGCGGCTTTGTTAAGACCATCGAGATCTCGGCGCTGTCGATCTTTTTCTCGCTCATCTTTGGCACGGTGCTGGCGCTCGTTAAAAGCTATGCGCCCCGCCCGTTCCGTATTTTGGTGAGCGCCTATATCGAGCTGTTCCGTTGCACGCCGAACCTGCTGTGGATCCTGTTTATCTACTTTACGGTGCAGGGTTTGGACATTGTGATTTCGACCATCGCCTTTACGCTGTTTACCAGCGCCGTTATGGCCGAGATTGTGCGCGGCGGCCTCAACTCGATTCCGCGCGGCCAGTTTGAGGCAGCGCAGAGCCAGGGTTTTGGCTTCTTTGCCACCATGCGCTACATCATCTTGCCGCAGACGTTTAAGACGATCATTCCGGCGCTGTTTAGCCAGTGTACCACGGTCATCAAGGACAGCTCGTATCTTTCGGGCATTAACGTGGCCGAGCTCATGTACACGGCAAACGTCGTGATGGCCCACGCGATCGATCTATCGCAGGTGCTTATGCTCTACGGCCTGGTGTTTGCGATGTACTTTGTGCTCAACTTTGGTATCTCGCTGCTGGTCCGAGCATATCAGAGGCGAATGGTGGCAGCGTAGAATGTGGCAAAGGGACAGCCCCTTTGTCACATAGAGAAAGGAATCGCGATGAGCGATCTGGAGAATAAGAAGAATCCTGTGGTCATTACCATCGCGCGCGACTTTGGCGCCGAGGGCCACGAGATTGGTCGCATGCTTGCCGACGAGTTGGGGATTCCGCTGTACGATAACGAGCTGCTGGTACGTGCGTCGCTGCGCGCGGGCGAGTCGCTCGACAAGATGGCCGCCTACGACGAGCGTCTGGCCGTGGAGAACATGGCGTTCCTGCCCGACCGCTACGACGCGCGTTCGTACTCGGACAAGTTGTTCCAGAAGATGAGCCAGGTGATTTTGGACCTGGGCGAGACCGAGAGCTGCATTATCGAAGGCCGCCTGTCCGATTACCTGCTGCGTAACAACCCCAACCACATTGCCGTGCTGGTGACCGCCCCCTTTGAGGACCGCGTCGAGATTGTGCGCAAGAAGCGTGGCCTTAATAAAAAGAAGGGCGCCAAGCTGGTCAAGCAGCAGCAGAAGGCGCGCGAGGCGTTCTATAAGCGCTACAGTGCCGGAAAGTGGAAGATGACGAGCGGCAAGGATATCGTCGTCAACCGCGCCAAGCTGGGCCGCGAAGGCTGCAAAGACGTCATAGCCGCTGCCTACCGCTACAAAGTGGCTCAACTCGAAGGCTAGCCGACCAAAAACCACCACAAAGGGTACAGGCACCTTTGTGGTGGTTTTTGTTTTTAGGCCGAGGGGAAGGCCTTGGCGGCAGTGCCTATCCTCGGCTTTTGCATAGTCTCGATCTGTAACACCAAGCCAGCGAAAATGGCTCTAACTGTTACAGATTGAGATAAACCGTTCGGCCGTCAGCCCAACGTCTTGATCTGTAACACCAGGCGGCATATTTGGTCTCTAACTGTTACAGATTGAGATGCAGCGTGGCCGGCCGGCACAATATCTCAATCTGTAACAACTGCAGGGCTCAACGGACTCCAGCTGTTACAGATTGAGACAAAACGACCGGGCAAGTCCCAAACCACCACAAAGGTGCCTGCCCCATCGTGGTGGTTTGGGCGGCCGGCATAAAAAAAGTCCCCGCCGGGCGTGTGCTCGACGGGGACTTTGCCGTTTGGTGGCTAGCGCTGTAGGTGATTACTCGCCCAGCAGGCTCTTGGTGATCGAAGCGGCGGCCTTCTTGCCGGCGCCCATCGCCAGAATGACCGTAGCGGCACCGGTGACGATGTCGCCGCCGGCCCAGATGCGGGGATCGGTGGTCTGGCCGGTCTCCTCGTCAGCGACGATGTAGCCCCACTTGTTGAGCTCCATCTTGCCGCCGATCTTCTTTGCGAAGGGGTTGGCGTTGGTGCCGATAGCCGAGATCGCGACGTCGCAGGGGATCTCCTCGATGGCGCCCTCGATGGGCACCGGGCGACGACGGCCGGACTCGTCAGGCTCGCCGAGCTCCATCTTCTGGACCTTGACGGCGCACACGGAGCCGTCCTCGCCAGCGACAAACTCGAGCGGGGAGACGAGCGGCAGAACCTCGACGCCCTCGGCCTTAGCATGGTGCAGCTCGGCGCGACGGCAGGGCATCTCGTCCTCGGTACGACGGTAGGCGATGATGGCGTGCTCGGCGCCCAGGCGCTTGGCGGTACGGACGGCGTCCATGGCCACGTTGCCGCCGCCAAAGACAACGACGTTCTTGCCGTGCTTGGTGGGGGTGTCGTACTCGGGGAACTTGTTGGCCTTCATCAGGTTCACGCGGGTGAGGTACTCGTTCGCGAAGAAGACGTTGGGCAGGTTCTCGCCGGGGACGTTGAGGAACTTGGGCAGGCCAGCGCCGGTCGCCACGTAGATGGCGTCGAAGCCCTGCTCGAACAGCTCCTCGGCCGTGGCCATGTTGCCCACGACGGAGTTGTACTCAAACTTGACGCCCATGTCCTCCAAGCCGTCGATCTCGCGCTTGACGACTGCCTTGGGCAGGCGGAACTCGGGGATGCCGTAGACCAGCACGCCGCCGCCGGTGAAGAAGGCCTCGAAGACGGTAACGTCAAAGCCGTTACGGGCGAGCTCGCCGGCGCAGGTGATGCCGGACGGGCCGGAGCCGACGACGGCGACCTTCTTGCCGTTCTTGGGGGCCATCTTGGGCGTGGAAGCGAGCTCGGGGCGGTCACCCAGGAAGCGCTCGAGCTGGCCGATGGCCACGGGCTCGGACTTCTTACCACGGATGCACTTGCCCTCGCACTGGTTCTCCTGCGGGCAGACGCGGCCGCAGATGGCGGGAAGCATGGAGTCCTCGCGGATGGTATCGAGAGCGCCGCCGAAGTCCTTCGCGCGGATCTGCTCGATAAAGCGGGGGATGTTGATGTTGACGGGGCAGCCCTCAACACAGAACGGCTTCTTGCAGTTGAGGCAGCGCTCGGCCTCGGCCAGCGCCATCTCCTCGGTGAAGCCCTTGTCGACGGGGCGGAAGTCGCAGGCGCGCTCGGCAGCCGGCTCCTCGTTATCGGGGGTGCGGGGCGACTTCATATCGGCAACGAAACGACCGTTAACTAGTGGCATGCGCAGCTCTTTTCCTCATAAGCCTTGAGGGACTCGCCCTCTTCGGAACGGTAAGCGGCCTGGCGGGCACGAAGGTCATCCCAGTCGACCAGGGTGGCATCGAAGTCGGGGCCGTCGACGCAAGCGAACTTGGTCACGCCGCCCACCTCGACGCGGCAGCAGCCGCACATGCCGGTGCCGTCAACCATGATGGGGTTGAGGGACGCGGTAATGGGGGTGTCGTACTTCTGGGCGGTGAGGGTCGAGAACTTCATCATCGGAACGGGGCCGACGCAGAAGACCTGGCTCACGGCCTTGTCCTGCAGCAGGCGCTCCAGCGGAGCGGTGACAACGCCCTGCTCGCCGTAGGAGCCGTCATCGGTGGTGATATGGATGTGGTCCTCGTCGAGGAGCTCGCGGAACTGGTCCTCCATGAGCAGGAGGTCCTTGGTGCGGGCGCCCATGATGGCGTGGACCTCGTGGCCGGTCTCGACCAGGTGCTTGGCGACCGGGAAGGCAATTGCCAGGCCGACGCCGCCGCCAATGACGGCGCAGGGGCCCTCGGCCATCTCGGTGGGAACGCCCAGCGGGCCCACGACGTCGCGCAGTGACTCGCCGGCCTCATAGGTGGAAAGCATCTCGGTGGTCTTGCCGATCACCATGAAGATGAACTCGACCCAGCCCTCGTCACCGTTCCAACCAGCTAGGGTAAACGGGACGCGCTCGCCCGTCTCGTTGGCGCGAACCATGAGGAACTGTCCAGCGTGCGCATGCTTGGCGATCGCGGGCGCCTCGATGCGGAACTTGAACACCTTCTCCGAGAACTGCGTCTTCTCCAGGATCTTATACATAGAACCCCTCTCTTGTTAGGGCCGCCGAACCGTGCCTCCACGGAAATGGACGGTAGCCCGAGTAAAACCGTACGCGCACAGGCGTTGTGCAGACATACGGTGCAAATTATACCCTCATGGACATGCTGTTTACGTGTGTCTTCGGCGGTTGGGAAAAGGGTTTATCCACTTCGACCTACCAAATAGGGATAGGTTTATTTTGGTCGGTTTATCAGGCAAAACGGCAAAGGGGGCCGGCCTCGGGTTGTGATGAGGCCGGCCCCCTTTGGGGTGTTATGCGTGTATGGCGGCGCGGGGTTTATTGCGATGCGGCCACCGGGGCGTTTCCGCAGATAAAACCTGCCAAAATTAACATCCCTAAACGGTAGGTTTTAGTGCCTGCCGTTGGCGGAGGCGGCGCCGTTGACGTGGTCGCGGGCGTAGATTACGCCGTGGACGATGGCCAGACCGGCGGCATCTGCGGCGCGGGCGCAGGTGTCCTGGAAGTCCTCGGCCTCGCGGGCGCGCAGCTGCTTGAGCACATAGTCTGCCACGGCCATCTTGCCGGGAGGGTTGCCGATGCCGGTGCGGATACGGCTAAAGTCGCGGCTGCCCATCTTGTCGATGATGGAGCGCAGGCCGTTGTGACCGGCATGGCCTCCGCCCACCTTGACGCGCACGTCACCGGCGGGAATGTCGAGCTCGTCGTGAATCACGAGCAGCTCCTCGGCCTTGATCTTGTACTCGCGGCAGAGCTTGGAGATGGGTCCGCCCGAGGTGTTCATGTACGACTGCGGCTTGACCAGCACGATCTGGCGCTTGCCACCCTCTTCCTCGGGATCGTTGATGTTGATGGTCGCGACCTCGGCGCCGGCCTGGTTTTTCCAGTACGTGACGCCGGCCTGACGGGCCAGCTCGTCAATCGCCTTAAAGCCGGCGTTGTGGCGGGTTTCGGCATATTCCTCGCCCGGGTTGCCAAGTCCGGCAACCATGCGAATCTTAAGCGGCTGTGCAGCTGCCATATTTGTCCTTCCGTTACACATAAAAGTTTAATCAACGACAAAGGCTACCACGCCCGCCGAAGGCGAGGAAAGGTTGCAGCAAAGTCATTTCAGAAAACAGCTGCCCCGAGACAGCAGGAAGCCCCGGACACGCCGGGAGGGGTTATCAAAGCGAACATCCCGCAGCCGCAAAGCGGCGAGGACGTTCGCGTGATAACCCCGCAGGCGTGTCCGGGGCTTCCGGAGGGATGCGAGGGTCGAGCGACTACAGCGCGAAGTCGCCGCCGACGAGCGTGGAGACGGGCTCCTCGTGGTAAACGGCGGAGATGGCCTGAGCGAACTCCTCGGCGACCGAGATAGTCTTGATCTTGCCGCCGACCTCGACGGGGATGGCGTCGGTGACGACGCACTCGACGATGGGGGCATCGTTCAGGCGCTCGATGGCCGGACCGGAGAAGATGCCGTGGGTGGCGCAGACGTAGATGTCGCCGGCGCCCATAGCCTTGAGCTCCTTGACGTTGGCGCACAGGGTGCCAGCGGTGTCGATCATGTCGTCGTTGATGATGCAGGTCTTGCCCTTGATGTCACCGATGATGCCCATGACCTCGGCGGCGTTGTGGCGCGGACGGCCCTTGTGGGCGATGGCCAGGTCGCAGCCGAGCATGTCGGACAGCTTCTTGGCGGCCTTGGCGCGACCCACGTCGGGGGAGACGACAACCAGGTTGTCGGTGTCGAAGTGCATGTCGTTGTAGTACTGGCCAAATAGCGGCAGTGCGGACAGGTGGTTAACCGGGATATCGAAGAAGCCCTGGATCTGGCCCTGGTGCAGGTCGAGGGTGATGATGCGGTTGACGCCGGCACGCTCGAGCAGGTTGGCGACGAGGCGGGCGGTGATGGGCTCGCGCGGGCCGGCCTTGCGGTCCTGGCGGGCATAGCCGTAGTGGGTGATAACGGCGGTGATGGAGCGGGCGGATGCGCGCTTGGCAGCGTCGGTGGCGATGAGCAGCTCCATGAGCATGTCGTTGACATTGCCGCCGGCCACGGACTGAATCAGGAAGACGTCGGCGCCGCGGACGGTCTCGTCGTAGCGGGCGTAAATCTCACCATTGGCGAACTGCTTTAGCGTAAGGCCCGAAAGCTCGACCCCAAGGTACTCAGCAATCTTCTGAGCGAGGGGACGGTTGGAGGAACCGGAATACACGCGGATGGACTTGCGCATATTCTCCGACTTCTCGGGATCATTAATCGGCATTACCCTTCTCCTTTATACATCGAATGCCATATAGATGCCTTGTTGCATTGTAACCGCGCGGCGGGGTTTATCGGGTCCTGATAACGTCTTTACCGCCAACGGACACGAACCGACCACTCATCCGGTTGCGCAGGTCACGATAGAAAAAGGAGCCGCCCCCATGGAACAGCTCCTTTTGTGCTTGGTAAAACGTTATACCTCGTCGTCCTCGTGCAGACGGCGGCGATAATCGGCGGCCCAGCCCTCAATATTTACCTGACGGGCGCGGCCCAGGCCGAGTGCGTCAGCCGGGACCGGATCGGTGATGACGGAGCCGGCGGCCACGAGCGCGCCGTCGCCGATCTGGGCGGGTGCGACCATCATGGTGTCGGAGCCAATGAAGGCGTCCTTGCCGATGACGGTCTTGTGCTTGTGGACGCCGTCGTAGTTGCAGGTGATGGAGCCCGCGCCCACGTTGACGCCGGAGCCCATGGTGGTGTCGCCGATGTAGGACAGGTGCGGCACCTTGGAGCCCTCGCCGATCGTGGACTTCTTGATCTCCACGTGAGTGCCGGCCTTGGATCCGTCGAGCATGTGGGTGCCCGGGCGCAGGTAGGCGCGCGGGCCGCAGTCGACGCCATTCTCGATGACGGCCTCGATGGCGATGGTCTCATCGATGGTGCAGCCGCTGCCGACGGTGGTGTCGGTGAGGCGGCTGTTGGGGCCGAGCTGGCACTCCTCGCCCACGGTGACGTGGCCGATCAGGTGCGTCTGCGGCCACACGACGGTGTCGCGGCCGATGGTGGCGTCGGGGCCGATCCAAGCCTGCGTGGGGTCGATGAACGTGACGCCCTCGGCCATCCAGTGCTCGTTGATGCGGTCGCGCGCGATGGCGGTAAGCTGCGCGAGCTGGATGCGGCTGTTGACGCCCAGGCCGTCGCGGTAGTCGTCGCAGTGGAAGATGGAGACTGCCTGGCCGTGACCCTTGAGGATTTCGAGCATGTCGGGCAGGTAGTACTCGGACTGCGCGTTGTCGTTGCCGATCTCGTTGATGTGGGCGGCGAGCTGCGCGCCGTCGAAGGCGTAGCAGCCGGCGTTGCACTCCAGCAGCGTGGCGGCCTGCTCGGGCGTGCAGTCCTTCTGCTCGATGATGCGCTCGATCTGACCATCGGCACCCAGCTTGATGCGGCCGTAGCCAAAAGGATCGGGCGGGGTCATGGTCATGACGGTGCAGGCGAGCTCGCCGGTAGCGACGGTCTGCGCGAACTTGGCGACGGTGTCGGCGGTGATGAGCGGCAAGTCGCCGTTGAGCACGACGACCGGGCCCTTGGTGATGCCGCAGGCCTCGAGCGCGACCTTTACGGCGTGACCGGTGCCCAGGCGCTCGGTCTGCTCGACGCACTCGACCTTGGTGGCGCTGTTGGCGTAGGCGCCGTCGATGAGGGCGCGCATCTCGTCGGCGTGGCTGCCGATGACAACCACGACGCGGCTGCAGCCGGCCTTGATGGTAGCGTCGACGATCCACTGGACCATGGGCTTACCCAGGATCTTGTGCGAAACCTTGCAGTGGTTCGACTTCATGCGGGTGCCCTCGCCGGCAGCGAGGATAATTGCGGTTGCGTCCATGTGATCTCCTGTTACGTTATAGAGACGTGTGTTTGGAAACGATACACGGCGCAATATGATACCGCAGGCATATGACGAGCGCGTAACGATTGGTTTGCGGCGGTTGAGGCTTGCGTCGCCGGCGTGGCGTTTGCACTGCTTGTGTGCGGCGTTGGCGGTGCTGCGGAGCTGTCGTTTGAGCGAGGGGACGGGGGTACCCGTGGACAACATACGAGAGGGGTTTGGCGGCGAGCCCGTCGCGGCATTCTCGATGTCTCATCCGGCTGTGCCGGCACTCTATATAGTGCTGACGCTGGGGCTCACTATGTTCTCGATGCAGCCGGTGCTGATTGCGCTGTCACTTGCGGGCGGGCTGGCGTATGGATTTGCGACGCGTGGGGCTGCCCGCACGCTGGGCGCGCTCCGCTGGCAGCTGCCGGTAATTTTGATCGTTGCGGTGCTCAATCCGCTGTTTAGCGCCTCGGGCTCGACGGAGCTGTTCCGTATTGGCATGCGCGCGGTGTATCTGGAGAGCATGGTATACGGCCTGTGCATGGGCGGGCTGTTTGTGGCGAGCGTGCTGTGGTTTGAGGCGGCGGCGTCGATGCTCGAATACGACAAGGTGCTCGCGCTGCTGGGCAATGCCGCACCGGTGATTGCGCTCATGATCTCGATGTGCATGCGGCTTATCCCGCAGTTTTTGCGCCGCGGTCGTACGGTGTTGGCGGTGCAGGATGCGATTGATGTGCCGGGGCGTGCGCCGGCCGACCCCGTGCGTTCGCGCTTACGGGCATCGAGCGTGTTGATGGGCTGGGGCATGGAAGATTCGCTGGAGCGCGCCGACGCCATGCGCTCCCGTGGGTGGGGTGCCGTGGCGCGCCGCACGACGTACGCGCGGTATCGGCTGGGGCGCGGCGATGTTGCCGCGCTGGCTGGGCTTGCGGTGTTTGGCGTGGCCACGGCGGCAGTGGCGTGGACCGCGACGACGCAGTATTCGTTTTATCCGCAGCTCTCGGTGCCGGCGCCGTGGCCGGGCTATGTCGTGTACGCTGCCTGGATGGTGCTGCCTTGCGCGTTGCATGCGATTGATGAGAAGAGGTTTGGCTGATGGCTCGGTTTGATAGGAGCTCGGCGGCGGGTGTGGCATATGGCTCGGCCGCGCCGGCGATTGAGGTGCGAGGCCTTAGTTTTGCCTATCCCGGGGCCGAGGCACCGGTGCTCGAGGGACTTGATTGGCGTGTTCCCCAAGGTGCGTTTGCACTGCTGGTGGGTGGTACTGGGTCGGGCAAATCGACGCTACTCTCGCTGCTCAAGCCCGAGATCGCTCCGGCGGGCGAGCGCACTGGTGATGCGCGCGTGCTGGGTGAGAACGTTGCCGATATGGACGTCCGGGCGTCCGCGGAGCGCGTGGGCTACGTGTTTCAGGATCCCGAGAACCAGATCGTGTGCGAGACCGTGTGGCACGAGATGGCGTTTGGCCTGGAAAATCTGGGTATGTCGCGCGACGAGATGCGCCGTCGCGTAGCCGAGACCAGCTATTTCTTTGGGCTGGAGGATTGGCTCCACCGCGATACCGATACGCTTTCGGGCGGACGCAAGCAGCTGCTGTCGTTGGCGGCCGTGCTGGCCTTGCGCCCGCGCGTGCTGCTGCTCGACGAGCCCACGTCCCAGCTCGATCCTGTTGCCGAGAAATATTTTCTGCACGCGCTGTTTCGCGTGAACCGCGAGCTGGGTTGCACGGTTGTTGTGGCAACGCACCAGCCGCGCCCGATGCTCGAATACGCGACGTGTGCGTACCGGATTGAGGACGGTCGCGTGCGCGAGGTGGCAGATATAGCTTCTTTGGGACGCCGAGAATCGCTGTTTTCCGATGACATGTTGGGGTGGGGTGCCATCCGATGTGCAAAAAACGGAGTATTCAGCAGGCGTGAGGACAATTTGGACTCTCTGGAGCCGCCCGGGGACGTATCGAGCGCGAAAAAAAGTTCGGAATTGGACAAATCGTCCGAATTTGTGGCGCAAACGTCGCTCGAGAACGGCTCGGAAGCCTTCCCGCGCACGGATGGAAGCAGAATACTCCAAAAAATGCACGCTGGGTCGGCTACCACCCTGTCGGAAGGCTGGTTTCGCTACGATCGCGCGGGCGGTTGGGTGCTGCGCGGGCTCGACGTGACGTTTTCTGCCGGTGCGGTGCATGCGATCGTGGGCGGCAACGGCTGCGGCAAGTCGACGATGCTCTCGGTGCTGGCCAAGACGGCTAAGCTGCAGCGTGGGCGCATGGTGCGCGGGGCGGCTTCGGCGGCGCTGCTGCCGCAGAACCCCAAGGCCCTGCTGGTCGCCGAGACAGTGCACGACGAGCTGATGGAATGGGCTTCGACCTGCGGATACGACGAGGACGCGGCCCAGGAGCGCGCGGCGAGTCTGGGGCTCGCGGACTTGGGGGAGCGCCACCCCTATGACCTTTCGGGCGGACAGCGTCAGCTGCTTGCGTTGGCAAAGCTGCTGTTGATCGGCCCCGAACTGCTATTGCTCGATGAGCCCACCAAGGGTTTGGACCTGGCCAGCCGCCGCATCATCGCCCGCGCCCTGCGCGACCATGCGCAGGCTGGCGGCACCGTCGTCATGGCGACGCACGACCTGGACTTTGCCGAGCAGGTTGCCGATGACATTTCCATGATGTTTGATGGCGAGATCGCCTGCATGGAGCCGCCGACCGACTTCTTTGCCGACAACGTGTTTTATAGGGCGTGATGCAATGGCGGATTATCGCGTCTCGCGCCTACTTGCAAAACTGGAGATTCCGCTGTTGTTGGCGGTGCCGGCGGTAATGGCCGCGGCATTGCTGACGGGCATTGAGCAGACAGCGCTTGCCATGCTGGTTGTGGTGGCGCTGGTGCTCGCGCTGTTCTTTGCGGGCTACGAGGCATCGCGCCCGGGCCTGCGCCAGATTATGCCCACGCTGGTTCTGGCGGCGTTGGCCGCGGCGGGGCGTATTCTGTTCGGCCCATTCCTGACCTTTAACCCGTGAGCGCCATCGCCATTATCGGCGGGGGCGACGCTGGGCCGTCGTAATGGCTTTATGGTCGGTGCGCTGGCAGCGCTGACCAGCAATTTCTTTTTTGGGCAGGGTATGTGGACGCCGTGGCAGATGTATGCCTGGGGCATGGTGGGCTATACGGGCGGCGCGCTGGCGCATGCGGGTGCGTTCGACCGTGCCGACGGCACCGTGCGCATGCCGGCGTTGGTCGCGGCCGGCTTTGCCTCGGGCATGCTCTACGGCGCCATCATCAACGTTTACGACATCGTGGGCTTTGTTCAGCCGCTGACCTGGGCGGGCGCCGTGGCCCGTTTGGCCACGGCCGTGCCGTTCGATGCGGTGCACGGACTCTCGACAAGTCTCTTTTTGGCGGTGCTCTACCGCTCCTGGTGCCACCGTATCAACCGCGTGGTGCGCAAATACGGACTGTAGGAACGCTTGGCATAGTTTGAACTCTCTCTAAACTTTGAGTCGAGGAAGTTGCTCGGCTTGAGACGCTCTCGCCTGTGGACGGCGGGCATCTCCGCGCGAACGGTAGCTGCCCTAATTGTGAACGTTAGAGACGGCATGGCTATTTACCTGCGCAAATATGCGTTCTATCAATCGAAAGTTTGGACAAACCCATCCCACGATACATGGCGTAAACCGCATAATGACCAATACGCTCTTCTGCGAAATCCAGTTTTGCAATTGGATGTGTCTGCAGAAGGGAGTCTATCGATGTTCGCAGATACTGTACTAAAGGGAAAGGTGTTCACCTCCAATCGCGCTGCGCTTCGCGCCGATGCCGCGGCCATAAAGGACGGCACCTTTGTCTACGTGGGCGATGCCCAAGGGGTCGAGGAGTTTATCGGGCCCGATACCGAGGTGCTGGAGTCTGGGGACGGCATGTTCATGCCGGGCTTCTGTGACGCCCATATGCACTTCTCATCGGGTGCTGGCCAGTTTGCCTACGAGATTGATATCGTAGGCTTGGAGACGGTGGACCAGTACATCGACACCATCCGTGAGTATGTGGAAAAGAACCCCGGCCGCGAGTTCTACAAGGGCATGGGCTGGGATAACGCCGTGTTCGAGAACGAGGGCAAAACGCAAACTAAGGAGCTGCTCGACGCCGTGTGCCCGGACGCCCCGATGCTCATCGGGTCCTATGACGGTCACTCCTACTGGGTCAATAGCAAGTGCCTGGAAAAGGCCGGTATCGGTTGCGGCTTCGTAAGCAAGGAAGCAGGCACCATCGTACTCGACCCCGAGACGCAGGAGCCCACCGGCTTGGTACGCGACTGGGCCATGAACGATGTCTTCCGTGCTATTCGCCCCTACACCGTCGAGGAGTTCAAGAAGGCTATCCTCCCGCTGCAGGACGACCTGATCGCCGTTGGCCTTACCAACATCTACGAGCCGATCCTGCGCGACGAGGAGACGGCCCAGATGGCGCTCGAGGAGCTCGACATCGAGCATAAGCTCAAGCTCAAGGTGACCTCCGGCTTCTATTGCAAGCCCGAGAGTGAGACCCTCGAGAAGATCGACCGCTGCGCCAAGGTCCGCGACTCCTACCATGGCGACCACTACCAGTGCAACAACATCAAGTTCGTGCTCGATGGTGTGATCGAGTCCGGTACCGCCTACCTCAAGGACGAGTACACCGATAAGCCCGGCTTTACCGGCAAGCCCAACTGCACGCCTGAGGCCTATAACGAGATGGTCAAGTATGCCAAGGAGCAGGGCTTCCAGGTGCACGTACATGCCATCGGCGACGCCGCTATTTCCATGGCGCTCGATGGCTTTGAGTACGCTCAGGCAACCGATCCCGTGGAGGACTGGCGCCCGACCATTACCCACCTGCAGGTCATGAGCGATGAAGACATCGACCGTTTTGCCGTCCTTAAGGGCATCGCTGCCGCCAACCCCACCTGGCATTTCAAGGATCCCGTGTGCTATGAATCCCTCGAGCATGCTCAACTGGGCGATCGCGCTGAGTCCGAGTATCCGTTGGGCAAGTTCTGGGACCGCGGCATGGTCGTTACCACCGCTACGGACTTCCCTGTTTCCAATCCCGACCCCATGGAGGGCCTCGAGGTGGGCGTTACCCGTTGCGCTCCGGGCGATGTCTCCGAGAAGACGCTGCTCGATGCGAATCAGCGCGTGTCCGTTGAGGACATGATCTGTGCCGGCACCATCAACGGCGCCTATCAGAACTTCCTCGAGGATCGCATCGGCTCCATCGAGGTGGGCAAGGACGCGGACTTCGTGTTCATGGACCGCGACATCACCGCGATCGACCCCCACACCATCCACGAGGCCCAGTGCCTCATGACCGTCATCGACGGCAAGGTTATGTACAAGAAGGAGGTTGAGGCATAAATGGCCGAGACCAATGGAAACAAACTCGCCAGGAACTACACGCTGATCGGCCTGTTCCTGTTCGCGCTGCCCTCTGTCCTGCTCCAGCTTTGGACGGGCATCTATCAGATCTTCGATACGGCGATCGCCACCAACTTCAACAGTACGGCCACGCTTTCTGCCATCAACATCGTCTACCCGGCACAGGCTGTGGTCGAGGCCGTGGCGTTCCTGTTCTCCGGCGGTTCTGCGGCCCTGCTGGGCAAGCTGCTGGGCGAGAAGAAGGGCCTGGAGGCAAACAAGACCTTTACCGCCGTGCTCGTGATCTCTACCGTCATCTCTACCATCTGGGGCTTTGCCATCAGCTTCATGGGTGATCAGGTATGGTACATGCTGGGCGCCGATGCCGACCTCGCTCCCTACTGCACCCAGTACTGGGATATCCACCGCTTCTTCATGCCGTTCTACAGCATCCAGCTGGGCTTCCAGATGTGGCTGCTCACGGCTGGTAAGCCCACGCAGTGCATGGTCATCACCATCCTGGGTGGCCTTGTGACCCTGGGTACCGACGTCATCTACCAGGGCACCCTGCACCTGGGCACCGCCGGCGCCGCTCTGGGCTTTGGCACCGGTGCGGCCTTTGGCGCCATCGCCTCTGCGCTGGTCATCTTCTCCAAGACGAGTACGCTGCGCTACGCCTCGCCTAAGTGCCCCGGCAAGAACATCGCCGAGAGCTGCAAGATCGGCCTGGCAGACTTCATCTACAGCGCCGCTACCGGCTTCATGACCGCCATCTACAATATCCAGGCTATGAAATACTTCGGTGCCGACGGCGTTGCGGTCGCAGCTATCTTCCTGTACGTCCAGTTCCTCTTCCTTGGGCCCTTCATCGGCTTTGGCAAGGGCGCCACGCCCATCATCAGCTATCAGATCGGCGAGAACGATCCCAAGAAGATCCACAGCACGTACGTCAAGTACCGTCGCCTGAGCATCATCATGATTGTTGTCATCGCAGTGCTCGGTATCGTCATGATGAACCCGATCCTCGTCGTTTACGGCCAGACCCCGGGCGATCCCGTGTACACCCTGGCCTCTCAGAAGTGGATCCTGTTCACCTCTTGCGCCGGCCTCATCGGCATCAATATCTGCATCCAGAACATGCTGACCGCCTTCAACGACACCACGATGCCGCTCGTCATTTCCGTGCTCCGCTCGCTCGTGCTGCCCATCGCCCTGCTGTTCGTGCTCCCCATGATCATGGGCGGCGACGGCGTGTGGCTGGCGCTGACCGTGGCCGAGGCCATCACGGCCGTGGTCTCGCTCTTCTTCCTCAAGAAGGGTGCCGATAAGTACGGCTACAACACCGATGAGGGCGTTGAGCTTCCCGAGGAGGTGCTCGAGGCCGCACGCGCTGCGGCTGCCGAAGAGGCGTAAGCGTCGTTGCTGTCCGTGAACCGCTGAATTTGGCAACGGCGTCATGGCATCTTCTGAGGCGGCATCGCTTGCGAATCGAGCGGTGCCGCCGTTTTTATTGACGATGGGAGTCTTGTGAAACTAACGGAAAGAAAGCTTGCATCCCTGTGGAATGCGGTGCTCAACCCGCTATTGCTCTGCATGTTTCTTCCTATACTCGAGGGTAAGCCAGCGCTTTCATTTGAGGGAGTTACGGGGTTTTGGGGGCAGCTTGCTCTAGCCATGGCAATCGCCCTCGTGCTGAGCCAGCTGCCCGCATTCGGTCATCTGGTAGAGTTTTGCTCCGAGAGCCTGGGCGCGAAGCCGGGCACGATGGGGGCTAAGCTTCTGGAGACATTATTGGGTGCAACGGCATTGTTTTTGATTATCGCTCTGGGCGAAACGGTCCTGGTATCTGGTGTTGGTCCCGTGGGCGATACCACCTTTATTTCGCGCTGGCAAAAGCTCGTCTTGACGGGCTGGCCGCTGGTGGTCTGCGGCGGAGTCCTGCTGGAACCGGTATCGCTTGCACTGGGAAGGGCGTGTGCCCGTGCTATCGGTGTGCCCGTAGACGAGCTCGAGGCCGCCGGCTGCGCCGAGGTTGAGGTGTGAGATGAGATGGTTGGTGTAAACTGACCCATGCTTTATTGCCTTTGACGCGGAAGGTACGCCCCATGGGCTTCTACATTTACCTTTACAACGTCCTCTTTCTTTGCCTCTTTGCCTGCGCTGCGTTCTATTGCGGCGTGGTGCGCAGCGTTACCGATAACCGGCACTTTGGTTTTTTGTCTGCCTTGATGGTGCTTCTGGCATTGGAAGGCGTGGCAGACATGGGCGCGGCCATTATCGATAGCAACTTCAACTCGGGACTATTTACCGGGGCCTCGGTCGGTCTCTCCCCTCTCGATATCGCTAAGTTGGTGTTTCAGCTGGGCGAGGAAGTCGTCTTTTATCTTTTGGCATGCGGGCTGGACGGTCTGTCGCCGCGCGTGCTTCCGTTCATCGCGTTTCCTCTTGTTGCGCTCGCGCGCTGCGTGGCGGGCATGGTCGGCGGCTCCGTTGCATGTGACCTGCTGTATCTTCTTGCCGACCCTGCGATTATCGCTGGTTTGAGCGTCTGGACGCTTAAGGGGATGGCCGGCAAGAGTGGTGATGAGATCTACCGTTGCCGATTTGTTCAGATCACGATTTTCGTGTGCCTGTGCGCCTACCTTGGATCCATCGCGGAGAGCGTTATCTATGCCGTGCTCTATGTCACGCGGGGTAGCGCTCCGTTCTTTGTTGGAAAGATCAGCATCTTCGAGGACCTGCTTTGGGCTGGACTCTCGGTAGCGTGCATCGTTTACGCGCGCAGTTACCAAGATCACGTGGTGCTCAAGCGCACCGAGCTTTTGGTGAACGACCGTCTAGACATGTACAGACTTGAGATGGAGCGCCGCGAGTCTGAGGAACGCGCCGGCGATATAGCAGGCTTTTGCGCGCTTTATGAACTCACGCCGCGTGAGCAGGAGGTGCTTGCGCGCGTGTTGGGCGGCTGCGCCAACCAGGAGATCGCTGACGAGCTGAGTATCTCGCTCGGTACCGTAAAGACGCACGTTCACAGCATCTACCGTAAACTCGCTGTCTCGCGTCGAAGCGAGCTCATGGGTATGTTCTATGAACGCTCACATGCTGGGCCTGGTAGGGAATAAGTGAATCTCAGGGCTCTGCAAACAAAATGAGGGGGGCTAAAAGTCCGCGGTAGAGATCGTTTTGATGCTCTAATGCGGACTTTTGGCCCCCTCAATCCATGTGGGGAGTGTCGGTGGCGGGCACGCTGCCGGCGGCTGTCCTGCTGGAGGCCGCTAGCGCTCCTTCTTTGCTGCGAGCGCGTGCGTCACGTTGAGCAGGATCAGGCCGAGTAGGCTGGCTGTGACACTTGCGGCGAGCACGGCGCACTTGGCCACGAGCTGCTCGGTGCCAGCGGTAAACGAGAGCCCGCTGATGAGGATGCACATGGTAAATCCCACGCCGCCGAGCACGCCCACGCAGAGCATCTGGCCCCAGTTGGAGCCCTCGGGCAGCGGCGAAAAGCCGATGCGTACGAGCAGTACCGTCACGGCCAGGATGCCGAGCGGCTTGCCCGCAACGAGGCCAAAGTACACGCCGAGCGCCACCGGATCGGTGAGCACGCTCGCCATGTCAACGCCCACCAGGCGCAGCTGCGCGTTGGCAAAGGCAAAGAGCGGCAGGATCAAAAAGTTGACGGGCGCGGCGATGGTGGCCTCCACGCGCTGGAGCGGCTGGGTCACGCGGTGTATCACGCGCTCGACGCGCTTGGCCGTGCGGGTAAACTCGTGCTGACCCAAAACGTGCTCGTCGGGGTCGTAGATGTCGTCGAGCTCGGAGCCACGGGCGGCGAGTCAGTCCTGCACGTGGTCGAGGTTGATATCGGAGCGCGCGGGTAAAAAGAACGCCAGGATCACGCCGGCGAGCGTGGCGTGCACGCCGGAGTTGTACATGCAAAACCACAGTACCAGGCCCAGCAGGATGTACCAGCGCGCGCGGTAGACGTCGAGCTTGTTGAGGACGCCCAGCCGTGCATGGCGCCGCCCCAGTTGAGCGCGGCGTAGATGGCGGCCGGCGCCACCATGCCGCCGCACGCGGCGAGGATGGACATCATGGCCTGGCGCGGGTTGGCGAGTACGCCCGCCGTGAGCTCAAACTTGAGCTCGATCCCGACGGTGAGGAAGAAGATCGCCATAAGAAAGTCGTTGATAAAGCCCTCGAGCGAGATCTGGCCGGTAAAGGCACCCACCTGGATGGCGAGCGGCGGCTCGAGGAGCTCTTTGACGGGGTAGTAGGCGTTGGTGTTGGCAACGATCACCGCGGCGATGGCGGCGAGCACCATGACGGCTGCGGCGATGGTGCCGTTGCTCGTGATGCGCTCGAGTGCGGGGCGGCGCTCGATGCGGCGGGTCACGGCGGGCACCGCGACGACTTGTTGGGCGAGACCGACCGCGCGGCCTCGTTTGCGGGTGTGGATGGGTTCATGTTGCTGACGGGCTCTTTTTTGGCCGAAACTGGAGAATTGGTCGTTTAGAGGGCTGATAAAGGCTTTCACTCGGCCGAAACTCCAGTTTCGGCCGAGGGTGGGGGCCGCGGAGGGCAGGGCTTGCGTGCGGGCCTGGCGCGCCTGGCGATCCCGGCCGGCTACAGCTCCAGCGTGAGGGTGACGGGGCAGTGGTCACTGCCAAAGATGTCGCCGCGGATGCCGGCGTCGCGCACATTGCCGGCGATTGCGTCGCTCACCAGGAAGTAGTCGATGCGCCAGCCGGCGTTGTTCTTGCGGGCATTAAAGCGATAGCTCCACCAGCTGTAGACACCCTCGACGTCGGGGTTTGCCGCGCGCCAGGTATCGGTAAAACCGGCGTCGAGCAGCTCGGTAAACTTACCGCGTTCCTCATCCGAAAAGCCCGCGTTGCCGCGGTTGGACTTGGGGTTCTTAAGGTCGATCTCCTCGTGCGCCACGTTAAAGTCGCCGCAGGTTACGACGGGCTTGCCGGTCTCGCGCTCAAGCGCGTTCAAAAAGCCGCGATAGGCATCGTCCCAGGCCATGCGTACATCGATGCGCGCGAGCTCATTTTGCGCGTTAGGCGTGTAGACATCCACAAACCAAAACTTGTCGAACTCGAGCGCGCAGACGCGGCCCTCGGTTGTGGCTTGGGCGACGAGCTCGGCCGCCTCGCCCTCGCCGGCGTAGGGTAGCAGCGCGTCGGCGCGTAGCACGCGCAGCGGTTCCTGGCGGCTAAAGACCGCGGTGCCCGAATAGCCTTTACGCTCGGCGTAGCTCCAGGTTTGGTGATAGCCGGGCAGGTCGATATCGACCTGGCCCTCCTGTAGCTTGGTCTCCTGCAGCGCCAGGATATCGACGTCGAGTTCTTGCGCGATCTGGATAAAGCTCGGGTCCTTTTTGAGCACGGCGCGCAGGCCGTTGACGTTCCACGAGGCGAAAGTGTAAGTCTGAGGCATGGTGTCCTTTCGACGGGGTTTGCAGGCTTAAGATTAGCGCAACAGGGGCGGGGGCGGAGTCCGCGAGCGAATAGTGCGAACGCCGCCGTCCCGGAGACACGAACGGAGGACATATATGACGCAGGCAATATCGGATTCCAAGCAGGCCTCCGCCGCGCTGGCGGAGCTGTTCGAAACCCATAGCCACGTGGTCTTCTTTGGCGGCGCGGGTGTTTCCACGGCGAGCGGCATCCCCGATTTCCGCAGCGTGGACGGTCTGTATCACCAGCAGTTTGCCTACCCGCCCGAGACTATGCTCTCACATAGCTTTTACGAGACGCATCCGGCCGAGTTCTTCGACTTCTACCGCACCAAGATGATCGCGCTTGGCGCTAAGCCCAACCGCTGTCACACCAAGCTGGCCGAGCTGGAGCGTGCCGGCAAGCTCGACGCCGTGGTGACGCAAAACATCGACGGCTTGCATCAGATGGCGGGCTCGCAGCGCGTGTTTGAGCTGCACGGCTCGGTTCACCGCAATATCTGCCAGACGTGCGGCGCGGTCTACAGTGCCGAATGGATTTGCGCGCGCGAACACGAGGGTACCGCGGGCGTGCCCGTGTGCCCCGCGTGCGGTGGTCGCATCAAGCCCGATGTGGTGCTCTACGAAGAGCCGCTCGACGAGCACGTGTTGACCGGTGCCGTTGCCGCCATCGCCGCGGCCGATGCCCTTGTCGTGGGCGGAACCTCGCTCGTGGTGTATCCGGCGGCAGGCCTTACGCGATACTTTAACGGCGATACGCTGGCCATTTGCAATTTGGCGCCCACCGATCAGGATGCAAATGCCGACCTGCTGATTTCTTGCGACATCGCGGCCGCGTTTGCGTTCTAGCCCGCGCGCGCGGATACAATAGAAAGACTGATTGCAAAGCGACCCCGCCGCCAGCGCCCGAGCGCGGCGGCGTGGGCATTTTAGGAGGATGTTCATGGCGAACGACAGCAAGACATGGCGGTGCGGAAAGTACGAGCTCAGCTTTGACCGTCCGCGCATCATGGGCGTCCTCAACGTGACGCCCGATTCGTTTAGCGACGGCGGTGAGCACTTCGACCCGGATGCCGCCATCGAGTACGGCCTGGCGATGCTCGATGCCGGCGCCGACATCATCGACGTGGGCGGCGAGTCCACGCGCCCTGGTTTTACCCCGGTCAATCCCGACGAGGAAGCGCGCCGCGTGCTGCCCGTGGTGCGCGCTCTGGCCAAGGAGGGCGCCATCGTCTCGATCGACACGCGTCACGTGGCGGTTGCCAAGGCGGCCGTGCGCTGCGGCGCCTCGATCGTCAACGACGTGACCGGCTTCACCGACCCCAAGATGGTCGAGTTTGTTAAGACGAGCACCTGCGGCGTCATTGTGATGCATGCCGGCGAGGTCGCCGCTCCCGCTCGTACGCACGCGACGGTGCAGCTCGATACCTCGGCCGCGGCGTTTGTTGCCGAGAAGGCGCGCGAGGCGGCTGCCGAGGCCGCGCGTGAGGCCGAGAAGCCGGCTCGCCGCCGTCGCGGCAAGTTGCTGGGCGAGCCTAAGCCGGAGACCAAGCTTCCGGGCGGCGTGGTACAGCCCTCGTTGCCGTTTGGCGAACCTGAGCCCGCGACCGAGCCTGCAAGCGAGCAGGAGACGCCTGCCGCCGAGCAGGCTGCTGCCGCCGAGACCGTCGCGCCCGCGCCCGAGGCCACCGAGGCCGCATCGGAGTCCAATGACCACCTGGCCGCCATGATGCGCCGCAGCGCTCGCCGCGAGGAGGCTTATGTGCCCACCTCGCAGCTTCGCCGCTTTACCCTGCCCGATTCGGCGCCCATCATGCGCCGCGTCATGGGCTTTCTGTCCGATCAGGCCCGCGCGCTCATCCACGCCGGCGTGTCGCGCGACCGCATCTGCATCGATCCGGGCCCGGGCTTTGGCAAGACGGCCAACGAGGATATCGTCATCCAGCGCGAGACCGCCAAGATGGCGTCGCTGGGCTATCCGCTCATGTGCGCCGTGTCGCGCAAGCGCTTTGTGGGCGCCGTCTCGGGCGTGACCGAGGCCGCCGAGCGCGATGCCGCCACGTTTGGCGTGTGCCTGGGCGCCATCCAGGCCGGTGCCAACATCGTGCGCGTGCACGACGCCGCGGGCTTTGCGCAGTTCCTGAATGGCTACTGGGCGGTTGCCAAGCCGCAGCCGCGCCGCGCGTTTGTGGCCGTGGGCTCCAACCTGGGGCATCGCTGCGACAACATCCGCGCCGCACGCGACATGATCGCCGAGATTCCACTTACCTGCGTGTCCAACTCCTCCAAGATCTACGAGAGCGAGCCGGCCTACGAGACGCGCCAGGACGCGTTTGCCAACGCCGTCATCGAGATCAAGACCGAGTTGGCGCCGCTGGTGCTGCTCGACGAGCTCATGAAGATCGAGGCCGAGCTGGGTCGCGACCGCTCCAAAAAGGCCAAGGCCAACGGTCCGCGCACCATCGACTTGGACCTGCTGTGGATGGACGGCGAGACCCACGGCGGCAAAAAGCTGCGCCTGCCGCATCCGCTGATCGGCGAGCGTGACTTTGTGCTGGTGCCGCTCGAGGATCTGATGCACGACCCGGCGCGGTTCTTCCGCTACAACGGCGTCGAGGTCAAGGAGCCCGAGGATCGCGTGGGCCATATCGTGGGCGAATTGGGGCGTATGTAGATGATCGAGATGAATGCTGTTGCCGCTGGCACCGAGCTCGACGCGGCGCGTGACGCGGGCCGCGAGGGCGTGTCCGCGGGCTGGTGCGCGTGGAGCGTGGGCGATGCTTCGCTGACGTTTTCGCTGGTTGTGCGCCCCGATGTGAACATGCACGCCTTCCACGGCCTGCCGTTTGTGGCCGCGATGGGCATGATGGACGCGCTCGTGGGCACGGCTTCGATGCCGGGGTTGGGCCTTGCCGGTAAAGTGGGTATCCAGTGGCCGAGCGATATCGTGTGCGGTGCGCCTGCGTTTGAGGCGTCGCTCGCGCGTGTTGCCGTGAACGGCGGTGCCGGTGCTGCGGGCATGTTTGCCGCGGTGACGGTTGATATTGAACGTGCGGCACTGGGCGAGCTTGGCGTGGATATGGCCGACGAGGTGCTGGTCGAGGCATTGGCCACCGCCGTGCTGACCCGCGTGGACACCTGGGCGGTTGCCGCCAACACACCACAGGGCGCTGCCGGCCCGCTGGCTCCGGTGCTGGGTGAGTACTTCGATATGGTGCCGCTGCTGGGTCGTCAGGTTGCGGCGGTGTCGCCCAACGGTTTGCCGCTTGCGGTCGGTGTGTTTGCGGGCCTGGACATCTGGGGTCGCGCGACCATCAAGACCGATGCCGGCGAGCAGGAGTTTCCGCCCGAGGCCGTACGGATTCGCGGACTGTAACGCGAGGTGCCCGCGCTCAAAGATAGCGATGACAACGAAGCCCTCTTCGGCCTGTGCTGGGGAGGGTTTCGCCTATCTGGGGAATGGGTTGCCAGCGCCCTATTCCTCAAAACTGAAAAATTTTCGTTTTTGAGGAATAGGAAACATGCACGATATCGCTGTGCTGGGTGTATTCGAGGAGCCGCTATTCCTCATAATTGAAAATAATTCAGTTTTGAGGAATAGGCTTGGCGAACGTTTGCGGGGGCTGTGGCATCGGGCATGCTCGACTTAAGCCCCTGTCCTACCCCAGCTCCTGCATGCGGCGGTAGATTTCGCAGATGCCCTTGATGGTGAGTTGCCCGTCGACCACGTCGAAGGCATCGGTCGAATCGGCGACAATGCCGGCGAGACCGCCCGTGGCGATAACGGTGGCATCCTCGCGGCCCAGCTCGCGCTTCATGCGCGTGACCAGGCCCTCGGCCATGGCGGCGGCGCCCATCACGGCGCCGACCTTGATGCACTCTTCGGTGTCGCGACCGATGGCGTGCTCGGGCGCCTCGAGCGGCACGCTGGCGAGCTTGGCGGCTCGGGCGGCAAGCGCGTCCATGGAGATGCGGATGCCCGGCGCGATCGCCCCACCAATGTAATAACCGTCCTCATCGATGACGTCGATATTGGTCGCGGTGCCAAAGTCCACCACGATTGCCGGCGCGCCGTAGAAAGACTCGGCTGCGACGGCGTTGGCGACGCGGTCGGCGCCCACGGCCTGGGGGCGCGCCGCGCGCAGCTTGGTCACGGCGGCCGTCTGCGGCCCGATGACGATGGCGTCCGCCGCGATGCGGTCGGCCACGGCGTGCCACTCACGTGAGAGCTGCGGAACCACGCCGGCAAAGGCGATCGCATCGACCGCATCGAGCGAAAGGTCGTACATCTTAAAGAAGCCCATCAGGCGCACGTGGATCTCGTCGGCGGTATAGGAGCGGTCGGTGGGCATGCGCCACGACTGCACCAGCTCGTCTCCGTCAAACAGGCCCATGGCCGTCTGCGTGTTTCCCATATCGATAGCGAGCAGCATGTCTACTCCCGGTGTCGGCATAAAAGGACGCGCACCATTGTATACGTGCCATCGACGGCGCTCGGCTGTGATTCGTTTACGGTGATAAGGGCTGAGAGGTTTAAATATGAAGGAATTATGCTCTACGAGATTTTCCTTGCCGTTTACCGAACTCCCACGTAATATTCTTTCTTGCGCACATGAGGCGCTCAGACATTGCGGGGTGGAGCAGTCTGGTAGCTCGCCGGGCTCATAACCCGGAGGTCGTAGGTTCAAATCCTGCCCCCGCGACCAAGACTTTTAGCAGCCCAGAGGCATTGTTCCTCTGGGCTTGTTTTCTTTTTTGTCTTTCAATCTTGGTCGAATTTTGGTCGAAATCAATTTTAAACAGCTTATTTTGAACAGGGCACCTGCCTGAACCAGCTCCACACCGGTTGGCGCCGATTGACGATGAGTTCAGTAGGACCGTTCGGCACTCCTCCACACTTTCTGCGCTTTATTCGAGGGTTACCGGACAAGGAGGATGAAGTCCCTCCAGCCCTGGCAGGACTATGTCGTGGGCATGGGTGAGGCCCCGCCGGGAGGTGGGGCCTTATTTAGAAAGATGCAATTGGAGGACCGGAGATTGTTCTCGGCCGAATTGGCTTGAAATGAGAATCAGGTCACTGGGCTCATTATCTAAAATGATGACATCTGAGCTGTAACAAAGGAGTCGCTATATGAAGACCGTCTACGATGCCCTTGACCCTATCGTCAACGGGTCGGCAACGACCAAGGAGAAGGGCGACAAGTACGAGGCGGCCTGCGTTTACTATCTCAAGAACGACCCCTTCTACGCGCTGTTCTTTTCCCGTGTCGGGACGATAACCCAGGCACCCGAATGGGATAACAGTTTGTTTTAAGGGAAAGGAAGCCGTATGGCGAAAAAGGGATATATCTTCTGGGACAGCGAGACGGCGAATCCCCAGCAGAGGATATGCCAGGTCGCTTATATCCTCACGGATCTTGAGGGAAACTGCCTGGGCGACCCGGTTTGCCGGGTGATCAATCCTGAGAGCGAGATTGGTTGGTGGAGTAGGTCTCATCTGGAAATCGATTGGGACTCACTGGACGACATGCCGACCTTTGTCCGCTTCTGGGAGGATGCCGGTCTGGCGGATTTGCTGCGAGACTACATCCTGGTCGCGCATAACGCCAACGGCGCCGATATCCACCACATCAAGAAGAGTCTGGCTGCCTACGACATCGAAATGCCCGAGATCGAAGTAATCGATACGATGCTGGTGGCGAAGCAGAAGGGTCTGCCCGGAGCGCTTGTCGACCTCTGCGAGCATTACGGCGTGCATCTTGATAGCCACCACGATGCCATGAGCGACGCCGAGGCGTGCCTTGGGGTTTCCGTGGGCTGGCCGGCGAGTTCGGTGCGCTCGAGCCCGCCGTTTGGGCTCCGAATGCCTCCTCCCATCATGGCCGCAAGCGTGTTTTCACGGGCTTGGGACTGGTGAACGGGTCGCAGGAAACCATCGAAGAGGTTTTGGCGAAAGCCGAGGAGGCGGGCCACAGGGGCGATCCGGGCGAAATCACCGATCCGGTCGGACTCAAGGTGAAGGTATCCGGCGTTACTCCGGGCTACAATCGCGATGAGATCCTTGCCGCACTTAAGGAATGCGGAATGAAAGCGACCGATGGCAAGCCCGCGCAGAGCACGAAGTACCTCGCAATAGGCGACAACGTGGGACGAAGCAAGCTCGACGCAGTTTTCAGCGGCAACTCGCAGGCAAAAATCGTCACGACGGGCGAGTTGCTTGAGGTCATGAACCGATTTGGCAAGGCGGAATAGAAGGGAAGGCTCGATATGGCCGTCAATTTGAAAACCGTAAAAGACACGGTGAATCTTGCAGCGGGGGTTTTGGCCGCCGCCGCCGGGGTTGTCGATGGGGCAAAGCAGCTCGGTTTCGATGTCGATGGAGCCGTGAAAAGCGCTGCCGACGGGGCAACCAACGGCGCGCGTGCTGTTGCCGACGGCATCGGCAAGGGATTTGGTGCGGCGGCGGGAAGGCGTCGGCGCGGCAGCCGGCGCGTTGGGGGA
>ENA-OQKS01000081-OQKS01000081.1-human-gut-metagenome-genome-assembly--contig:-NODE-81-length-27927-cov-3.253669_pt1 | contig 27927 bp, 23 predicted proteins | sample MGYA00242804_ERZ504808 | MGnify/ENA primary metagenome ERZ504808 (study PRJEB26092, sample SAMD00036375) | human gut metagenome | host: Homo sapiens | study: EMG produced TPA metagenomics assembly of...
CAATACATATTTATGCTTATCAAGAAAACGAGGTGGAACCAGCCAAGACTCCCCTTTTTCCAGTTCCAGAGCTTTCAATAATTTATCATTCTTATTGGTAATCATCGGACCTACCACATTCCCAGGATTCCATACACTACCCACCTTCATACTAGTTGCGGCATCTTTCAACTTATCTTGAAAGTTCTTGTCCTCATAGACCGAGCGTTCTACCAGCAATAAAGAACATGCGGAACATTTTTGACCGGCATTACCAAAAGCAGAAGCCACAATATTCATAATAGCATGGTCACGGTCACCGGAAGCTGTCAAGATAATTGCATTCTTACCACCGGTTTCTGCCGACAATGGAGTAGCCGGATTACTGCGTGCAATATTTTGGGCAGTGTCTGTCCCTCCTGTCAGAATAATATGTTTGACAGCCGGAGCAGTAGTCAATACCTTTAATGCCTCACGGTCTGTAATGATAACCTGCAAAGCCTCTTTAGGCACACCTGCATCCCAAAATGCCTTGGCAAACAACCATGCCACAGGAGCGGCAACAGTAGCCGGTTTCAGAATCACAGTATTTCCTCCTGCCAGTCCTGCCACAATACCACCAATAGGTATGGCACACGGAAAGTTCCACGGAGAAATAACCAAAATAGTCCCTTTAGGAGCAATATCCACATCCGGCAATTCTGCAAACTGCTTCATGCTAGTGGTATAAAAACGAGCATAATCGATCCCCTCCGATACCTCCACATCGCCTTCCACCACTGTCTTCCCTGTCACAGCACACATACAACCTATCAAATCACCACGCATCTCACCCAGTCTGTTGGCAGCTTCATACATTATTTTATGCCGTTCCTGCAATGTGGTCTTTCTCCATCCGGCAGGATCTTTTTCGGCTATTTCCAAAATTTTCATCACCTGTCCGGCATCAGCTTGTGACATTTCACATACACAAACTTCATCATCCTGACAACGGTCCATATATTTATGACGCTTCTCACAAACCACCGTTTCAGCTCCTATCTGCAAAGGAATGATTTCAGGTGAATCCGCCGGTGACTTCTTCCACTTCGCAAAAATATTCCGAACCCACTCCTGGTTCTGAGCCAAATCAAAATCAGTATCAGGTTCATTCTTCATTACATCAGCTGGTGGAACGGGAGTATAACGATGCAAGCGGTTTTGTGTACGGGTAGGAATATGCGTAATAACATCTTTCATCTTATAAGCTTCCTCAAACTGGTTCTGCAAGAAGCGCCAAGTATCCGTACCCGGCTTCAAATTGAACGAATGGGTCAGAAAGTTGTCCGGAGCCGTATTTTCATCCATACGACGGACCAAGTAAGATACTGCATTCAGGAAATGCTCATCTTTTACCACCGGTGCATATAAAATCACATGATTTCCCAATTGGGATTGGGCACGCCATACATGATCAGCCATACCTTCCAACATCTCAAAAGTCATGTACTCCGCGCTTCCCAGCTTCCGGCTCAACAGATAGGCGTATGCAATAGTGAACAAATTATGAGAAGCGACCCCCCACATGCAAGGCTTTTGCATTCTCCGGTAACAAAGCCCGTTCCAGAATATGCAAATAATTGGCATCGACTTCTGTTTTCGATGTCCTCACTGGATTAGGCCAGCCACGAAGAGAAGAGATAACCGTTTCCATTTCCAGATTACAACCTTTTACCAACCGCATTTTCAATGGCGCACCGCCATCAGCCATACGCGCTTTGGCAAAGTCCAACAATTCAGTCTGAAATTCATACGCATCGGGCAGATAAGCCTGTACAACAATACCTGCCGAATAGTTTTTAAATTCCGGTCTGCTCAACACTTCTTTAAACAAGCGCAATGTAAAATGAGCATCTTTATACTCCTCCATATCCAAATTGACAAACTTGGAACGTTTTACACCATTCTCATCTACGTAAGGAAAATCAATCGCTTTCTGATATAGCGCACACATACGTTTCACCAGTTCCGGAAAACTTTCTTCATAATTCAGCGCATGGGTCTGTGCGTAGATACCCGATATTTTCACGGAGATATAATTGATATCGGGAGCCTCCAAAGCTTCTAAATAATGGAAATAACGATGGTCTGCTTCTCCGTTTCCTAATACGACCTCACCCAGCAAATTTACATTCTGACCAATCTTTTGCTTAAAACGGGCAGCCAAATGGGCTGTTAATTTAGGACGCGCCTCATCCAGAATCACTTTAGAAGTATCCATACGAAGGCGCTTCTTTATGATTGGTATGGCAATAAAATCAAAATGGTGGCCAAAAGCCTGGTACATTTTAAAAAGGAAAGCATCACGCTTATTCAAGAACTCAGGTACACCATAACGGTCTATCAGCTTCTTGATACGTTCTGCCAATTTCTTACGATCACGAATTTGAGAAGATTCGTCCAGCATCTTCACCAGGAACTTTTTGTCCTGTGGCCGTTGTACCATAACGGCATATTTATGCTGTTCTTTACGTTCCTCACTAGTGATGGTTTGTTCACACGTGTTATAAAGCTTCAGTACCCATTCTTGTACTTCAGCGATAGTCGGTCTGTTGTCCATAGTAAACTCATGTTAATGTGTAAGAATTAAGGATAAAAAAATCATAGGTAAACAACCAAAGACATGAGCATCGTAGGACTGAACATAACGGCACGATACCGGTGCAAGGTCTGGAGAGCCTGCTGCGAAAACCGGTCAAATATAAGTTCTCTGCCCATAACGTAAATTCCTTATAAAATGTTACTGTTCATGTGCAAATATACACTAATTCTTTTATTATCAAAGGAAAAAGTGAAAAATTATAATCCGGAACATATTAAATTTCCAATTTAAAGAAAGTAGGCTGATTGGAAGCCCTACTATAGCCTTCCAACAAATAGAAATCCGTACAGGCCACATGAATGGTAAATAAATAATTGATGGTATGCGGGTGGTATCCTTTGGGAGGAGCGATACAATATAATCCACCTATCGTTTCCTGTGCCCAAGAATAAGACTTTTCCTTAAAATCGGCTACAAAAGCTGCCTTTCTGAAACGATCTGAGATTTCACGCAAATAAAACTACACCTATATGACAGGCATTGCTCCGATTAGACTCATGGTTGGCAAACAGCCAAAAATCATCCTGCAAACGAATACCTACCAAAGATCCTATATTGGAATGAATGCTATATAGAACAGATTCTCCGCTGTACAAACCATCCCGACATATAAACGCCACCTTCTCCAAGCAATAAAATATATCATAGGAAAGGCCTTCATGCTCATCTTTCCAGTGAAACAGACCATTCTGTATCTGAAGTGCATACACCGGAACCGTCCATTGCCCGCAATCCAACAGGCACAACACATCGCAGCCTCTTATCAATTTATGATAATCAGCCACACATTTATCCTGCGAATTCCAAACAATAATTTTCATCACTCAGGCTAGTTTTATCCGTTCATTTTTATGGTACAGACATAAAAAAGAGACGTGGGACCTGCTTAATATTTTATCTGCCTTAGAGGTATCCCCATACCAGCTGCACAAATAATAACAACAGTGTCCCACGTCTTTATGAATATACTAATCCTGTTAAGGAGTATAAACACAAGACGTGAGCGCTTGTTGTATTACACTTGTGCAGCTTTGAAAATTGGGGATTTTCTAAGACAAGGTAATATTTTAAACGCTCTTAATTATATATGTTCCTTCTTGTTTTCAAATGAATTTTCATCTGTTTTCAAGAATTGGTACAAAGTTAAAAAAAGAGTTCTGATTAAAGTGGAATTAATCTATTTTTTTAAATAAATAATAACCCGGATGAACATCTGAAAAAGTTATTCCCCCATTACAGTAGCTACAATTTTACGACCACCTCCATGGTTGCGGAACTCACAAAGGTAAATTCCCTGCCAAATACCCATATTCAACCGACCTTCTGTAATAGGAATAGTGAGGCTGACGCCTATAATTGTTGCTTTTTGCATGAGCAGGCATGTCATCCCAACCTTCTAAAGTATGTTCGTAATAAGGCTCACGTTCCTTTATCAAATGATTAAAAATAGATTCCATATCCGTACGGACATCCGGATCGGCATTTTCATTGATACTTAATGCCGCACTAGTATGTTTGATGAACAAATAAAGCAAACCTGTTTGGGGAAGTGGCGGCAAATTGCGTACCACTTCATCAGTAATCAGGTGAAATCCCCTGGTACGGGGACGAAGCGTAAATTCTGTCTGAGATACCATAACTATTATCAACCTTTATGCATCCATATAGATGCCACTTTACGACGTACCGCTACTATATTAAATAAGGATACACCCACAAAAAGCAAAACACCTATAACCAAGGCCGGTCCTAAATTTCCTTCTTCCAATTGTGGGAATAACTTTCCTATCATATCCATATAGTTACTCCGCACATAAATCACAATTCCCACTGATAAAAACAGCACCACAGCATTGAGTGCCAATGTCAGCATTTGATAAGGGAGCGCCACCTTAGCCGGACTGTAACCTATCAATAACAGATTCTCTAACTTGGATGTATTCTTTTGCAGTAACAAATAAATACTGAGCATCAAAATATAGAAAGAGAGCACACTGATAAGCAAACCTACAGAAAGCACAATTCCTATAATCACTTTCAAGAACCAGGTAGTCTTTCCCGCATCCAACTTGTCATCTTCCGTATCATATCCCTTGTCTTTAAAGAATCTGGCAATACGGTCGTCCGTAGGATTGTTCACTTCAACAATCAGTCGTGACGGTTCGCTTTTCTGCCCCGGGGCAAACTCATTGTTGGCCCACGTCATAAATGTTTCCGGAACAAGAATCGTATTCAGACGATTAGAGAAACCAACTATTTTTCCTTTAAAGTTTTCCGTACGCCCCACACCGGTAATACGTATATCCAAATTAACCATACCCATCACCCCTTCCGACAATTGCGGCAGGCTCCGGCTTTGTGCAAAACCGAAGTTATACAGATTCAGATAATTACGGGGGATGATAATAGGAACGACCCGTTCATATTCATCAAACTCCCATTTATCCAGGTTCACATCCACATACTCATCGGGAACAGACTCAAAGAACATGGCTGTAGACATGTGCAATCCCACGTTCTCCATCCCCATGCCTGCCGACACTTTAAATTGGGAAGGGATAAAAGCCCCTACCCCTTTGGTAAACGGCTGTTCGCTGATTTCAGCAATGTCTTGTTCGGAAAAAGTCTTGCTTTTACCGACAAAAGAACCCAATGTGCTCACTTTCTTGCTTACTATCACATAGTCTTTCTTCATGAAACTGTCACCTTCTGTAAAAACCGGCAACACATCTTTATAAAACTGAACACTCAGCAACACAATGACCATACCGCACAGATTGGCAAAGAAAAAACCCGACCAATTGTGAAAAGCTGATATGCTGACGTAATAATTTCCAGACCAAACCTCATAGCTTCAAACGTTTTTGTGTAGTTCAACTCCAAATGCTTGCCGATAGAGGTCACAATGATACCTGCCCCCTGTCTATCCGCTTCCTCCACCAATATCCGGGACATAATCCGTCCATTCTCCTCATCCAGATGGCTGATAGGTTCATCCAGAAAAATAAAATCAAAAGGTTGGCAAAGGGCGCGGACCAACGCAACACGCTGCTGTTGTCCGAAAGACATTTTAGCTATTGGCGTATCCCATTTATCGGCAATGCCGAACTGTTCAAACCAAGCCTTGATTTCTTTCTTAGATTTAAATCCGGTCAGCGAATTCTTCAACTGCACATTCTCCCACGCTGTCAGTTCTGTAAACAAACGTAATTCCTGAAACAACATACTGATGGAACATTTCCGAATCTCCACCCAGTCGCGCACCGAAAGCGTACGAATATTTTTCCCGTCAAAACAGATGATACCTTGATAGTCGTTACGGTATCCGTATACGTAGCTGCAAAGCGATGATTTTCCTGTACCGGACGCTGCCTCCACCAAATAAGCTTCTCCACGCTTCAGAGTCAACGACTGATGCCAGACATCAGATATAATAGAATCCCTCCCTGCAAAAACGGCAGGGAGGGTCTGTTGTAATTCTATAGTGTTCATAAATTCTCCAATCCACGTACAATCAACTGTAGCACGTTGACCTCTTTATCTTTCATAACAATATTCATTTGGGCGCTTTTCCAATCGGGAGCCATCACATCCATATAGTCGCAAGGTCCCAGGATGGCATTGAACATGGCGGCATCGCTGCCCAGCATACGGGTTAACCGGGGATTCTCCTGAACATCCTTCACCAGCTGCGCCGCATTGAACGCCATAAAGAAACGGTTCTTTGTCACCTGTCCGGCCCAAGGAGTATTCTGCAAAGAAACTCCGTAACGGCGGCCTGCCTCATCTGCCAGTCTTTCATTGTTCGAGATATAAAGCAGATTGTCCTTCACACCAAACCAAATGCTTTGGCGATACATACGGAACTCGTATTGGTCTTTACCCGTAGAGTTCAACTGCATCTGCCCACCGGTCATAGCCAACAAAGGTTTCAGGTCTTCGAAGGACTGCAAAAAGTCTTTATTCGTTACATCAGCATAAATCAGCAAGTCATTATTCGACAAGGAATTATAGCCAACCGCAACATCTCCATGAATAGAAGAGAATATACCTTCAATATCTATTGGTAACATCGAATTATCCAACGCTTGCCTGATGGTAGGATTTTCGCAAAGCAAATCATAAATACCCTTTCCATTGATATTACCTCCTGCCCAAACCAACGTATTGGCAGGGAAATACTCTAAACAGGCTCCTTTAATACATGAGGAAGCAGCCGACTGTTTTTCATACATAGCAATCAAATCCTTGTTTTCAATCAAAGTTTCCACGTCCACTACAATTTTGCCTTTTTCGAAAGTGGCGGAAACCAGATATTTGATATCTTCCAGTTTCAAATCGGCGGGCATTCCCATACGCATCTGCATGGTAATATCATTAGGAATGAACGACATATTCATCACTGTAACGACTTCACCTTTTGCCGAAGCCAACTTACCAAAGTCTGTAGTCTTTACGTAGCTGTTTTCAGCATCCTGACGCATCAATGAAAGCAAACTTCCTTTCAAACTGAGGGCATCTCCTTTATTACTACCCATCAATAAGAAAGTCCCCTTATTAAAAGCGCACAGCGCCGTACCCATCTGTGTCCATGTACATCCGCTTTCACTTTTCAACTCCGTACATATCTGCTCATTCTTTAATGCCTCCAGCAAAGCTTCCACTTTACCTTCATCATCCACTTTCGCCAATAAAGCAAAAGCATTAGAATGAGGAGTAATAAACATATACACCTTATCGGTAAAAGACAAGCCCGATTCAGACGGATTTTGAATAATCTTCTCGGCAGTCTTGTAAGCTTCACCCTCCAAACCGCTTTTCAATGCGTCCGTCAGTTTGGCCACAACCTTTTCTCCTCCCTTACCGTTTATGCCGCTCTTCTCCGCCATCGTCTTGAAATCGAATGACATAACCATTGCCGCATCCTTAGGAATAGCGTTGGCATACTCACTTTCAGACGAACAAGAAGCCATAAGCAGCACTATCGCTACGAGTGCAAATCCCCAAATACCTTTTCTCATATTCTTATTTTTGGTTTAATAAATTCAGCGTATGACAGGCTACCAATGCAGCTGTTTCCGTGCGAAGACGGGACTTTCCCAAACTGACAGGCTGAAAACCCGCCGCTATAGCCTTAGCCACTTCTTCCTCGCTAAAATCTCCTTCCGGACCTATCATCACCAAAGCATCTTCTCCGGAACGCAATATATCTTTCAACAAAGGTTTTTCCCCTTCATAGCAATGGGCGATGAACTTCTGCCCTTTAAAATCCCGTGAAACAAACTTATTAAAGTCCGTCATTTCATTCAGCACCGGCATAGTCGCCTTCAACGATTGTTTCACTGCCGATACCAGAATCTTTTCAATACGTTCCTTCTTGATTACTTTCCGTTCGGAATAACGGCAGTTCAGGAAAGACAGTTCATCAAAGCCTATTTCAGTCGCTTTCTCTGTAAACCATTCAGTACGATCCATATTTTTAGTGGGAGCCATGGCAATATGCAACCAACCGTTCCACCCTTTTTCCTGCGGAATCGTTTCCGTTACCTTCACTTGGCAACGTTTACCGCTTGCAGCACTGATTACAGCTTTGTAAAAACAACCTTTCCCATCGGTCAACATAATCTCATCGCCTATGGAAAGGCGCAAAACCCGTAAACAATGTCCTGCTTCCTCTTCCGGAAGCTCAAGGTTACTCGCTATATCAGGGGTATAAAAAACATGCATAGTTCTTCTTGTTTTTTCAATTTATATATCAAGCTATTGTATTCTCCTCCTCTTGTTCCCGTCGTTTTATCTCATCACGCAAACGGGATGCCTGCTCATAATTCTCTTCTTCTATAGCCTTTGACAATGCTTCTTTCAGCATCACCACATCAACTGTATTTACATTGACAGAAAATGCCGTACTCCCAACTTCATGCAATTGCTCACTTTCCATAATCTCATCAGTAGTATAGACAGGACACCCGCAACGCATAGCCAACGCAATCGCATCGGAAGTACGTGAGTCTATTTTAAATACCTCACCTTCCTTTTCCAAAAACAGATAGGAATAATAGACTCCATCCTTTACCTTATATATCAATACTTTCTTTAAAGCAGTCCCCAACTCTTTGGTCACCGTCAGAAAAAGATCGTGCGTCAATGGTCTGGGCATCTTATAGCCCATCATTACCACCTTAATAGCCTGCGCCTCCAACGAACCGATAATAATAGGCAGCTTACGGTTGCCGTTCACTTCTTCCAACACCAACGCATATGCATCCGCCGGCTGCAATGTAGAGGACATATCATGTACCTTCAATTCTATTTCATCCATAATTTAACTTTCCTTCCACCATTCCCGTCTACATCGGAAACGGTCAAAAAATAATTTATCAAACTTGCCCGGGACGATGCTTATACTTGAATATGACAGCAAACAATACCGCAACCGCCAAGGCATATCCCGCAAAGACAAACCATGTCATGCTCCATCCCTCCATCTGCGGAGCACTGCTGTTCATATCAACAAAACGATTTACCACTGCCTGAGCTCCCAACGTTCCCACCGTAGCGCCAATACCATTTGTCATAATCACGAACAATCCCTGAGCACTGGAACGGATGGATAAATCAGTTTCATTGTTAACAAACAACGAACCAGAAATGTTGAAGAAGTCGAAAGCCACCCCATACACAATCATGGACAGTACAAACATCCAGACACCCGGCCCAGGATTCCCCAGTCCGAACAATCCGAAACGAAGTACCCATGCCAACATGGCTATCAGCATAACACGCTTGATTCCGAAATGCTTCAACACAAACGGTATTAATAAGATACACAATGTTTCCGACACCTGCGACAAAGATATCAATGCATTGGCATGATTCACTCCAAACGTATCGGCATACTCCGGAACTCCCTTGAAACTGCTGAGAAACGGATTGGCAAAACCGTTGGTTATCTGTAAAGAAACCCCCAACAACATAGAAAATATAAAGAAAATAGCCATCTTTTTCTGTTTGAACAGTGTAAACGCCCGTAATCCCATAGCATCTACCAACGATTTCTGTTCTCCACCACGACTTACAGGACACTCAGGCAAAGTAAGCGCATAAACCGCCAGTATCACTCCAAAGCAAGCACAAGAAAAAAACTGCATATAATTATTTTGGAATCCCAAGATATCCGTCAGCAACATGGAGCAGATGAAACCAATCGTTCCGAAAATACGGATGGGAGGAAAAGCGATGACAGGGTCCAGTTTTACTTTATCCAGTGCGGTATAGGCTACCGAATTTGTCAAAGCCAATGTTGGCATATAAAAAGCTACACTAAGAGAATAAAATGTAAACAAAGTACCGAAATTAACCGCTTCACCATCCACATAGCCATACCACCCGGCAGCCACCATAAACACGGCAGCCATAAAATGACAGAAACCATATAATTTTTGAGCAGGCACCCACCTGTCGGCAATAATTCCCATTATGGCAGGCATAAACAAGGAAACAATCCCCTGCATGGCGTAAAACAGACCTATCTTGGCCCCCAAGCCAATATTAAACAAATACGTCCCCATGGAAGTAAGATAAGCCCCCCATACGGCAAACTGCAAGAAGTTCATGACTATCAGTCTGAGTCTCATTCCGGTAATTTCGTTTTTCATCTTTCTTCTTTAATGTGTGTTTTTTATATTACTTGCAAAGATATAAAACAATTCGATTTTTCATGGAGATTCATCTTAAAAAACAAAGCCTTTCCGGCAGTTTCACAACTTCCGGAAAGGCAAGACAATTAAAAAGTTTTTGTAATCTAACCAAAAGAGAGTGTTTTATTATCTTGTGTTCGTGAAAAATAATGCCATCATCTATTCAGCTATGGCATAAGCATCCAGTCCTTTCAATGACTGGCGGATAGTTTCCTGCATCTTCTCCATCTCTTCCCGACTCATTTGGCGCACCTCTATACCGGAATCCCTTAGATTATTCCCTAATTCGGCCATCTGCTCATTGAACGAATCCCAATATTCCGGGTCAAGGACAACAGAACCCACTTCTTGCCCATCCTTCATCGGACTGATAATGACGGTCATGCTTACACTTCCGCTTTCTTTGACATTAAGGGTGTAAGTACGTTTCTCATTATCCGTCTTATAAATGAACGTAAAATTTGCTTTCTGCGCCTTGCCTCTTCCCTTCGGCATATCCTTGATGGCAGTTTCGGCATATTCCTCATCCTTCTCGAAAGCCTCAATCAACCTTGCACCTATATTCTCATCCTTTAACGAGAAACTTTTCACCACCTTCACCACTTTGCGGGTTTTAGGGTCACGTTTCGTTACAGAATTGATAGCCACATCATCCCGTTTTTCCAGTTCCGCCGCCATTTTATCAATATTCTTCTGGGCCATAACCTTACCTGTTCCACCCCACATCAGCAAAACAGCCGCCAATGCACTTCCTAAAATAAATCTTGTTTTCATATCTTATTTTTTTTATGTTTTTATTCGCTTACCAATAATTCCTTTTCTTCTATCTCTTTCTCGGAACGACAAATTTCCTCCACACGCTCCTGAGCCAGTTTCTCCACCCGTTCCGCCTCTTCCAGTGTTTCAATAATACAAGGCATAATCTGTTTCACATCCGAAATTCGCTTGCCTCCCACTTCCACATAACTACCTTCGTAGCACGACCATTCACCACTTCCGCCTGCTTGGTTCTCCGAATAGAAAATCAAGCCTAACCCCAGCGCAATGACCATCATTGCCGCTATACCGGCACTCCAGACAGCTACCGGAATACGCTGATAAAAGCCTTCTTTTCCAACCACCGGTATCTTTTCCGATCTCTTCCCTCCGGCAACCTCCTCCTGACCGTCTGGCTGCGACATACCCGGTTCTCCCTGCATACCTCCCTCATACCAGGCAAACATCGGAGCATATCCCATCAGATGAGAAGGTACATCCCCTGTATGGAAGAAGCGATAAATAGCCTGCTCCTCGGCATTCGTGGTCTCCCCTTCCAGGAAACGGTTAATGTATTCTTCTATATTCCTCTTATCTAATTCCATACCTTACTGTGTATCATAAATTGTTCTTTTACTCTTTTTCTAGCTCTCGACAAATTGGTTCGTACCGCCACCGGCGTACTTCCTGTGAGACGGGCTATCTCCTCTACTTCGAAACCTTCCAGGTGCTTCATGCGGAGAATAGACTGTTGCAAGTCAGGCAAAGTACCTATTACTTCCAGTATCTCCTGCATATTCTCTTCCTCTACCAGTTTCATTTCAGGATTTTCACCTCCACCAATGCTGATGCCCTGCTCCAAATCGACTTTCTCTATCCGAGTGCCTCGCAGACGGTTGATGCACAAATGCTTGGTTATAACAATAGCCAATGCATCCACGCTGCGGTATTGGTCCAGACGGTCACGAAGAAACCAAAGTTTCAACAGTGCATCTTGCACTGCATCTTCTGCCTCGTCGGAGTTTTCCAAATAACGGATAGCCATTCTTAACAAAGCCGGCCGCATTCGTTTTGCCTCTATTTCAAATCTATTTTGTTCCATGTTCACCAGTATGACACATAGAGGTAGGGAAACGTTACATCAAAAATGAAAAAAAAATTTAGCTGACATGTCAATTTACCAATATACCAATAACCGTATGGGCATATATAGCACCGCTAATTGGCACATCAGCCAGTTGACGGATGCACCAATTATTCAAACTTATAAACCGTATGACTACGAAAGACCTCTCCCGGACGGAGTACAGTACTAGGAAATCCGGGCTGGTTGGGGCTATCTTGAAAATGCATCGTTTCGAAACATACCGCCGAACGGAAAGGATAAGCTATCCCCCCTTTACCTGTCATTTTTCCTTTCAGTCCATTACCGGTATAAATTTGCATTCCCGGCTCGGTGGTGAAGATCTCCATCTTACGCCCGCTTGCTGGATCATACACCCAGGCAGCCGGCCTTGTATCATCTCCTTTCGTATTCAATTCCCAAGTATGATCATATCCGTTTACCACCTTCAATTGGGGATGATCCGCATCTATACATTCTCCGATAGTATGCGGCATACGAAAATCAAGGGGAGTACCGGCCACCGGAAGATATTCTCCTGTAACACATTTCTTATCATCGTATGGAGTAAAACGATCTGCGTCTACCCAAAGTTGCTGGTCCTCCACGCTTTTCGTAAAATTTCCCGAAATATTAAAAAAAGAATGATGGGAAAGATTAAGTACCGTGGGTGCATCCGTAGTTGCCTCGTATGTCAAATCCAACGCATTATCATCCTCACCAAGACTATAGACCAACGTCACTTTCAGGTTTCCGGGGAAACCATTTTCTCCATCAGGAGAAAGATAAGACAGACAGACCCTATGTGTATCTGCCTGCTCCACTTTCCATATTCTATCGGCAAAGCCGGGATTCCCTCCATGTGATATATGCCCGGACTTCCCATTGTTAGGGACCAGCTTATACTCTACTCCATCCAGCGTGAAACGCGCATTCAGAATACGTCCTATATAACGCCCCACCGTAGAACCAAAATTCTGCCGTTGCTCCATATATTCAGTAATCGTGGAAAATCCGCACACCACATCCTCCCGTTTTCCATTTCTGTCGGGGACAAGGATAGAAACCACCCGTGCCCCATAGTTTGTGATACAGACCTCCATTCCCTGCTTGTTGCTCAATGTAAATAAATCGGTATGCTGCCCATTCACTTCTGTTTGAAAATCCTTCCGCTGTAATCCAGAAGCTGTGATTTGCTTACCGGTGTGACAAGAAGAGAGCACCAGCAACAAGCCCATACAAACCAGACCCTGTTTTCCTTTCATATCATTCATTTTATAGGTTTTAAATACCACAAATGTAAATCCTCCGATGGAAAATAAGAAAAGCCGGCCTTCCCTTTTTCAAAGGATGACCAACTTTTCAACCATTTCAACCAATTTTTACCCTGTCGCTTCCTCTCTTTCAAAACCATCTTTTTTACCATCCAGCGTATTGACAGGCTGATATTCCTGTCTGCCCCGCTATGATAGGAAAATCCAGAAATAACTGACTGATAGTGCTTAAGCCCAAACAAACAACCTAGTGCTTCCACTCCACAGGCAACCTTAATCTCGCCTTGTAATCCTGCCTCCTGCAACAATCCTGCAAGCAGATTTATCTTTTCCGCTTCCGGACCATATGCAGTACGGATTATAAACAATGAAACGTTCGCCATACAATCATTTATCCCTGCTTCCACATAAGGTTTTCAGCCCTGCCCGTAAGTTGTGACCAAAGTTAAAAGAAAGCAAGCCAGTGTTGCATAAAGTTGTATTCTCATATTTTTCATCTGTTTTGTTTTAACCTAACAAATGCAGACAATTATCTTCTTTTTACATTTATTTTCAGAAAAACTTCTGTTTCCATGCAGTCTTTTACCCTCTCCTGTATCTTCATATAATAACATGACAAAAGAAGAATGAATGACACAGAACTAATAGAGGGATGTAAAGCCGGAAAGCGGGAAGCTTTGGAAACCATATACAGGCTCTTCTCCCGCCAAATGTATGGAGTGTGCTATCGCTATGTAGGCGAAGATTCGGCACTGGACGTCATGCACGATGGATTCGTCAAAGTATTTTCCGCCATCGGCCAGCTACATGCCACCGACCTGCATGGATTCAGATCCTGGATCACCCGTATCATGGTAACCACCTCCTTGCACCATCTCCGCAAACAGAAAAACAGCTCTTTCCTTTCTGTAGATGACCTGGAAGAAAACATGCAACCTGTGGACGAAGAAGATATGATTTCAATTCCTATTGAAACCCTGATGAAATTCATAGCTGAATTACCGACAGGCTATCGCACCATACTGAACTTGGCCGTATTCGAGGAAATGCCTCATAAGGAGATTGCGAAGACATTAGGCATTAACGAACATTCATCCTCCTCACAACTGTACCGCGCCAAATGTATACTTGCTCAGAAAATTAAAGAATACTTAACTCGACAATCATTATGAAACAGGAAGAAGAACCGTGGATAGACCACTTGAAACAACGGGTTAACGAATACGAAAAGCCACTCCCAGAAAATGATTGGAATCATTTTCAAACGGAATTTTTCACTCCCTATCTACATAAGAGAAGAAGGATGAAAACGATGCGTATAGCAGCCGTTTTCTTCTTGATATTCATACCTTTTGCCACTACTTTTTATTTTTTACAGACAGAAAAACATGAAGCAGCCTCACCTGTTGTATCCTTACCGGCATGCCAGCCAAGAAGCATTACAGGCAGCCCTTCCATTATGCCTGAAAACAAACTGTTACAGGACAGGACCAAATCAAAGACAGCTTCCTTGACAAGGCCGCCAATCCAAACAAGTATCCACACCGATACGGCAAATAATATAGAAACAGAATGTATGCCCCCGGTACAAGATACAATCCGGAATACAGAATCTGTACACAAGCCGCCTTCCGGAACACAAGCACTTTGCATTACCGTATAAGCGTTCCGGATATACTTTGGCACTTGCCATATCTGCCGGCAATAACGGAGCAAGTACCGGCTTCATAAACAAAACTTTTTCCCGGGGAGACATAGGGAGTTCTCATAAGGATGAAATTATGTATTGGAGTGACTTCAAAGACTATTTGCAGGAATATCCATCGGACTTTCCCGATGCACAAGCTTACGAAGCTCTACTACAAATAGCAAATGACAACACGGGACGGCCCATGACAGAATATACCCATTATAATCTCCCCGTCAGCATTGAGCTTTCGCTCCGTAAATCTATAAGCAGGCACTGGGGGGTCAGCGCGGGACTGCAATACACCTATCTGTCGTCCGAAAGTTCCATAGGAGAAGATTCCAAGTGGGTTAAACGACAAAAGCTCCACTACATAGGCTTGTCCGTGAAATTAGACCGCCGGCTTTATACCACCCGCACCTTTTCCTTTTATGCCACAGGAGGAGGCACAATAGACAAATCCGTTTCGGGTAAACTGGAACAAGATTTCATCGTTCAGAAAGAGAAAATCTATTCCAGTACAGAGAATCTGAAAATAAAACCGTTCCAATTCTCCATACACGCCGCATTGGGAATACAATATAATATAAATCCCACCCTAGGTGCTTTCATAGAGCCCGGAGCAGCTTTTTATTTCAAGGACGGCAGCTTTAAAAACACCATACGTGACAAACACCCGCTCCATTTCAACCTGCAATTGGGGGTGCGCTGGAATTATTAAGGAAACTTCATGCAGTCTTTTGTCCATCCTTGTATCTATAAGATAAAAAAACAACCATGCAAAAAAGACATAAAGACAGACAATGTTATTTTAACGAGCTGGCGAATACGTCCCGTAGTTTCTATATAGACTATGTGAAACAATTTATCTCCCTCAGCCCTTCCACCCACATACTGGAAATAGGTTGCGGAGAAGGAGGCAACCTGCTTCCCTTTGCCGAACTAGGCTGCAAGGTAACAGGAATAGACCGTGCAGCCAGTCGCATACACCAGGCAGAAACCTTCTTCACCGCCTCCGGCTACAAAGGAGAATTCACCACAACGGATTTCTTCAACTTTTCCTCAGCTTCCCGTTACCAACTCATCCTGATACACGATGTTATTGAACACATCAGTAACAAAGAAGAATTCTTCCGTTGCCTCTCTCCTCTTCTAGCTAAGAGAGGCATCATATTCTGGGGATTCCCGTCTTGGCAAATGCCATTTGGCGGACATCAGCAAATTTGCCACAACCGGTTCGTCTCCTCTCTCCCTTTCATTCATTTATGTCCCGGTATACTCTATCGGTTTCTGCTCAGATGTTTCCATGAAACACCATCATGTATTGAAGAATTATCAGACATCAAACGCTGCCGCATGACCATAGACACCTTTGAACAACTTGCTGAAAAGTATGGATACGAAATAACCGACAGACAATTATGGTTCATCAACCCACACTACCAACAAAAGTTCCATCTGCGGCCACGAAAATTATATCCTGTACTGGCACAGTTAAAATATATCAGAAATTACTTCAGCACCTCCTGTTTCTATATAACGCGCCACCGTGAGCTTCATGATTGAGGCAACCCATTTATACTACTTTCATGTTTATACCAACACTATAATTACCAAGATGTTATAACCCGTCATCTAAGCATTTTCTTCTGTTACATTAAGCTTTTTCTTCCAGCCACCTAATACAGACTCCGGCAGTGGACTGTACAGACGATTGGAATAGACTATACAGTCTACTATAGGCGACTGTACAGTCCACTGCCGGAGTCTGTACTACATAAGCATACAAATCCCCTTAATCATCAGCCCGAAAAGACTTAGGAGAGCGTATATAAAGCTTTAAACCCAGGCAGAACGAACTATGCCGCCAGCATTGAAGAAGAACCAACAGAGGGCCTGTCACCCCAAAAGAGAAAATGTAAGAAGTGAAAGAAAAAACAGAGCAAATCTCTTTTTCAGGAAGAAGAAGCCTAAAAAAACGGCCTATATCATATATAAAAAAAGAAGGGTATCTATCCCAGACACCCAATCTTCATTAACCTTAAATCTAATACCATGAAAAACACAGTGCAAAGATAAATAGTTTTATGTTATCAAACATAACAACACTACAATTATTTGCTTTCAATTAACATCATTTAAATTTTAAAGGCGCTTTTACAGTTTCAAATTCTGTAAAAACGCCTTTGTACTACATATGATTATACAAACGAATCAAATTATTCCACATACAGCACCAGCCCTTTCAAATACTCTCCTTCAGGATGGTAAATATTTACGGGATGATCTCCCGGCTGGGTCAATTGATGCAGAATACGCACACTACGTCCGCTTTGTGCGGCAGCTGTAAATACCGCATTACGGAAATTCACCTTATCCACCACCTGCGAACAAGAGAAAGTAAACAGAATGCCTCCCGGTTTGATTTTCTCAAATGCTTTAGCGTTCAATTTCGTATAGCCGCGCAATGCATTGCGGAGAGCATCCTTGTGTTTGGCAAATGCAGGAGGGTCAAGAATTATCAAATCATATTGATCCCCCATACGATCCAGGTATTTAAAAGCATCCTCAGCATACGCCTTATGACGGGTATCACCCGGAAAATTTAATTCCACGTTCATATTGGTAAGATCAATAGCTTTTGCCGAACTGTCTACCGAATGTACCAGATTCGCGCCTCCACGCATGGCATAGAAAGAGAAGCCTCCTGTATAGCAGAACATATTCAATACATTACGCCCTTTGGCATAACGCTCCAACAAATGGCGGTTCTCACGCTGATCCACAAAAAAGCCTGTTTTCTGACCTTTCAGCCAATCCACATGGAATTTCAAGCCGTATTCCATCGCTATGTTTTCGGAGCTTCCCCCCTTGATAAAACCATTCTCCGGTCCCAAATCCGCCTTGAAAGGCAATGTGGTTTCTGATTTATAATAAATGTTCCGGACTACATCCCCCATCACCTCGGACAAGGCATCGGCTATCTCCATACGGTAAACATGCATTCCGGCCGAATGTGCCTGCATCACAGCTGTATGATCATATACATCAATAATCAAGCCCGGCAAGTTGTCTCCTTCGCCATGAACCAGACGGTAAGTATTGTTTGCAGGATTACCGGCCAAACCCAAACTGCGGCGCAAATCGTATGCCACTTCCAGTTTATGCTTCCAAAATTCATGATCAATCTCACCTTCCTTGAAAGAGAGCACGCGCACGGCAATACTTCCTATCTGGAAATGCCCGCAAGCTATAAACTCTTTCTTCGAAGTGTACACATCCACTATCTCGCCTTCTTCGGGTTCTCCCTCAATGCGCTGGATAGCTCCGGAGAATACCCACGGATGAAAACGCTTTAACGACTCTTCCTTACCCGGTTTCAGGTATACTTTCTTATAAGCCATTTGTATTTACTGTTGTTTCTATTGGTTCTTCCTCTGTTATCTCATAACCGCCCGTACGTTCCAATTCCGTCAGACAATTGTAAATTTCCACACAAGCCCACGCATCCGTGGCTGCATATAGTTTCTGTCCCTCGCTGAGCACCTCCGCCTCCCAATTGGAAAGACGCTGGCTTTTTGAAATCTTCTGGCCAAACAAATTGGCGAAGATTTTTTGCAGACTCCGGTCAGCTATGCCGAATCGTCCTACATAGTCCTGTAACTCTATCCAGTTTCCCCGGTCGGGATGCACATCCTCACGTTTCCGCAACGAGTTAAAATCGTCTTTCAGAGACAAACCTATCTTCAAGGTATCGCTCATCAAAAACTCTTGCAGAGAATCAGGCATACCTATCCGGTTCAGGCGAAACAAGAAACAGGTATCTTGCGTAGATATTTGCAACAAAGCTACCTTATGGGTAGTACCGCGTTTAAAAGAAGGGCGTGTTTCCGTATCCACTCCCACTATGCGTTGATCTTTCAAATAGGCTACCGCTTTTTCGGCCTCACTCTCGGTATAAATCACGAAGATGCGTCCCGGAAAAAGCACCTTGGGCATTGCTGCTATCTCGGCTTTAGTAATCGTTTTCCTTATTTGTTTCATAATAATGAATTCTCATCTTCCATTTCTTCCTCCTCGCCATCATCGGCAGGGCTGTACTTCACATCATGCAAAGCACGCATAGTGTTTACCAGCCGTTGTCCCCAAAACTCTCTGAAATGTTCCTTGCAGACCACTAAAGAATCGTTCATCGTCTCATTCAGTCCCAGTTGGAACACACTGATAAAGTCCTTCAAATCCTGATAGATATCTGCCAAATCCTCTGAAATACATTTTTTGATGGGCGTGTCACTGTACACCATATCCGGCAAGAACACTTCCAGATAATCATCCTTGGCTCCTAACACACCGGCTATAGCCCTACGTATCAGTTCATAATCTTCTTCAGTAACGAAGGTTTCGGGTTCGTCCTCTCCTATCGGCTCACACGGAGGCAACAAAGTCGCTTTCAAATAAAGCAACGGAAGTATTTTTAAGGCGGTATCTACAAAGTCATAGCATTTCATATCACGGGCACGTTCCAGAAAGCCACAAAATTCGGCGGCTACCGTTACAAACTCTACTGTATTTTTGTCAAATATCACCTGACTGTACTTTTCCATAAACATTAAAATTGAATCGCAAAGTTAAGAAAAAAGAGATTAAATAAGGCAATAATTAATGTTTTTCATGTACATTTGCGAAATAATAAATAGAACGAAGACCTATGGCAAAGAAAAAATCAGATAAGGAGACAGAGCCTAAAAAGGTATCTACCAAACGATTCTCCGCTTTTTTAAAGAACGAAACCACACATTTTGTAATCGGATTGATCAGTGTAATTTTTGCAGTTTATCTGTTACTGGCATTTACCTCTTTCTTCTTTACGGGGGCCGCCGACCAAAGTATTTTGGATAATCAGCAGCCGGGTGAACTGATGCAAACCGCCAATCATGTAAAAAATTACGCCGGAGCACGCGGTGCACAACTTGCCGAATTCCTTATAAACGAATGTTTCGGCTTAGCTGCTTATTTTATCATTTTATTCCTGGCCGTAGTGGGTATGAAATTAATGAAAGCTTACCAGTTCCGTATCTGGAAATGGTTTATGTCCTGTTCTATCCTGCTCATCTGGTTCTCTATCACATTGGGATTTATTTTTGACGGCACCTTTGGGGATAGTTTTATCTATCCGGGGGGATTGCACGGACATAATGTAAGCAATTGGCTGATTTCACAAATTGGGATTCCAGGTTTGGGATTATTGCTGTTCATAGCGGCACTATTGTTCTTTATCTATTTAAGTAACGAAACCATACTGGTTATCCGTAAAGCACTGCGTCCCAGCTTCAGACGAAAGAAAAAAGAGGATCAAACAATTTCTGCAACTGAAGAAAATCCGATTAAAGAAGCTCCCCGGAAGGAAGAATCCAGGAAAGAATTCTCTAATCCCGGTCCTGCTATCGTAGATTTCGAATTAGAACAACCGACAAAGAAAGAAGAGGAAGTGGAAGAACAAGTGCCCTTCCCTTTTGAGAGCAAGCAGGTTACCGAACCGGCAGTGATAGAAGAACCTGCCTACACAAACGAAGAAGAGGAAGTTGAAAATACAGATGAACCTGATTTTTCAATCAGTGAAGAAACAAATGAAGAAGACGAGGCGTACAAAGGTCCCGTACTTCCACCATACAACCCTCGTCTGGATTTGGAAAACTACAAATTCCCTAGTCTGGATTTGCTAAATGAATATGAAGATGATGGTCCTAATATTGACATGGAAGAGCAAAACGCCAACAAAGACCGCATCATCAAGGTTTTACGTAGCTTCGGTATTGAAATCAGTTCCATCAAGGCAAGTGTAGGTCCTACCATCACATTATACGAAATTACTCCGGCAGAGGGGGTACGTATCTCTAAAATCAGGAACTTGGAGGATGATATCGCATTAAGTTTGTCGGCACTGGGTATCCGCATCATTGCTCCGATACCGGGCAAAGGCACTATCGGTATTGAGGTTCCGAATGCCAATCCGCGCATTGTACCGATGAAATCCATCCTGAACAGCAAAAAGTTCCAAGAAACCACCTATGAGCTGCCTGTGGCATTAGGCAAGACCATTACGAACGAAGTCTTTATGGTGGACTTGGCAAAAGCCCCCCACATGTTGGTAGCCGGCGCTACCGGACAGGGTAAGTCCGTAGGATTGAATGCCATCGTGACCTCTTTATTATATAAGAAGCATCCGGCAGAACTTAAGTTTGTAATTGTAGACCCCAAGAAGGTGGAGTTCGCTATCTATGCTCCGATTGAGAAGCATTTTCTGGCCAAGCTGCCGGATGGAGAAGACGCGATTATCACCGATGTTACCAAAGTGGTACAAACCTTGAACTCACTATGTATAGAGATGGACAGCCGATACGACTTGCTGCGTAAAGCCGGTTGCCGTAATATTAAGGAATATAACGCGAAATTCATCAACCGGCAGTTGAATCCGGAAAAAGGACACCGCTTCATGCCTTACATAGTGATTATCATTGATGAGTTCGGTGACCTGATTATGACTGCGGGTAAGGAAGTGGAATTACCTATCTGCCGTATCGCCCAGTTGGCACGTGCAGTAGGCATACATGCCATTATCGCGACCCAGCGTCCGACAACGAACATTATTACCGGTACTATCAAAGCTAACTTCCCGGCACGTGTTGCCTTCCGTGTAGCTGCCATGATGGACTCACGTACTATTCTGGACCGTTCGGGAGCACAGCAGCTGATTGGTAAGGGAGATATGCTTTACTTGCAAGGTAATGATCCGGTACGTGTGCAATGTGCATTCGTGGATACTCCTGAAGTGGAAAAAATAGCCAATTACATCAGTAAACAACAAGGATACACCACCGCATTCATGTTGCCCGAATATGTAGGCGAAGAGAGTGAAAGCAGCGTTGGCGAAGTAGACATGAACCGGTTAGACCCTATGTTTGAAGACGCAGCCAGACTGGTCGTGATTCACCAGCAAGGCTCTACCTCATTAATCCAACGCAAGTTCTCTATCGGCTATAACCGTGCGGGACGTATCATGGACCAACTGGAAAAAGCTGGAATTGTTGGCCCCACTCAAGGAAGCAAGGCGCGTGACGTACTCTGCATGGATGAAACAGACCTGGAAATGAAATTGAACAATCTGCAACAATAAGTTGTTTAATAATGTTATGATAAAAATGAAAAGAACATATTTACTGGTATTAATCCTTTTCCTTTCAGTCAGCCTATCCGCACAAAAGGACAAACAGGCACGGGAGATATTGGACAAAACCGCCAATGCCCTGCAACAGGCCGGAGGCATCCGTGCCACCTTTGGAGGGACAGGAAATGGAACCTTATTGCTAAAAGGCAACCGGTTCTATCTGAACAGTGGCGGAATACAAAGCTGGTTTGACGGAACAACGCAATGGAGTTATCTGGAAAGCAGCGAAGAAGTGAATGTGAGCAATCCTACCCCGGAAGAGTTGCAAACCATCAACCCTTATGCACTGTTATCCATTTACAAAAGCGGATATAATTATAAGTATACAGGGATCAAAAGCCGTAACGGCAAACAGGGGTTTGAAGTGATACTGACTCCGGAGAATAAACAGGATATCACATCCATCACCTTGTTCGTTTCCCAAACATATCAGCCTCTATATATAAAGGTAGAACAAAGTAATAAATCGGCAAATGAGATTATCGTCACTTCTTACCAAACCAACCAGCCGCTGGACAATGCGACATTCAAGTTTGATAAAAAGAAATTCCCAAATGCCGAAGTGATAGACTTACGATAACAAGCAGAGTTCAAGATAGAGAGATAATATAATATTCATCAAATTAAATTAAGTAAAGAAATAAGTATTATGAGTACAGAAAAAGTTAAATGCCTTATCATCGGCTCAGGTCCTGCCGGCTACACCGCCGCCATTTATACAGGACGTGCCAACATCGCCCCGGTCTTATATGAAGGTCTACAGCCCGGAGGCCAGTTGACCATCACTACCGAGGTGGAAAATTTCCCCGGATATCCTGAAGGTATCAGCGGTACCCAACTGATGGAGGACTTGCGCAAACAAGCAGAACGCTTCGGCGCGGATATCCGACAATGGCATTGACCAACCTCCGCCGACCTGAGACAAACGTCCTTACCGTATCACCATTGATGACGAAAAAGTGATTGAGGCAGAAACTGTAATTATATCCACAGGTGCCACCGCCAAATATCTAGGCTTGGAAGACGAACAGAAATATGCCGGAATGGGTGTAAGCGCCTGCGCCACCTGCGACGGTTTCTTCTATCGCAAGAAAACCGTAGCTGTAGTAGGTGGCGGTGACACTGCTTGCGAGGAGGCTGTCTATCTGGCAGGACTGGCCAAACAGGTTTACCTGATTGTACGCAAACCGTTCTTACGCGCATCCAAGATTATGCAGGCACGTGTTATGAACCATCCTAACATCAAGGTACTGTTCGAGCACAACGCTGTCGGCTTATACGGAGAGAATGGCGTAGAAGGTGTTCATTTGGTAAAGCGTCAGGGTGAATGCAACGAAGAACGTTATGACTTGCCTATTGACGGATTCTTTCTGGCTATCGGCCATAAACCCAATTCAGACATTTTCAAGGATTATTTGGACACAGACGAAGTAGGCTACATTATAACAGAAGCAGGTACTCCGCGTACGAAGGTTCCCGGTGTGTTCGCTGCCGGTGATGTGGCCGACCCGCATTATCGTCAGGCTATCACTGCTGCCGGAAGTGGCTGCAAGGCTGCTATAGAAGCAGAAAGATACCTATCTGCCAACGACTTATTATAATAAAAACAAACTAACCCCACAACAAACACTATGACACATTTTCTAAGGAAGATGGCAGCTGCCTGGATTATTCTAGGCAGCGTGTCGGTGGGCTTTGCACAACAGCAAATGCCTCCCATCCCGACGGACCCTAACGTTCGCATCGGTAAATTGGACAACGGATTGACTTATTACATCCGTCACAACGAACTCCCGGAAAAAAGAGCCGATTTCTACATCGCTCAAAAAGTAGGTTCCATTTTGGAAGAAGACAACCAGCGAGGCTTGGCACACTTCTTAGAACACATGTGCTTTAACGGGACTAAAAACTTTCCCGACAAAACCCTCATCCAATATCTGGAAAGCATAGGGGTGAAATTCGGTGAAAACCTGAATGCTTATACCAGCATAGATGAAACCGTATACAATATTTCCAATGTTCCCGTGATACGTGACGGCGTTGTAGATTCTTGTTTGCTGATTTTGCATGACTGGGCCGACGACCTGACACTGGATCCTAAGGAAATAGACAGCGAACGCGGTGTGATTCATGAGGAATGGCGTACCAGCACAAACGCTATGATGCGTATGTACGAAAAAGCCCTCCCTACCCTTTATCCGGAAAGTAAATATGCCTATAGGCTTCCCATCGGCATTATGGAAGTAGTAGACAATTTCCCTTATCAGGCATTACGCGATTATTATGAAAAATGGTATCGTCCGGACCAACAGGGTATTGTCGTAGTAGGCGATATAGATGTAGACAAGATTGAGGCAAAGATTAAGAAGATATTCTCTCCTATTAAAATGCCAGACAACCCGGCAGAACGAGAATACTTCCAAGTTCCCGACAATAAGGAAACTATTGTAGCAATAGAAACAGATAAAGAACAGGCAAACCCAGTAGCTTATTTATGCTACAAACATGAAGCTATTCCTAATGAACAAAAGGGAAACATGGATTATCTGGTAGTGAACTACATGAAATCTATGATAGAAAATATGTTGAACGCCCGTCTGAACGAACTGACCCAAACAGCCAATCCTCCTTTCATCTTCGCTCAAGTCAGCGACCAAGAATTCCTGATTTCCAAAACAAAAGATGCCTTTACAGGAATAGTAGCAAGCAAGGAAGATGGAATTGACAGTGCAATAACCGCCATTGTACGCGAAATTGAACGGGTCCATAAATTTGGTTTCACCGCGTCCGAATATGCCCGCGCCAAAGCGGATTATCTGCGTATGCTGGAATCTGCATACAACGAACGCAATAAAGTGAAAAACGGTGCATACGTGGATGAATATGTACGCCACTTCATTGACAACGAACCGATTCCAGGTATTGAAAATGAATATGCCATTATGAATCAGATCGTCCCCAACCTGTCTGTGGAAATGGTAAACAATCTGATCCCGGCCTTGGTTACCGACAGCAATCTGGTAGTAAATGTATTCTTCCCAGAAAAGGAAGGATTGAAAGTTCCATCCAAGGAAGAAATTTTGGCTGCTGTCAATAAGGTAAAAGCTGAAACACTGACTGCTTATGAAGACAAAGTTTCTGATGAACCTTTGATTTCTGAAAAGCCCCAAGGTGGAAAGATTACAAAACAGGAAAATGGTCCGTTCGGTTCTACTATCCTGACTCTATCCAATGGAGTACGCGTTATCTTAAAGTCGACCGATTTCAAAGCGGATGAAATCAGGATGAGAGCTTTCAGTCCGGGTGGCAGTTCCTTGTTCCCGAATGATGAAATTATCAATATCAATGTCATGAATGATGTGGCAAGTATCGGCGGTTTGGGTAACTTCAGCAATGTTGATCTGGAGAAAGTATTGGCAGGTAAAAAAGCGAGTGTAAGTGCTTCTGTCGGTGGCAATACAGAGGGGCTGAGCGGAAGCTGCTCACCCAAAGATTTTGAGACCTTGATGCAATTAGTCTATTTGTCATTCACGGCTCCACGAATGGACAATGATGCATTCACTTCATTCAAGAACCGTCTGCAAGCATCTTTGGCAAATCAAGAGGCCAACCCCATGACTGCCTTACAGGATACGTTGCAAAAAGCCCTCTATATGGGACATCCGCGTACTATCCGTATGAAAGCCGATATGGTGGACAAGATTGACTATACCAAAGTTATGGAGATGTACAAAGACCGTTTCAAAGACGCCAGCGACTTTACTTTCATCTTTGTAGGAAACATCAAACCGGAAGAAGTAGAGCCGTTAATTGCAACTTATCTGGGAGCTTTGCCTTCTGTCAACCGCAAGGAAACCTTCCGTGACAATCACATTGATATGCGCCAAGGTGACTATAAGAACATTTTCAGCAAAAAACTGGAAACGCCCAAAGCCTCTGTACTGGTTATCAACAATGGTAAATGTGCATATACTCTGAAAAACCAAATCATGATGAGTATGCTTTCACAGATACTGAATATCATGTATACCGAAAGTGTGCGTGAAAAAGAAGGCGGTACGTACGGAGTAAGCGCATTCGGCAGTCTGACCAAATATCCAAAAGAGAAAGCGGTTCTGCAAATCTATTTCGATACCGATCCTGCCAAACGTGCCAAAATGACGGATATCATTTTGAATGAACTGAATCAGTTTGTCGACCAAGGACCGTCTGCCGAAAATTTGAACAAGGTAAAAGAATTCATGCTGAAGAAATACAAGGAAAATGCCAAAGAAAACAGTTATTGGGTAAATATACTGGGTGAATATTTCTGGGAAGGAACAGATATGAACACCGGCTACACAAATACCGTAAACAGCATTACCGCTAAAGATCTGCAAGAATTTACCAAAGCCTTGTTGGAACAGAATAACCGTGTAGAAGTAAGCATGACCTCGGAAGAAACAAAATAATCCAAGCCTATGCTTCTATCTATTATAAGACAGAATCAAAAACTTGCGGCCAAGCGGAATCCTGCATTTGACAGGAACCGCTTCGCCAAGTTTTTAATTTACTTTATGGTCGCTTTTTGGGCAGCATACCTCATCTTTATCGGGGTCATGCTGTCCTTTGCTTTTGAAGATATCTTTCCCAGCATGGAACCTTACCATATTATGAACCAAGGGTTGATTTATCTTCTGATACTTGATTTCCTGTTACGCTTCATGCTCCAACCGGCCATGTCGCAAGAGATCAAGCCCTATCTGCTTATGCCGGTAAAAAAGAATAAGCTGGTGGATACCCTGTTACTACAATCCGGAATCAGCAGTTACAATTTCTTCTGGTTTTTCCTGATCATACCTTTTGCTCTGCTTACGATTATCCGTTTCTACGGACTCACGGGCATCCTATGCTATCTGTGCGGCATTTGGCTTCTGATGGTTATGAACAGTTATTGGTATTTGATATGCAAAACTTTACTGAATGAGAAACTGCTTTATATACTTCTCCCGATCGGAGTATACGGATTATTAGCGGGAACTGAATTTATTCCCGAAGGAAACCCGGTTTCCACGTTCATGATGAATTTGGGAGAAGGATTTATAGAAGGAAACATACTCGCCTTTCTAGGTGTCATAGCAGCCATTCTGTTACTTCTGCTAGTAAATCGCAAGCTACAGCTACACTTCATCTATAATGAAATAGCCAAAGTGGAAGACACCAAGATGAAGCATGTATCCGAATATAAATTCCTGGACCGCTATGGTGACGTAGGTGAATATCTACGTCTGGAACTAAAACTGTGTTTCCGTAACAAAACCGTAAAGACACAATTCCGCATGGGATTTATCATCATGCTGGCTTTTTCGGCACTGATTGCCTTCACGGATGTGTATGACGGAACAGGAATGATAAATTTTATCTGCATATACAATTTTGCCATTTTAAGTATCATGACCCTGGGGCAAGTGATGTCTTTTGAGGGCAACTATCTGGATGGTCTTATGAGCCGTAAGGAATCTATCTATAACTTGCTTCGTGCCAAGTATTACCTGAACTGCAT
>ENA-OQKS01000083-OQKS01000083.1-human-gut-metagenome-genome-assembly--contig:-NODE-83-length-27660-cov-3.764319_pt1 | contig 27660 bp, 31 predicted proteins | sample MGYA00242804_ERZ504808 | MGnify/ENA primary metagenome ERZ504808 (study PRJEB26092, sample SAMD00036375) | human gut metagenome | host: Homo sapiens | study: EMG produced TPA metagenomics assembly of...
CTTTTTTTTTATTTTTTTTATTTAGAGGTATAAATCGGGAAAGAATGATTAATTTTGCAGGTATATATAATAATAGGTATAATATGAAATACGGTTTGTTAAGAGTGGCGGCTGCCATTCCGATAGTGAAAGTGGCTGACTGCAAATTTAATGCACAACAGATTGAAACTCAAATTGCCATAGCAGACGGGAAAGGAGTACAAATTATCATTTTCCCCGAACTAAGTATTACAGGGTATACTTGCGCCGACTTGTTCGGTCAGTCTTTACTGTTGGAAGAAGCAGAAATGGCTTTAATGCAGATTATGAATAATACCCGACAAATGGATATCATCTCTATTATAGGGATGCCTGTGGTTATGAATTCCACGCTGCTGAACAGTGCTGTTGTTTTACCAAAAAGGGAAAATACTGGGTATTGTTCCTAAAACATATTTACCTAATTATAAAGAGTTCTATGAACAACGCTGGTTTACCTCTGCTCTGAACCACCCGGATGCCAATGTACGCCTCTGCGGACAAAATGTACCGGTCAGCGCCAACCTGCTTTTCGACACTCCGGAAACTTGCTTTGGCATTGAAATCTGCGAAGACATGTGGGCCCCCATTCCGCCCAGTTCCGCATTAGCACTGAAAGGAGCGGAAATCATTTTCAACATGTCTGCCGACAATGAAGGAATAAGCAAGCATAATTATGTCCGTTCATTAGTCAGTCAACAATCAGCACGCTGTCTGGCAGGATATGTATTCAGTTCATCCGGTTTCGGCGAATCAACCACAGACGTTGTTTTTGCAGGCAACGGACTGATATATGAAAACGGCACGTTACTTGCCGAGTCTGAACGTTTCTCATTCAAGGAACAATTGGTCATCAGTGAAATAGACGTGGAGCGTCTTCGTGGTGAACGGTTGACCAATACCACTTTTGCCGCCAATATCGGCAACTGCCCGGGACGTCCCGCCATCCACATCAGTACAGAATTTGTCAACACACGCGATCTTAGTCTGACGCGCAGTATAGAAGCTCATCCTTTTGTTCCTCAAGGCAAAGAATTGGATGAACGCTGTGAAGAAATCTTCGCTATCCAAATAGCAGGACTAGCCAAACGTCTGGTACACACTCACTGCAAGACTGTAGTAGTCGGTATTTCCGGTGGTCTGGATTCCACCTTGGCACTTTTGGTCTGTGCCAAGACTTTCGATAAATTGGATCTGCCACGAAAAGGTATCATCGGCATCACCATGCCTGGTTTCGGTACTACCGACCGTACTTATAACAATGCTCTCCATCTGATGGCTTCACTAGGTGTTACCATTAAAGAAATCAGCATAAAGGAATCCTGCATCCAACACTTTAACGATATAAACCACGACATGACCGTACACGATGTAACCTACGAAAACAGCCAGGCACGCGAACGGACTCAAATTCTGATGGATGTTGCCAACCAACTGGGCGGTCTTGTCATTGGTACGGGAGACCTTTCAGAACTTGCCCTAGGCTGGGCCACCTACAATGGCGACCATATGTCTATGTACGGAGTCAATGGAAGCATTCCCAAAACACTGGTCAAATACCTGGTAAATTGGGTGGCTTTGAATGGCATGGATAATGAATCACGTATTACCCTGCTCGATATTGTAGACACTCCTATCAGTCCCGAACTGATTCCTGCTGATGAAAACGGCAATATAAAACAAAAGACAGAAGATTTGGTAGGACCATACGAACTGCATGATTTCTTCCTTTATCAATTCCTACGTTTCGGTTTTCGTCCCGCCAAGATATTCTTCCTGGCAAGTATCGCTTTTCGTGATACATACGATGAGGAAACAATCAAAAAATGGCTTACTATATTCTGCCGCCGTTTCTTTCAACAACAATTCAAACGCTCTTGCCTGCCCGATGGTCCCAAAGTGGGATCTGTATCACTCAGTCCCCGAGGTGACTGGCGTATGCCGAGCGATGCCAGTGCAGCTTCATGGCTGAAAGAATGCGAAGAGCTATAAACCACATAAAAAGTAAGTCGGCTTCAAAGACAAAGTAACTTAACTTACTCGCCCAACTAAGTTAAGTTACTTTGTCTTTGAAGCCGACTTAAATACATCCCTTGCTTGAGGGTACTTCAAAATGGTAAATATCTCTTCGCACAGCCATCTTTATGGCACGAGCCAAAGCTTTGAAAATACCTTCTATTTTATGATGCTCATTCTGCCCCTCGGCTTTGATATTTAAATTCATACGAGCTGCATCACTCAATGATTTAAAAAAATGAAGAAACATCTCGGTAGGCATCTCCCCTATTTTCTCCCGATGAAACTCAGCATCCCATACCAACCATGCTCTACCGCCAAAATCCAAAGCTACCCGACAAAGACAATCATCCATGGGCAAGCAATATCCGTAACGCTCAATGCCACGCTTGCTGCCCAATGCCCGATAAATACATTCACCCAAAGCAATGGCGGTATCTTCAATAGTATGATGTTCGTCCACTTCCAAATCACCTTTTACTTTAATGGTCAGGTCAATACCACCATGCTTTCCAATCTGTTCCAACATGTGATCAAAAAAACCATACCTGTGGAAATATCACATTTTCCGCTGCCATCTAAATTTAAACTGATATAAATATCCGTTTCCTTCGTAGTACGACGGACCTCCGCTATACGTTCTCCGGCAAAAAGGAATTCAGCGACCTTATCCCAATCCGTAGTCGCCAATACACAGTAGGATTCCAAGTTCTTTTCCTTCAGAATATCCATATTTTCTTGCAACAAAATAGCCTTACAGCCCATATTTTTAGCCAGTTCCACATCGGTAGCGCGATCACCAATAACAAAACTGTTAGCCAAATCATAATCACCGGTAAGATATTTTCCCATCATTCCTGTTCCAGGCTTACGGGTAAACACATGGTCTTCCGGAAAACTGCGGTCTATCAAGATATCATCAAAAATGATGCCTTCCCCCTCCAATGTCTTCAACACCAGGTTGTGCACCGGCCAAAAGGTATCCTCAGGAAAAGAAGAAGTACCGAGACCGTCTTGATTGGTAACCATCACAAATTCAAAGTCGAGTTTGCTGCGGATAAATCCCAAATTACGAAATACCTTAGGATAAAACTCCAATTTATGGAAAGAATCCAATTGGTAGTCAACCGGTGGCTCTATAACCAACGTACCGTCACGATCTATAAACAACGCTTTCTTCATACTTCAACATTCATAATTCTTCAATGCTTCCAACAACATATCATTCTCCGGACGTGTACCAATAGTCACACGCAAACAATCACGACATAAAGAAATACTGGTACGGTTACGCACTATGATACCTTTACCTACCAAATAATTATATATTTTCTTGGCATCTGTCACTTTAGCTAGAAAGAAATTGGCATCCGTAGGATAGATTTTCTCACAACAAGGCAGTTCTACAAATTCATTGACCAAACGCGTCCGTTCTTCCAATAACGACTTTACCCAACGTTCTACCTCATAATGCCGGTGCAACATCATAACAGCCTCTTTCTGTGTCAGCAGATTCACATTATACGGATATTTAATCTTACTGAAAATAGAGATGATTTCTTTAGACGCAAAGGCCATGCCCAAACGAATGGCAGCACATCCCCATGCCTTAGAAAAAGTCTGAAAGACAATCAAATTAGGATATTTATCTAAATCGGCAAGGAAAGACGGCGCATCAGAAAAATCGGAATAGGCCTCGTCTATAATCACCAATCCCTGAAAAGTATCCAGTAATTTTTCCATTTCCCTACGATCCAGGTTATTACCGGTAGGATTATTGGGCGAGCAAAGAAAAACCAGTTTGGTGTGATCGTCTGTTGCCGCCAATAGTTTATCGGCACTGAACTGATAGTTTTCATCCAATAACACCTTGCGATATTCTACATCGTTGACATCGGCACACACCTGATACATACCATAAGTAGGGTCAATAGCCACTACATTATCCACCCCCGGAATACAGAACGCGCGATACACCAAGTCAATAGCCTCATCACTGCCGTTTCCCAGAAAGATCGTATCGGGGTCTACCTTTTTAATAGGAGCTATCATATTCTTCAATTCCCGCTGCATAGGATCAGGATAACGGTTATTAGGTGTATTGTACGGGTTCTCATTGGCATCCAGAAAAACAGATGCCTCCGCTCCATTATATTCGTCACGTGCCGATGAATAGGGTTTCAAAGCCCAAATATTCGGGCGCGTCAATTCTTTCAAATCTTTCATCTTTATACTGTTTTTAATCTTACGGTTACTGCATTCTTATGCGCACCCAGTTGTTCATTAGCCGCCATCACCTCAATAGCAGGACCGATATTCTGAATACCCTCGCCATTAATCTCCTGAAAAGTGATTTTACGGATAAAACTATCCAGACTCACCCCACTATACGCTTTGGCATAACCATTGGTAGGTAAAGTATGATTGGTTCCGGATGCATAATCACCGGCACTCTCCGGAGTAAGTGAACCTAGAAATACAGATCCGGCATTGACAATACGCTCTGCCTGTTCCATATAATCCCTGGTCTCGATAATCAAATGCTCGGGAGCATATTCATTCGTCAGAGCAATTGCCTCATCCATATCCCTCACCAAAATCAATTTGCTGCTTGCCAACGACTTTTCGGCTATTTCCCATCTGGGAAGCAAAGCCAACTGGCGTTGTACCTCATACTCCACCTCCTTCATTAATTTCTCAGAAGTAGTTATCAGCATGGCCTGACTATCAACTCCATGTTCCGCCTGTGAAAGCAAATCGGCTGCCACAAATACAGGATTAGCCGTCTCGTCGGCCAGCACTTCGACTTCAGAAGGACCGGCAGGCATATCTATCGCAACATCCCGCAAAGAAACCTGCTGCTTGGCAGCCGTTACATATTGGTTACCCGGACCGAAAATTTTATAAACCTTAGGCACACTTTCCGTTCCGTATGCCATAGCAGCGATGGCCTGCACCCCTCCTGCTTTGAATATTTTATTTACCCCGGCCAGTTTTGCCGCATACAAGATAGCAGGATGAACCTTTCCTTCTTTATCAGGAGGAGTACAAAGTACGATTTCCTTGCAACCTGCAATCTGTGCCGGAGTAGCCAACATCAATACGGTAGAAAATAAAGGCGCCGTGCCTCCGGGAATATACAAGCCCACCTTTTCAATAGCAACCGCCTTCTGCCAACAAGTTACCCCGGGTACGGTCTGCACCTTTTTCCCTTCAAACCGCTGAGAACTATGAAAAGTATGAATATTTTTCTGTGCCAGCATGATAGCTGCCTTCAATTCAATGGGTACCTCCTTTTCCGCTTCAGCAATTTCCGTTTCAGTAACCCCCAGTGAGTCCAGTTTCACCTTATCAAAACGTTCTTCATATTCCCTCACCGCTTTATCTCCTTCCGTCTTCACTTTATCCAGCACTTCTTTAACCGTATTGCGCAGCGTGTCTGTATTCAATACCGGACGACGGAGAATTTTCCATCCAGTCTTTCTTTTCAGGATATATTATTTTCTTCATACATGTATTCTTTTATAAGTTTACAAATCTCGCCTGACGTATGGACCGGCTATAATATCATTTTCTCAATGGGCAATACCAAAATACCTTCCGCTCCCAATGCTTTCAGTTTTCCGATGATCTCCCAAAAACGCTTCTCGTCAAGCACTGTATGTACCGAACTCCATCCTTCTTGTGCCAATGGCATCACAGTAGGACTCTTCATACCCGGCAGCACTTCGATAATTTCTTTCAAACGCTCTGTCGGAGCATTCATCAAGACATATTTCTTGTCTTCGGCAGCTTTCACCGCTTCAATACGGAACAAGAGTTCGTTCAGAATCTCTTTCTTCTCCTCAGACATATTCTTATTGCCTATCAGCAACGCCTCACTTTTCATAACCACTTCCACTTCCTTCAAGCTATTGCTTACCAAAGTAGATCCCGAACTGACAATATCAAAAATAGCATCAGCCAAACTGATTCCCGGAGCAATCTCTACCGAACCGGTAATGACATGAATATCAGAATGAATGCCATTCCGATCCATGAAATCTTTCAAAATGCCGGGATAAGAAGTCGCAATCTTACGTCCTTCAAACCAAGACAAACCCGGATAGTCCACATCTTTAGGTATAGCCAATGACAAACGGCACTTGCTGAACCCCAAACGTTTAATCACCTCAGCGTCCTCTTTTCTCTCTACAAACTCATTCTCGCCTACGATCCCTAAATCAGCCACTCCACCAGCCACCGACTGAGGAATATCATCATCGCGAAGAAAAAGAACTTCGATCGGAAAATTAGACGACTGTACTAAAAGAATTCTTTTAGAAGTGGAGATTTTAATATCTGCCTCTTGTAATAATGCCATTGTCTCTTCAAACAAACGGCCTTTTGACTGTACTGCAATTCTAAGCATGATTCTATCTGTTTTTAATTATTAACCGGCAATAAAAAAGGCTTACCGTTTTCGGCAAGCCCTATATCATTATACTACAATATCACCTTAGCCCACCGAATTATTCGTTAGGAAAATGATGATGATGTGTAGCAGTTCTAACCATAGTCTTTTCTTTTTACTTGCGACAAAAATAAAGTTTATATTTAATATCAGCAAATAATTATCGCAAAAACTTTGTTTTTTCTTTCAAATTAAAGGTATTATCTCATCTTGCTCCACCTCGCAGTTCAAGAAATGCATTTCTTCCTTTGCCTTCTCTTGAGAAAAAGTGAAATAAGTGCACAGCGCCTTGGTGCAAAGTTCCTCCTTATTATTATAAATAGCCGCTTCTACAAATACGATATTGCGCTTTCTCTCCTTTATGGAAGCCTTCAATACGATATGCGAATCGTTGGTATTAACAGGTTTCATATAGCGGGTTTCCATTTTGGACGTAACACCGGTAGTCTGTAGTTTACGCAAAACCACCCATGCACAAATCTCATCCAGCAGCACCGCCTGAATACCGCCATGCAACGTATCAATCCATCCCTGAAACTGTGGCTGAGGTTTCCATATACTAATTACCTCATCCCCATCCTCATAAAATTCCATCTTCACTCCGGCTTCATTGTTGGGAGCACAGCCAAAGCAATTATATCCTTCCATCCCTTTCCAGGGATTGATTATCTTTTTCATAGGCTATCTTTTAGAATTCATAATCCACACAAGCACGATCAGCCTTAACCTCCTTCAAAAGGCCGGCTGCAGCTACATGATCCGGATGAACGGCATAGGCATTGACATCTGCCAGCGTATCGAATTCACTATCCAGACAAATATCCCATTTTTCAGCAGAATTGGCATTCAGTCCCACAAATATATGACGGATAAAACCTATCTTGGCCGGCAAAGCTTCAATAGCCGCTTTAAAATCATTCATCACTTTCAATTTTTCTTCCTGTGAAAGAGTTTCTTTCAATTTAAATAAAACAATGTGCTTAACCATACTTGATATTTTAATTAATTATCCTACTTTTGTAATCGACACAGGGCTAAAGTATTTAACCTGATGCAAAAGTAACAGTTTTGTTTTAAAATACATTCTATTATTATGATAATTATTGGTATAGCCGGCGGAACCGGTTCAGGAAAGACCACTGTAGTTAGAAAAATCATAGAGAGCCTGCCCCCAGGTTCCGTTGCAGTCATTCCACAAGATTCATATTATAACGATCAGTCATCCATTCCCTTGGAAATACGTAAACAAACCAATTTCGACCATCCCGATGCTTTTGACTGGCCGCTCTTTGAACAACAGATTGCCGACCTGCGCAAAGGGCATCCCATTGAGCAGCCCACCTATTCTTATCTAGTATGTACACGCCTGCCCGAAACAGTTCGTGTAGAGCCAAAGGAAGTCATCATTGTGGAAGGTATCATGAGTCTCTATGATAAAGAGTTACGAGACTTGATGGACTTAAAGATTTTTGTGGATGCCGAACCCGACGAACGTTTGCTGCGTGTGATTACCCGCGACATGGTGGAACGCGGCCACCCCTTGGAAATGCTGATAGACAAATACCGGAACATTCTGAAACCGATGCATGACGAATTCATAGAGCCTACCAAGCAATATGCCGATATTATTATCCCCAATGGAGGCAACAACCAAAAGGCCATTGAAATCCTTAAACTATATATTGAAAAGATTTTAGGAAGATGAAAAATGTCTGGCTATTAGTTCTTGCCTGTATATGCATGACAGCGTGCCGCAACCGGCAACAATCTGCCGAAGTGACAAATTATGATTTGCCGCAAATAAAAGACAGCGGAGAATTAGTAGTCCTGACACTGAACAGTTCCACTTCTTATTTCGACTATCGGGGCGAGCCTATGGGATTCCAGTATGAGCTGGCCGATCAGTTTGCCCGTTCATTGAATGTAAAACTAGAAAAATAAAAGTAGCACAGAATGCACGTGACCTGGTCCATAAACTATTACAAGGAGAAGGAGACCTGATAGCCTATAATCTGCCTGTCACCAAAGAGTTCAAAGACAGTGTAGAGTTTTGCGGGGAAGATATCATCACTCATCAGGTATTGGTACAACGTAATACTACTCAAAAAAAGAAGAAAGCACTGAATAATGTGACAGAATTAATCGGGAAAGAGGTCTATGTAAAACCAGGAAAGTATCTGGAACGTCTCATCAATCTGGATAAAGAACTGGGTGGCGGTATATTGATACACGAAGTCGATAATGACAGCATCACCACCGAGGATTTAATCATGCAGGTTTCCAATGGTGAGATAGATTATGCCATCTGTGATAACGACCTTGCCAAATTAAACAAGACTTATTACCCCAATCTGAATATTGACCTGGCTGTCAGTTTTGACCAACGTGCCTCATGGGCCGTACGTAAGACCTCACCGCTACTAGGTGAAGCTGCTACTAAATGGCATCAGGAAAATATGACTTCTCCTGCCTATCAGGCCAGTAGCAAGCGTTATTTTGAAATAAGCAAACGGACACCTCACGGTTCCATCTTGTCCATCAAAGACGGAAAGATTTCACACTTCGACACTCTATTCAAGAAATATGCCAAAGATATAGATTGGGATTGGCGTATTTTAGCTTCCCTGGCCTATACGGAATCAAACTTTGATACAACAGCCGTATCATGGGCAGGCGCGAAAGGATTAATGCAGCTCATGCCCCGGACGGCGCGTGCTATGGGAGTTCCTCCCGGTAAAGAACAGAATCCGGAAGAGAGTATAAAGGCCGCCGTGAAATATATTGCTGCCACTTCCCGTTCTTTCAACGCAATAAAAGATGAAAACGAACGGATGAAATTTGTCTTGGCGGCTTATAACGCCGGAATAGGACACGTACTGGATGCCATGGCACTGGCTGAAAAATACGGCAAGAATAAATATGTATGGGACAACAGCGTAGATAACTATATTCTGCTTAAAAGTAATGAAGAATATTTCAATGATCCGGTTTGTAAGAATGGATACTTCCGAGGGGTGGAAACCTACAATTTCGTTAAGGAAGTAATGAGCAGAGGGGAAGTGTATAAAAAGAAAATCAAAGACTGACAGCCACTCCTTTTATTATTTCAGGTAGACTTTAAAAAACACTCCGCCGGAAAAGTAACGGCAGCGGTTGAACTCTATCACGACATTGATATAATCTTTCCAAAAGCTGTATTCAGCACCTATATTCATTGTACGGGCGTCATATTCAGCCATAAGGTTCAGTTTATTAACGGCTTTCATCAAAGGCTGATTGCCGAGTAATTGAAAGCGGAAATTAGCACCTATGGCAGGACCATTCAAATGATAATCTGTCCGTTTGTTATAGACGTATGCCAAATGGATACCTAACTCTCCTGTATTTCTAATAGACAGATGTTTTGTAACAGCCAGATAATACCGCTGCCAATGACCGTTTCCGGATGCACTACCAGTCATACCGATACCATAATCCTTTTCAGAAGTCCTGTCATTGGTACCGGGATCGTTCGCTCCTAACACAATCTGAGGAGTCCATTCCTTCCACCAGCCTTCTTTCCAAAGGCGCAACCTGCCCGAGAATTGACGATCCTGATTGCAATATTTGCCCCAGACTGATTCCGGATAATACGTACTGCCATAAGGAGCCTTATGCAAAGTACAGGTATATCCTACTTCCAACCAAGGAAAAATGGTTATATTAATAAAATAATTACCCGTATCATAACTCCAATGCCCCGGTGTCGCTTCCGTATCCAGAAAAGCGCAGCCAAACATAAAAGTCTTGTCACGCTGCATCTCCCCTGTCGGCATGTGAAGCAAACCTGTCGTTCCATACACAAACTGGGCTCTCAAAGCAGACGGACACAACAGAAGCACCATCAGCCCGACCAATGAAAGTGTTCTCATTTTTTCAGATTTTCATAAACATCAGCCACCCGGAGAGCTATTCCATCCCATCCATACTTTTCCATATCGTAATGTACCTGTTTAAAATCCCCATCTATTATTTCCTGTAATCTATCAGCCAGCTGCTCTATATTACCGGTTTCAAAATAACAGCTGGCATCCAGCCCCATTTCTTTATTGGCGGGAATATCACTCACAATGACAGGCAACCGGTAACTCATGGCTTCCAACAGAGCGATAGGAAGCCCCTCATGCGACGAAGGCAACACATAACAACGGGCGTTTGTCAAAAGTGAATGTAGTTTTTTCCCTTTCACGAATCCGGTCAGTATCACCCCGTTTTCCCTCGCTTCCCTTTTCAATGCACGCGAATATTCATCCTCAAAATCCGTATCTCCGGCTAACACCAGCCGACATCCTTTTTTATCCACCCTCCGAAAAGCCTCCACCAAATGATGAAGATTCTTTTCGGGTACAAAACGGCACATACCCAATATGTAGTTTCTTTCAGTTATCCCCAATTCCCTAAAATACTCAGGACAGTTCGTATAATCGGGACAAGGCACACCATTATAAATCAGATGAACCTGCTCGGTTCTACCATATTTCCGTCTGATCAGATTGCGGATCACCTCACTGATGACTATTACCTCATCCGCAAACAGGCATCCCATCCGCTCTCCCCATTTCAAAACCATTTTTGGCCATAATCCCCCATTTGTCACGATCATAGTCCGGCCCATGGTGGGTAAACACCACTTTCAGTCCCAACATTTTAGCATACGGTACAAGCAATGCCGGTCCGATGGCATGGATATGCAATACATCCGCCCCCAACTGTTTTGCCTTATTCACCGCCTTGAACGTATGAACAATCGCTTCAAACGATTTCTGTTTAGGAGATTCTATATCTATCAGTTTCACACCGTTCCATTCCGTCAACCCGTCATGCACATAATTCTTCCGGCGGATAACCGTCACATCCTCCCCCCTCCTTGCGATACGCGGAAAAAGCTCCTCACAATGCGTTTCCACACCACCCATCACATCGGGAATGCCACGGGTACCGGTCACAATAATCTTCATAAAGAATAAAGCAGTTTAAAATAAAAACAGTAGATTTGCGACATTAAATGTCAATCAGCCAATGAAAATATTCAATTTCATAAAAGAAGTACTGCAATATGCCGGAATCATCATTCTGTCATGCCTTTCGGCACTTTGGCTGATGATTACAGGAAAAAAGAAAAAGTAAGTTAGAATACTAGAACTTTTCCCTTAAATCTCCCTGGCAGGGATCTTGCCCTACATCGCACCATTTTTTATCCAGACAGACTGTTTTTCCCTGCATGGAACGAAGTTTATTCTGCAACGCCCACTTCAACGGATATTTTATATATTTATGCATCACCGGAGAGGCTGTGCCCACCATCCAGCAATTTTTCGGGCATTTACGCACCATGGCACGTACTTCCTCCGCCTTTTTGCTTGTCCAAATAGTCATAAAGTCCGGAGTTTCATGAATATTCCCCATCGACTTCTTCCAATATTTCTCTTCCAGACCGTTACAGGGAAACACATCACCAAACGGGTCTATAAAGAAATTAGCACTTCCCGCCTCACAAGGCAGCATGCGCCTTCCCCCTTCAATATAATTTATCAGTCCCATATTGAACCAAGCACGAAACCAACTCTTCGGGTGATTCTCCTTCAACTGCCATTCTATCAGTTGCTCAAAGTCACCGCACACCTCGTTCTTGTTGGTGATGACATTGTCGTCCTTATGAAAGTAGTACGAGTTATGAAAGGCGGCTGTAGCAAATTCCATTCCCAGTGACTTGCTGAGCTGATACAATGAAAGCATATCCTTTGAATTATTATTCGACACGGTACAGCCGAAACCGATATCCTTCAAGCCCATCTCTTTCAATGCCAACAATGTACGGAGTCCTTTATCAAACCCTCCGGCATGTCCGCGTAGTTCGTCGTTTTTACAACTCAAACCCTCAATACTGATTCGAATTCCGATGATAGGGAACTGTTTCGCCAAGGCAATCACCCTGTCCTCAAACCATCCGCTTGTAGAAATCACAATCCGGTCTGTATGCTTGTAACATTCCTCCACTATTTCCGGCAAATCTTCACGAATGAAAGGCTCACCTCCCGTCAGATTGATGAATTTCAACTTAGGCAATGACTTCAGGTCACTTGCTTTTATTTCTTCACTCTTGTTAGTGGGGTTAAACCATATATTACACATCTTGCACTTCATAGGGCAACGATATGTAAGGATTATGCTTGCATCGGTGGGATGCAAGGAACATTTGTTAACCATAAGTTGTTTGATTTAATTATTCACTATTCCAATTTTTCTTTCATATTTTCAATGAAAGAGTTAAAAGCAACCTTTATATCTTCCAATTGAGGATTGGAATTTTTAACGAGAACAGATGCATAGTAATCAGTAGATTCTACTTCCACTTTAGTGGACAAAAAAAGTAAAACTTTCCCGTTGTTCATATTCATAATACCACATGGAAAACAAACGGTTACGAATAGCCTGTTTACCATCCGACATATCACAAATATATAATATAACAGGATTGTTTTCTAAAAAGAATGTTTCAAGAATTACCCAAATAGTTTCCCTGACCAACGGATCTTTTACAGAATGCTTACCTTGTGATTCCAAAATAAAAAACTGAAACGCATTCTCATCCATAAAAGTATAGTCCTCAACAAACCCTACCTCATAGACAGAACCATATTGGGTTTCAAATCCTAAACTACCATTATTATTTATATAAACTTTATAGGGAGATAAAGCATTGACACGTTCTATTGGCAAATCTATCACATCATGCAAATTTTGCCATTTTAAATCCCATTTTTCCAATTCTTCTAAGGAATACCCCTTTTTGAGATATTCTATCAACGTGCGTTTGCGGTCTGTCGCCTTCTTCATAGCAGCCAACGCCTCTTCCTTGGTTTTAAAATTCTTAATAGCCATCCGATATTTCTTGATGATACAAAAATACTAGTAATAAATGAATTATCCAATATTTCCCTGTCTTTTCTTTCCATTATATACTATAAAGCAACAAATCAACCCTGATACAAATTCATAAATCTGTTGATAATACATTTCTGCACCATACAGTTCCTGTCCCTTTCCTGCTATCATTTCATAATTGAGAGGATGTTGCATCATACTTTCAATCTCATTCTCAGATCCTCTTTATTAGACTCTCAAATGTCATGCCGGTAACACCCTCTTCTATCAGTTCAGGGATTCCTCCGATGCGTGCTCCCAGTACAGGTGTACCCAAACATTGCGCCTCTATCACAGACAAAGGATTATTCTCATACCACTCCGAAGGTATCACTGAAAAACGTGCTCTTCCCACTAACTCCTTTATATCATTCCATTGTTTAAAGCCAACAAATTCCACGTTATTCCCAGCTACGGTCTTTAACTCCTCCAGCAAGGGCCCCCCTCCAATCACCACCAATTTATATGGTAGAGCATTTGCCGCCTCTATCAAGGTCCTTACTCCTTTTTCAGGACTCAATCTCCCTATGAAACAGTAATAATTTCCCCTTTTGGTATAATCCTTACCATAACATTTCTCAGTATCAATAAAATTACATACTGTTTTTATTTTTTTACTATCGAATCCCCCTTGTCGCATCTTCTCTGCCATAAACCGACTAGGGCAAATAAAGATATCCGTGCAAACTTCCAATCGTTCACGATTCCACTTCATAGACTCCCAATACGATAAATAACTTGCCAAGCGTGAATGCTTCATACATTTATATTCCAAGACTTTACGCTTATCCGAAAAACATTCTTCGCATATAGTATCTCCATTACGCAAACAGTCATAACGCGGACAAAGCAGCTTGTAATCATGCAATGTCCATATTACTTTTATTCCTTTTTGATGCGCAATTTCTGCAATAACCGGAGATAGTTGAGAATGAATATTATTCAGATGAACAATATCAGGACAAAAGTCATCCAATAATGCCGTAAATTTACGTTTTACTTCATTCGTACCAAAGGGGCGTAACAACGCCTCAAGCATACCTAATCCCGGCTTGAACTTTACTTCACCAGGAAAGTACTTGCTCCATGGTGTTTCTATATTATCAGGATACTGCATGGCGAAGATTGCCACTTCATGACCTTTCCGCTTCAACAATTCCTCAAGGTTTATGGTACAGACACAGTCGCCGCCACGGCGGTAATAGAATTTATTCGAGAGTAAGATTTTCATTATCACAGAAGAATCAATATTTTATCATTATGTATAAATTATTTTAACATTTTCAATCTTCATATAACCCCCAATAACTATTTATTAATGTACCTTCACCATATATATTAAGATAGCTTGTTGGATCTACACTCAAATTTTTACCAAATATTAAAGATTTCATCTTTCTTTCCAAATCATCTATATCATTAACTTTAAATAACACAACATTTAAAGTTGCATTATCTTCAAAGAAAGGAATTGTAGAGGCTAATACTTTTTTATTAAAGTAATATGCTAAAGACAATACCCCTGACATTGTTGCAGAACGATAAGGATAAACAATAAATTTTGCCTTTTTTAAAAAGATATGCGACTTCTTCATCTTCTATAAAACGATTTATTCGAATAATGTTTTCATTATGAGTTTCAATATCAAAGCCTCTACCTGCAATCACTAATTTTAGTGACTTACATGTTAAATTGCAATACGCATCAACCAGCAAATCAACCCCTTTATATTTATCTACTGTTCCAAAAAACAAAATATATTCTTTTAAGCCACTTACTTCTAATGGCATTTTTTTACCATTTATTATCAATGATGTAATTAGAGAAGGAAATGAAGTGTATTTCACTTTCTTATATGGATATATTTCTTTCAGTTCCTTCAATTGGAAATAAGAGGAAGTCGTAAGATTAGGAATTATATTCCTACATAATTTATATCCCCATATAATATATTTTTGCATCAAATAACCCAATAAAGTTTTTCTTACCACCTCATGTGGATGCAAATCATGCACTGTGTAGTAAAATGTTCTTTTATTATTCAAACAAATATACAAAGCTAATGTAAAATCACCTGTCAAAAAATGAACAGCATCCGGATTAATACTTTTTTCCAATTGCGACAAATGTTTTATTATCTCTAGAGGCCATAGTTTATAAAACAATTTCATCATTTTACTCTTTGGGTATTCCAAGAAAACAGGGTTCGCTTCTTGTAAAATTATATTCCTATAAGAATAAATACCTGAATTAACACAAAGACAGTGTACTTCAAATCTATCATCTTTAGCTAAAGCATTTATAGCAGTAGCAGCAAAAGGAATCATTCCCGAAGCAAATTCAGAAGCAACAAATAATATTTTCTTCTTCATTACAATCTATAATGTTTTCACTCTTGAATAATATAATATTAAGAACAAGAGAAATAATAGTAAGATTTCACAAGAGCCAATAGTAGATGCAATCCCCCCCATAAGTATGATGAATAAAGCTATAATACGGCTATAATAGAACCTTTTATCATCCATTACCATTCCATATAAATAATAGAATAAATAATAGCCACAAGATATAGAAGATAAAATAGTAATATCCAAAATTTATATATAAATCATTACATAAAGTCGTATAAATTCCCCCACCTTCAAAATCATAGTTTGCTAATTCTTTTAATTTATAATCAAATGACAAAGGCTTATCCGGCCACAAAAAACGAGGTATGAATTTTACAAGACCAGTATAATATTCCTCTCCCCAAAAGAAGTTCTCCGTACCAACCGCATTCATGATAGGAATAGAATTAGCTTGATAAAGAATTACTGGATAAGAAAAGAATACTGCAATTTGGGATGCTATAAGAGTTAAGTCTCCACCTCTAATGCCTTGTAATGTACCGGCTGCTAATGGCATAGCTAAATAATATAAGACATATTCATACCACTTAAAACCTCTTTTCTTCAAATGAAAAAACAGTAAAAATAATGTAACCCCAACAAGAACCCTCCTTTATTTCCTGTTGTCAAAAATAAGAAAACGCTCAAACAAAAAGAAATAAAAAGACAACGACTTTATAATAAAAAGATCAAGAGCTTTTCAGAAAAGATAACGGCCTTTTAGGGAAAGAACAGGAGCTTTTTTTAGTAGGGAGTAACAAAGAAGTTTTTCTATAAAAGTCTGTCACATCTGTCACAGCAAGCTTAAACTTATTAATAAACAGGAACTTACAGGTGTGACGGATAGTGTGACAGATAGGTGACGGACTTTTTATCTGTCACAACATACAGATAAAAAGGTACTCTGCCAATCATCCTTAGAAGTAAGGTTAAAGAGTAGTCAACAGACAGTGTCAAACTACATCCCGAAGTCTCAGGCTTACAGTGGAATAGAAAGTTCCACCGGTTGGAACAGCTTGTTTCATCAATATGGAATAATTTATTCCACAGTGAGGAACTATTTATTCCAACCGGACAAAACCATTTGTTCCGCCCTTATGGAACAAGTTATTCCACTGCGGAAAGCCATTTGTTCCTAATGGTGGAACACACTATTCCACAGTGAATTATGCAGCAAAGTCCAATGACTGTATAGCTTTGAAAACCGGACATACTACTGAGATTCCATACACATTGACATGATTCAGACATCGTGTGACAGATAAAAGTCCGTCACACATCTGTCACACTATCCGTCACACTAGTAAGCATCTGTTTATCAACAAGTTGAAAACAACTGTGACGGATGTGACGGACTTTTATGAAAAAAACTTTTTTTGTCGCTCCCAACTTTGTTGTGGATCTTGGCTGATAACGATGACTAAAATAAAATTACCTCACCTCTTTCCACTCGGAAATGGTTCGCGTCTGTGAAGAAAATACCACTCCTATACAAACTATTTTTTCGCTTATCCGCCAGATAAGGTTGGGCATATCCTTTTTCTTCTATCTGACGCAAGGCTTCATCGGCGCTGCCGTCCAGTTTGAATTCAAAAATATAAATATATTGCGGAGTCTCGAGTATGCAGTCCACCCGTCCCCGGCTTTGTGTCTGTTCAATGCGGAGGCAATATACCCCTATAAGACGGAGAATGAGATAGAATGTGTACTGGAAATGCTTCTCGGTCAGTTCCGGAGTCTTGGTACTGTCATGCGAATCGTATGGGATACCGGACAAGAAAGCTGTGAGGGAATCGCGGAAAGCAGCTGTCTTGCCCGCATTCAGCAGACGGACAGAACTGATCAGCCAGCTGGAAACGGAAACTCCCTGTACTTTGAAATAATCACTGGCCAACAAGCTAAGGAAACCTCTGCGTACTTCATCATTGGGGAAATCCAGCAGATAGGAATGGGTATATTTATCGTAATCCTTGATAGTAAGATATCCACTCTGGTAAATCATGGGAAGAGGGCGTTCCACATCAGCTTTGTAATCGGCAAACAAGGATGCGTCATAATATTGCCCCACCAATTCATTGATCTGCTCGTTGCTATGCTGCAACAGCCGGACCAGATAGGTAGGCGTGCCCGAGGCGAACCAGTAGTCACGGATTTGTAAAGAATCAAAAGCGTTCAGAATACTGAAAGGGTTATAAATATCAAGCATATTTTCACTGAAGTGATAACCGTCATATTGTGCTTTCAGACGTTCTTTCATTTCCTCATACGTGCATTCGTCTTTTTCGGCCAACTCGGAAATAGGTTCATGGAAATAACGCTCCATTTCCTCCTGGGTGATTCCGCACAGTGATTCATAACGCGGGTCCATACTGATATCTTTAGGCTGGTTGAACCCGCTGAACACACTGACTTGCGAAAATTTGGTGACTCCCGTCAGCATCACGAACTGCAAATATTTATCAGCTCCCTTGAAGGTAGAATAAAAAGCTTTCAGCGTATTCCGGTTCTCTTCTTCCAAGGGGGTATCAAGCACATCGAGAATGGGTTTGTCATATTCGTCAACGAGCACCACGGCACGCCGTCCTGTCTTTTCGCTGGCGCGACGCAGTAATTCGATAAAACGGGTTCCCGGTGTTGTGTAATTGGGATTCTTGCCATACATATCTTCCCAATTTCCCAAATAGCCTTCAATAGCAGCTTCCAGCACTCCTTCTTTGGCAAAGTTATCACCGTTGAAATCTATATGAAATACCGGATATTGAAACCAGTCTTTTTCCAGTCCGGCAATGGCAAGTCCTTCAAACAACTCTTTTCGCCCTTCATAATAGGCTTCAAGGGTACTGATCATCAAACTTTTGCCGAAACGGCGCGGACGGCTGAGAAAATAGATACTTCCTCTGCTCACTAACTGATGGATGAGGGCAGTCTTGTCTATATAAACATATCCGTTTTCGCGGATGCGGCTGAAAGTTTGTATGCCGATAGGGTATTTCATATTTTGATGTATTTAGTGCATGATATTGCAAAGATAACCAAAACCAACCGATTTCACCCAATCTTGGTTGAATATTTTCATTTTTCCCCGCTAATTGAGAATAAATTTCTCATTCCAGCTATTTATGTTCCTGTAAAAAAACAGCAGAATGCAATATACTCGAAAGGTAACCGGTGAAATACATACAGATTCATCGTCATCCGGTTGAATTTGCTAATACCGGTTAGAAACAGGAACGTCATACTTTTCAGAAACGGATACGGAAACGGGTCAGTTTATCCGGATAGGTACGAAGAGAGAAAGTACACCCATGTTTTATCAAAACTTCACGAATAAAAATAAGACCGATACCCTGTCCGTTAGGCTTGGTGGAGAAGAAAGGACTGAACAGCTTGGTTTCCACCTCTTTACTGATACCGGCACCGGTATCAGCAATTTCCAACATCGTAGGTGATACGGAAGTACGGATAAAGATATCTCCTGTTTCCCCGATACTTTCAGCCGCATTCTTGATAATGTTGACCAATACTTGCTCAAACAAGGAAGTATCCATCATCACTTCGGGATTCTCTTTACATAAATTAAGATGCAGCGTAATCTTGCGGTTACGGCAAACCGTTTCCATAAATGTCTTGCAAGCGGCCACGCGGTCATTCAAGTCCACTGATTGTAATTGAGGCTCGGGAATCTTCACCACATTGGCGAAATTCGTGATAAAACGGCTCATACTGTAGCAACGCTCTATGCAGACTTTCATCACTTCGCGCAAGTCTTCCGTATCCTCCATACATTCCAAGGCACCATCCACCGTATCAAGAGTAGAGGTAATGCCCGCAGTCGTATTATTCACCTCATGTGCTATCATACGGATCACTTTTTCGTATGCCTTTTTCTCTGCTTTCACCACCTCGGAAGTCAGACTTTCCACCAGAATAAACGGATGAGAAAAGCCTCTGTCAACAAAAGAAAGCCGGGAACAGCGGTAAATCATGGAGTCACTCAGACGAATTGTTTCCGTAGTATCTTTGGGAATACGTTCTATTTCTTCGGCCAAAGGGGAAGCCAACTCGCACAGCAATCGGCCTCTGACTTCCTCTGACGAAGAATAATCCAAAAAACGAAGAGCTGCCGCATTCAGCATGGAAATATGTCCGTCCAGAGTCAGTATGACAACTCCCATAGGAGAAGCACTGACCAGCAGGTCAAGAAAATGATTCTGCTCACGCAACCGGAGACGCTCGTCTTTCAACTGCTCCATCATGCGGTTGAAAACCAACACAATGCGGTCGGCTTCCTTTTGTCCGACAGGAGTCAGCCTACTGCTGAAATCCTGCTCACGAAGAAGTTCCATACCGTTGCCGATGATATCAAGCGGTTTCACGACTTTGCGGTAGAAATAAACCAGAAACACAAGACTGAATGTAATGACTCCCTCTCCTATATAAAACAGCGCACCGCGTTCCTTCAATGTAAGAACGAGCAGGATAGTCCATACTGCTGTCAACAGTAATGCTAAAAAGAAGAACAAGAATTTCAGTTTCATATTTTATCCGGTTCCGTTTTTGCTAATCATTCACTTGTATATTGTATTTCTCCAAACGGCGATAAAGAGCGGCCCGGCTGATTCCTAAGGCTATGGCAACCTGTGACATATTATTGTTATACTTTTCAAGCGTTTGCAGAATAGTCTGCTTTTCTATCTCCTCCAAGGTCATGCCTTGCAGATTCGTTGTCATCTTCTGTTCTATAGGATGCTGGTATTGTGATTTAAAATCATCCGCAGTCAATATTTCCTTTCCACTGACCAGCAAGGTACGTTCCACCAAATTCTTTAATTCACGGATATTACCCGGATAAGGCAAACGGCTCAAATAATCCATCGCTTCAGAAGTAAATTCCACTTTGGGAAGACCGTTCGATTCACATTGTTTGTCGGCGAAATGACGGACCAATAACGGAATATCCTCACGGCGTTCGCGTAATGCCGGAAGATGCACCGCAATTAAATTAATACGATAGAACAAATCCTCGCGGAAGGTGTGTTCCTGCACCATCTGCCGTAAATCGGCATTCGTCGCACTGACCACACGGATATCGACTTTACGGGGACGGCTGTCGCCCAAAACTTCAAAAGTCTGCTCTTGTAACACGCGAAGCAGTTTCACCTGACAGCTTAAATCCAAATCGCCAATCTCATCCAAGAAAATCGTACCCTTATCAGCCAGTTCAAAACGTCCTACCCTGTCGGATGTGGCATCCGTAAACGCACCTTTCTTATGACCGAACATTTCACTCTCGAACAAAGTATGAGAAATACCTCCCAAATTCACTTTCACAAAAGGTTTCTTGCTACGGGGACTGTTCAAATGTACCGCTTCGGCTATCAACTCCTTACCTGTACCACTTTCACCGGTAATCAAGACCGATGCGTTGGTACGCGCTATCCGCTTGATCGTGGCCAGCACATCCATCAGTGCCTTACTCTTTCCAATGATATGGCTACGGTTGAAGCCGTCATTATCTTCCACCGGAACCGCTGCTTTCTTATCTTGTGAAGTCAGTTCCAAAGCAGTTTCTATCCTTTGCATCAACGCTACGTTGTTCCAAGGTTTGGTAATAAAGTCGAATGCACCTGCCTGCATCCCTTGCACGGCAAGCTGGATACTTCCCCATGCCGTCATCAATATAACGGGAACATCGGGCCGGAACACTTTGACCTGTTTCAAAAGCGTCAATCCTTCTTCACCACTGGTGGACAGGGTGAAGTTCATATCCATCAAGATTAACTGGGGTGCAACCGAACGGACTATTTCAACAGCCTCTTTGGGACCCGGTACGGCCTGCACATCATATTTCGCCCTTTTCAGCATAAAGCTCAGAGAAGAACGAATGGCACTGTCATCGTCTATAATTAATATCATAATACTGCAAATGTAGAAATTATTATTTTAATAAGTACAAAGACAACCCCATTTTATATTCAAACAGAATTGAATAGTAAAAATCCTATTGTTTGATAATCTTTTCGAAATCGGCATCAATATTAGTATTGGTATTGAAATCCCACAATGTCAAGCTGCGCAACTGGTAATAATAGTACCAATAATAGAACAACTCATTGATATGCTTCTGACGAGCCTCATCTTTCTTTGTCTGGGAGTCATTCAAATCCAATGTCGAGATTTTACCAACCATGAAGGTTTCCACATTGGTACTGTAACGTTTCTGGGCAATCTTGTCCGCATCGTCTGCTATCTGCAACTGGGCCTGCTGATTATTGAACTGTTCTACAAGGATAAACAGATTCTGATTGAAATTCATGGTTTCCTGACGTAACTTGCTTTCGGTCACATCGCGGTTACTTTGAGCAATCTTTACCTGACCACGACGTTTTCCCCAGTCAAGAATAGGAATCTTAAAACCGACTTCCACAATCTGGTTGTCTTTCAAACGGCGGTATGCACTATTAAATTCATTGTCTGTTCCTGTAAAACCTACCTGTGCATAGAGCTTGATTTCACGTAAATTACCTTTCGCCTTAGCCACTTCAAAATCTGCTTCCAACTGGCGGCGACGAATATTATGTGCAAATGAATTATTGGCAAGTGCTTTGTCCAAAACATCCGGATAGTTCAGCAAAACAGTCGGAATCGTTTCGGGAACAACCGGCTCCAGTTCCTCATCCTCTCCTAATGCCAGAAATGAACGGAGTTTGAACATATTACTTTTCAAGTTGCTTTCATTTTCAGTCAATGTAGAACGGGCATTCAATACATTCAGTTCCAATTGCAACAAATCATTTTCACTGATCTGCCCCATGCTACGCTTTGCCTTAGCCACTTCATACAGTTTATCTGCATTCTTCAGATTCTGTCGGGCAATGCCTACATTTTCCTTGGCCAACAACAAATTGAAAAAATAATTGATAGTAGTCATGGTTACCTCTTCGGTTGCAGTAAGAAATGCGGCTTTAGCTTCAGCGTATCTCACCGGTTCGATGCGGCGGTTCCATTTAATTGTATTCACTCCGAAAATAGGTTGTTCCAAAGTCAATGCCACAGGAACAGACATATATCGTTTTGATTTATCTCCATCCAGTTGTTTCAAGAAATCAAGAGAGGTATTCAATGAGAGTTTACCACCGGTCAACCAAATATTCTGATCGATAGAAACTTCACCATTCATTTCCATATAATTATTACGTACAAATGTATAAGCACCGTTATCCTGCTGATAAGAATTATACTTCTTATTATAGCTGGGAATAGTGGCTTCAAAATTCATTTCCGGAAGCAAATCCGCACGGAAAGTACGATATTCCCAATAAGCGGTTTTCAGCTCGTTTAAAGCTACGGCCGCATCTACACTTTGCACACGGGCAATAGTAATGGCTTCCTCCAAAGTGATGGCACGTCGCTTTTCTTGTGGCTGCGCTCCGGCAACCAACGATATGCCAAAGGCTAAAAATAGAGATATTACTTGTTTTTTCATTGCGTTATTATTCTTTTTATCAAAGGTAAGGCAAATGGTATGCCAAAAAACTATTTCACTGTTTTATAACACCTTACAACAAAAATGGAGTGTCCGAAATCGGACACTCCATTCATATACGAACACTGCTGATCATGTGACAATGAAATAACATTATTCATTATGCAACGCGTCTGCAGGCTCAATCCTCATCGCTTTCCGGGCGGGGAAATAAATGCCGAGCAAAATTATTATCCCCAACAACAGCATGGCCGACACAAAACAAAGCAAAAAACGTCCCCAAGCAGGTTCCATTAATGTATGCACAGTAAGATCCGCCATCTGCATATTCGCACAAACAAAAACAGCGGGAATGGCAGCCGAAACCAAGAGAAGGATGCCCTCAAGTACATAATAACCAAATACATTCATCCTACTGCAACCTAGTGCCATACGCAAAGCTATCTCACTTCGGTTTTTACGAGTCCGAAACCAGAAAGTACCCAGCATCCCTAAAAATATATTGAAAACAAAGAAAAGGATAACGGCATAGGTAGTATTCAGATAATTCACCGTTCCTTGCTCTATATCGAAAGCTTCCTTCATATCGCCATACGAATTTATATCGTATAAGTAATAAGGGCCGATAGATAATTTCCCTTGCATATCCTGCATAAAACGTTCGGTAAATCCCGGTATGGAATTAGAAGCCACACGCACCGCAATGTGATGCCAATAAGTCAGCGGCGAACTGGGAAGATAAATAAAAGGTTCGTAACGCTCGTACTCATCGGTCTTATGAGCAGGAAGTACCGCCATTACCTTATAATTAGTTTCCGGCTGCACACTATTCAGGAAATAAGGATTGAAACAAGTTTCCCCTACTCCATTGCGTCCGCTAAACAAGGAATCACTTAACGTTTCACTCATCAACACCGGCATGGGGTATTCATTCTTGTCCCAACGCTCCGCCTCAAATGAACCTGATAATGGCTGCAAGCGAAATACCTTGAAATAAGTAGGGCTTACATAACGGATGAAACAGCCTACCACATGAGTCGAATCCGAATGCGGAGCATATCCCTCATACATATTATTTCCCGTATAAGGTATTGTCCCATAATAAAAACAAGCTTCCTCCACCCCTTGATATTGTTGGATCAAATGATAGATTTGCTCCAAATATTCAGCAGAATGACTCATTAATACAGAATCATTTTGCAAAGCCGGCTTAATATTCAGTTGAATATCAAAAACATTCTCCGTGTCATATCCTTTAGACTGACGGGCAGCAACCTCATAATTATAAACCAGATCGATGCTGTACCATAGCAAGACAAGAACAACAACCAATTCAACCCACACCCATACATTAGCGTGCCTTTGGTTCCACATTTGTCTGAATAAACTCTTTATCATTTTTCCTTTCCTCCTATTCTCCTTTAATGGTAGTTGCAATATTACGATGTGTGACCATCCATACCGGAATCAATACCGACAATAAATTAAAAACAACACATACGCCGAAAACCAACACAAATAAAGCAGGATGCAACAACAAACCTCCATCCAGACTGATACCTGATAATTCTACCTCGCCGCTACCAAACAACCATACACGTCCCAGCCAAACCAAAACACACGAAAACAGATATCCTAAAATTCCACCCAAAAAGACCGTAAGCAGATTCTCTAAAAACAACCTCACCATAATGGAAATACGTGATGCGCCATACGCCTTGCGAACTGCAATTTCTGTCACACGCTCCTGCATTCGGGCATTGGTCATACCTGAGATATTAATAGCAGGAACAATCAGCAAGACCATCAATAACATACTGTAAACCAACGGTGCACTAATATCTTTTCCACGAAAAAAGGTGTATTCCGTATGAGTATAGAGTTCGTTCATCTCGAAAGCATATTCTGCCGTTGAACTATTCAAACGATCCTGCCGATGCTGTACTTCAGTCCGTACCTCTGCAGGACGAGTATCCGGCAGCAGTTTGAGCAATCCCAGACGGATTCCTCCCAAGCCCCCTGTCCAAGTAGCATAATAGTCTTCATTTTTCCAATGAGAAAGGAACAAAAGCATCAGCGTATGCTGTCTGGAAAATAGCATTGACATCTTTCACCACGCCTACCACTTTAGTAGGAAAAAAATTACTTTGATATTCTTTTCCTACCACATCCGTCGTGCCGAAAAGCTGCAAGGCCATACGCTCGGTTATCACACTGACCCACCGACGGGCATCATACTCCTCTTGTGTGAAAGGACGTCCCGCTATAAATTCATAATCAAAGAACTTAAACCAGTTATCAGCCACAGGCCGCACATAATAGTTGAATATCTCATTCGAAGCGGACAAGTTACAAGGGGTCTTGGAAACGCCACGATACCAAGTAACCTCTTTTACACCAGGAAGCTCTGAAAACAATGCTTCAAAAGCCTTGCGTCCCATACCGCTGTTCTGGTTGGTATGATCCAGCTTACGATAGGTCATTCCCGAACCTGTATACATCATATCGCTCCGATCACTTTCCGGAGCCATATCCATTGTACGGAAGTCATAAATCATCACTACTACCATAACAAAAGCGATAGTGACAGCTGTTCCTATAATACTGATTGTAGCATAAAAAGGATTCTGCCGTATCAGATTAAATGCTTGTAATAATAGCTGTTTCATTCGTTTTATCTCTTCATTTTATTTATTCTTCATGTAATGCCTCAGCCGGTTCGATACTCATGGCACGACGGGCAGGGTATCCTATTCCAATGACAATCATTCCAGCAATCAGAATAAAAGTGCCCAGAACCGTAATCACAAAACGACCTGCCGTAAAAGGCATACGTGTAACTTCCACCAGTTCGGCATATCCCAAATTCCACGCCACAACCAATGCAGGAATAGCAGATATCAGCAATAACAAGACTCCTTCCCCCATCAGACGACCGCAGATTCCCAACGGGTAGATCCTAAAGCCATACGCAACGCTATTTCGGCACGCCGATGCTGTGTCCGGAACCAGAAAGTTCCGATAATGCCTAGAAAGATATTCAGCAATAAGAAAAATATGATACAAAATTGCGTATTCAACTCATTCACCGAATCCGTTTCATAAGCTGTGCGTACATCACTCAAAGGAGTTATATCCAAAAGATATAGATTGCCCACCTGATATTGACGGTCGGCATCCACTATCAAACGGTCTATGAATCCATCATTCTGTCCCTCACGAACACGCAGGCAAACTTCTATATAAACCGTCTCACCTAAGGATTCCAACGCCTCATCTGTCAGGTACACAGCAGCATAACGGGAGCCGTAATCATCCGGAGCTGTAAAATGGTCATAACGGACCGGCTCGGTAAGAGCAGCTATAGAAAGATGCTCCGCCTCCGGCTCATTCCGCCAAACAGGCACCCTACGCCCTAAAAGTTCCTTACCATGCCAAGGTGCATCCTGATAAACATCGGCAATATTCACAGATAAGACCATGCCGGACGGTGTCAGTGCCTCAGCAAGGCTTTCACTACCCGAACCGTCTATATTGCGATAACGGAATACATTAAAATACTCCGGAGTTATCCATCGTTTCAAACTACGTACCGGGACTGTATCCAGATAAAATGAAAAACTGTTTGCACCGTCATTATAAGGTATACAGTTTTGCGAGAGGCTGACTGCTTCCACATCCGGACGATGCGCAAGCCTGTTTACAATTTCATGCAAATCGGCAACATCTTCTTTCATAGTACGGCCAGGCTGATAAGCAGCCGCCTTCGAAGTCATCCGCTCAAAACGAAGAACATACGTATTTTCTATATCAAAGCCCATCGGCAAATTATAGATGCTCAATGTGACATATACCACATCCACAATATACCATAATATGACAAACACCACAAAAAGTTCCATCCACAGAAACGCATTGCTGCGGCGCTCGTTCCATATCTGTTTCAATAAATTCCTGTTCATGATCTAACGTTGGTTTAAAGCGTCCGTAATATTCATGCGCGATGCCCTCCAGGCAGGGATGCACGCTGACAGCAAATTCAAGAGCAGGCAGAAAATGAATGCGGCCAAGAATATCCAGGGACTGAACAACATATCTGCCGAAAGACTGGTTTCTCCTATTTGGGCACGGTTCTCGCTATTGGAAAATAAGAAATCATTCAATAAAAAAGTACATGCATAACTGAAAAGCATTCCTACTGCTCCGGCTATGAGCGTCAATAATAAATTTTCATAAAACACTTGCCTCAACAAGACATTGGCAGTAGCACCAAATGCCTTCCTCACTCCTATTTCCGACATACGCTTCCGCATACGGGACAAAGTCATGC
>ENA-OQKS01000084-OQKS01000084.1-human-gut-metagenome-genome-assembly--contig:-NODE-84-length-27560-cov-3.825794_pt1 | contig 27560 bp, 24 predicted proteins | sample MGYA00242804_ERZ504808 | MGnify/ENA primary metagenome ERZ504808 (study PRJEB26092, sample SAMD00036375) | human gut metagenome | host: Homo sapiens | study: EMG produced TPA metagenomics assembly of...
CCCGCGGGCATTCAGATCAGCGATGCTGCCGACGCCGCCCGCGCATTGGAGCCCATCGCGGGCCAGTGGTCCACGGTGCTGTTTGCCTCGGGCCTGGTCGCGGCGAGCTTCTTGGCCGCCTGCGTGCTGCCAGGCGTTACGTCCAGCGCTATCTGCGAGGCATTTGGCTGGGAGCGCGGTGCCGATCGCAGCTGGGACGAGGCCCCGGTCTACCGCGGCATTATTACGGCCATCATTGGCATTTCTGCCGTGCTGGTGCTCATGCCCGGCGTCGACCTGTTCCAGATTATGATGACCTCGCAGGTCATCAACGGCGTGCTTTTGCCTGTGGTCCTGGTGTTCCAGGTGCTTATTGCCGCCGATCGACACATTATGGGCGCCAACCGCAACGGCCGCGTGTGGAATGTGCTCACCTGGGCGACTATCGGTGTGATTACGGTGCTGACGGTCGTCATGTTTGTTCTGCAGGCGATGGGCTACAGCGCGTAGCGCTTCTTTTGGATTCTTAACAGGCCGCCGCCATGGGCTGCGGCCTGTTTTTTGCCCACGGCCTCTCGGAGTCGGCTCGAAAAGAGTGATTTTGGGTTGTTTGCTGCGGGTGGAAGCAGATTTGGCTGCGCGTTACTTGTCGGTACCTAGCTTGTGCGGTTTGTAGGCGAGGGCGCTGACGAGTGCATCGGCAGCGGATTTGACAGCCGCCGGCTGCGGATCGTTAACGTGATCCTCGGGATGCACGGGCAGGTCCTTCTTGACGGCATCGTGGATGAGCTTAAGGTACTCGGTCACACCCGCGTTCGAGAGGTGCGTGCCATCGCCGTCGAACAGATCATTGCGGTTGGCACTATATCCGTACCAGTCGATAACGCGTACATTCTTGTAGCGCGTGGCGGCGTTGGCGATGGCCTGGTTCGTGGACCCGACCCACGGCTGCGGGCTACGCGTGTTTACAAATACGACAATACGCTGCTCGCCGGCGTCGGCCATGATCGCGTCGACCTGGGCGTCCGTTACCAAACCGTTGGTGCCCAGGGCAAAGACCACGATCTTGCCGGCAAGGTTCTGCTGGATATAGCCCTCAAATGTCGCGCGGCCCGCATCAAACTGGCGGCCCTTTTCGGCATCGATATGGCTGTGCGGGAACACACCGTCAAAGGAATCAACGGCGCGCAGCGACACGGAGTCACCGATCATCAACAGGTCGTAGGAGCCATCGGGGAAGCCGTCGTTGTCCTTGTCGGTGTCGTCGGCCGCCTGCTGGTCGGTGGGCGCGGTGTTTTTGGCTTCCTTGTTCAGAACTTCTGCGCCCTCGCCGCTCAGTGCAGACGTTTCGGGCACAAAGATCAGGCCGCCCAGTGCAACGACCAACACGACAGTGCAGGCTGCGCAGACAGGGACGTGCGCGCGTGCCCAGTTGGCGGGCGTGGTGGTGCCATCGCGGAATTCGGCGACAGTGCGGCCGAAGGCGCCCTTCCTAAACGGCGTTTCGATAAAGCGATAGGAGCACTCGGCTACGGCGACCACCACAAGTACCTGTAAGATGTACTGCCACCAGGGCGTATCGCTGATGTTGGCGACCGGGTTCATAAGCAGCAGCAGTGGATAGTGCCACAGATAGATACTGTACGAGCGCTTGCCAACCCACACGAGCGGCTCGGCGGACAGCGCGCGGGCAACCATTCCCTGGGGCTGCACGCAGGCCGCGATGACCATGAGCGTGAGGATGGAGCATAACAGCGTGCCGCCGCGATACTGAAACGCGGTGTAGCCGTTGGTGAGCGCGACCATGGCGGCAAGGCCAACCAGACCCACGACGCCCAACACATTGATGGATGCGGGCGAGGACCAAAAGCGCACGAGGGCGCTCGGCTGTGCCGGGGTGGTATCGGCTGATTCGTCGACCTTCTTGCCAGGCTTGCCCTCGGCGTTCTTGCCATGCTTGGCGGCGCCAGCCAGGCGATTGAGTCCCAAGCGATGAGCGAGACGCACCGGCGCCAGGTCGCGATCGGGGATAAAGGCCATCCAGGCACCCAGCAGCAGCGAGAACACGCGGGTGTCGGTGCCGTAGTACACGCGGCTGGGGTCGGCGGCAGGGTTGTAAAGCACCATCATGGCGAGGGCGGATGCCGCGGCAAGGCCCAGAACCACGCGGCGCGTGTTGGGCTTGCTCACATGCATGGATACCATGGCAAACAGCAGTGGCGGCCAAATCAGGTAGAACTGTTCCTCGATGGCAAGCGACCAAAAGTGCGTGAGCGGCGATGGGTCGCCCAGAGCATTGAAGTACGAGACGTTTTGGGCAATCTGCCACCAGTTGTTGAAGAACAACAGCGACGGCAGGATGTCGGGGCGCATCTTGGTGAGCATCACGTGGTTAAAGATGGTGCACAGCGCGCAGGTCACGAACACTACCGTTACCACGGCGGGGACCAGGCGACGGATGCGGCGAATCCAGAAGCTCTTAAGATCGATGCGGCCGGTCTTAGCGACTTCGTTGAGCAGCAAGCGCGTGATCAGATAGCCCGAAAGCACAAAGAAGATCGTGACGCCGAGCAGGCCGCCCTGAGCCCACGTGAGGTTGAGGTGATAGAGCACCACTGCGACGACGGCAAGCGTGCGCAGGCCGTCGAGGGCGGGGATATAGCGAGATTTGGGGCGCGTGGGCGCCTGTTCTTTTGCAGCGCTGTTGGTGCGATCACCCTTGTTGGCGGGCACGCGATGAGAGCCTGCGGCTCGGCTCGGCTCGGTGGCTTGTCGGTTAGCGCGCGAACGTTCGTGCGGCGCTCGTTGATCGCTCGCGTGGCGTGAGCTGCGTGAGCTCGATCGCGGGAATTGTTCCATAAAACTTCATCCAATGACGAGAATAATCAGCACGCCTTCATTGTAGCCGCCTGCTCCTGTGAATGCTTGCTGCCGGTGCAAGCTCAAGCGCGCGTTCACATCAAAGTGAACTAAAGTTATAGAGGCGCGAGAGCGCACGATTGACGGCCAACAGCGGGCGCAGAGCCCGCGGACGAGGAGGTTTCCATGGCAGATTGCGGCATCGTTGCGGTGTTCGGCAGCATGAACATGGACCTTTCGGTGGCGTGCGAGCGCATGCCGCGTGCGGGCGAGACCGTCGGCGGCAGCGGATTTATCAGCAATGCCGGCGGTAAGGGCGCCAACCAGGCCGTGGCAGCTGCACGCATGGGCGCGCGCACGTGCATGATCGGCGCGGTCGGGCGCGATGCGTTTGGCATGTCGCTCGTGGCGGGGCTCCAAGATGCTGGCGTGGACTGTGACTTTGTGGCGCGTCGCGATGATGTGGAGACGGGAACGGCGACCATCATTCGCTGTGAGGGCGACAACCGCATCGTGCTGTCGCCGGGCGCCAATCATGCGCTTGCGGGCGAGGACGTTGCCCGCGCGCTGAGACGCCTGGTGGCCGATGAGCTCGACGGCGACGCCAGCGAGATTGCCCCGGCTGCCGGAAGCGTCTTTATCGCCCAGGGCGAATGTGACCTTGCGGCGACTGCCGAGGTGCTTGTTTGCGCTCACGAGCTGGGGGTTCTATACGGTCTTTAATCCAGCGCCTGCCTGTGAGTTGCCTGCGGAGGTCTGGTCTGCAGTCGACCTGGTCTGCCCCAACGAGACTGAGTGCCAGGTGCTGACGGGCATCTTGCCCGCGGATGATGCGAGCTGCGTCGCGGCGCTCAATGCCCTGCTCGTCAAGGGTGCCGGAGCTGCGGTCATCACGTTGGGCGGCGCCGGGTCGGTTACGCTTGGCGATGACGGTGAGCTGCTGCGCATGCCGGCGCTTTCGAGTGCGGTGGTCGATACGACGGCCGCGGGCGATACATTTATCGGTGCGCTTGCTGAAGCTCGTCTGGAGGGCCTGCCGCTCTTTGAGTGCATGGCGGTGGGCGCACGCGCCGCGGCGGTGACGGTGTCGCGCCTGGGCGCACAGCAGTCGATTCCCACGCGTGCCGAAGTTGAGCGCGTGTTTGATTTAGACGATTTAGTACAAGACGGAGAAGCGGAGTAGAACAATGGCAATTAAGAAGCTGATCCTTGATCTGGATATGGGTGTGGACGATGCGATGGCGCTTGCCTATGCCATCGCGAGCCCCGAGGTGGAGCTCGTCGGCATTACCACGTGCTTTGGCAACGTGCGCGTCGACCAGTCGGCGCATAACTGCTTGGCGGTGCTCGACCTGTTGGGTCGTCCCGAGGTGCCGGTGTACCTGGGTGCCGACCGTCCTCTGCAGGCGACTGAGCCCTATACGCCGCCGGCGTCCACCGTGCTCATTCACGGCAAGAACGGCATCGGCGGCGCGAGCGTGCCGGCGTCGCCCTACGAGCCGGTGGGGGCGACGTCTGCCGACGGTAACGCTGCGGTCGATTATCTGATCGATGCCGCGCGCACCTATGGTCCCGATCTGGTCTACGTAGCGACCGGCCCGCTCTCCAACCTGGCGCTTGCCCTGGAGCGCGATGCGGCAGCGGTGATGTCTATCGGCCGCGTGGTGGTTATGGGCGGCGCCCTGACCGTGCCCGGCAACGTGAGCGCGGGCGCCGAGGCCAACATGGCAAGTGATCCCGAGGCGGCCGACGCCGTGCTGCGTTCGGGCCGCAAGCTCACTATGGTGGGTTTGGATGTGACGCATCGCGTGGTGCTCACGCGTCGCGACATTGCCGGCTGGACGGGCTCGGGCACCATGGCCGGTTGCGCGTTTGCGAGCATGGTGGAGCACTATATTGGCTCGTACGAGATGAACGCCCCCTACCTTGGTGGCTGCGCGCTGCACGATCCGCTTGCCGTCGCCGTGGCGATTGACCCCACGCTCGTGGGCGCGCTCGGCTGTAACCTGCGCGTCGACCTGCTCGGCGAGTATCGCGGCCGCACCATCTGCGATGAGCGCCGTGTGGCCGACCCCGACAAGAGCGCACTCGTGGCGCTGACTGTTGACGCTCCGCGCTTCCTGTCCGAGTTCAAGACGCGCATGGCCCGTGTCCTTGGCTAAGTTGTCTTTTTGGATGGGGCTTTTTTGACTGGTATGATTGGTGCGACTATTCGAACCAGCTAAAAGAGCCCCGTCCCAATTTGACTATCGAGAGGATCTGCCATGGAGCGCATCGCGAGCTTTTCCGTTGATCATCTACTGCTTGAGCCCGGCGTTTATGTGAGCCGCATCGACCGCGATCCGGCGACCGGTGCTGCCGTCACCACGTTTGACCTGCGCCTGACCACGCCCAACAAGGAGCCGGTCATGAACACGGCCGAGTGCCACACCATCGAGCACCTGGGCGCGACGTTCCTTCGCAACCATGCCGAGTGGTCGAGCCGCATTGTCTACTTTGGTCCCATGGGCTGTCGCACGGGCTTTTACCTCGTCGTTTTTGGCGAGGTGACGAGCGAGGAGATTCTGCCGCTCGTGCGTGAGCTGTTCGAGTTTGTCGCCGACTTCGAGGGCGATGTCCCCGGTGCCGCTCCCGAGGAGTGCGGCAACTACCTGGACCAGAACCTCCCCATGGCAAACTGGCTCGCGCGCCGTTACCTCGACCGCGACCTGGCCGATATCGACGAGAAGCACCTGTGCTATCAGCAGGCGTAAGGGCTTATCGCCCAAAACGCGCACATTGGGCGCCTTCGCTTATGCGGGGGCGCCTTTTTGTTGAGTGGTCGGGACGAGCGTTCAAAATCGCTCATGTTTGTTCTAGAATGTTCGTATAGTCACATTTACGAACAGGAGCGAACATGCATATCTATTCTGTTGAGGATTCCGAGTTCAAGTCCTATGGCAACGTTTGGGATAACGTTCCGTCCGATCTCGCGTCGCCCGTGCTCGAGGCGCTCTCTGCCACGCCCATTCCCGAGGGCTGCAAGTACGTAGCAAGTGCGCTGGAGCTCGAGGGCGTTAAGGGTGCCGATAAACTGGGCTTTCTCATGTACGGCGGCCGTCCCTTCCAGCTCGGCTGGTGCAACGGCCACAATACACGACTCAACTGTCTGGAGTATCACCGTGCCAGCGAGTTCAACTTGGGCGCGCGCGACTTTATCCTGCTCGTGGCGCATCGTTGGGAGATCGAGGGCGGCAAGCTCGACACCGCGTGCGTCAAGGCGTTCCGCGTGCCGGCCGGCAAGGTCGTCGAGGTTTTCAACACCACGCTTCACTACACGCCGTGCATGGTCGACGACGGTGGCTTCCAGGTGATGGTCGCACTGCCGGCAGGTACCAACGGTCCGCGTCCCGAGGCTGCAGCTGACATGCCCGCGGCCGGCGACAGCTACTGCTGCTGGAAGGCTGACAAGTGGGTTCTCTGCCACGCCGACAGCCCCAAGGCTGCCGAGGGCGGCTACGTAGGCCTCATCGGCAAAAACCTCGACATCATCTGCGACTAGAATCTTCTGTCTCGATCTGTAACATCTAGCGGGCTAAATCGTCTCTACCTGTTACAGATTTAGACAAACTGCAGGGGGCCGCCCGAAAATCTCGATCTGTAACACCAGGCCCGGTTTTGGTTGCCTAACTGTTACAGATCGAGACAAGCCGGTCCCAAACCACCACAAAGGTGCCTGTCCCCTTTGTGGTGGATTGGACAGGTGGGTATCAAAAAGTGTCAGGTGGGGTGGCTGCCGGGCGCCTGCACGCGAAAAGAAGTGTCGACCCGCGCTGTTGTCGTTGAGTGGTACCCCGTTTGCAGAGATACTGAGCCTATGACAACAGCGTGCGAAAGGATTGATGCATGGCTTTCCGTAATGACTTCCTGTGGGGCGGCGCGACGGCTGCCAACCAGTGCGAGGGCGCCTACAACGTGGACGGCCGCGGCCTTGCCAACGTGGACGTGGCTCCGCACGGCCCCGAGCGCTATGCGGTGGTCTCCGGCCAGCGCAAGATGCTCGACTTCGAGGACGGCTATTACTATCCCGCGCAGACCGGCATCGATTTCTATCACCATTACAAGGAGGACATCGCCCTCTTTGCCGAGATGGGCTTTAAGACCTTCCGCATGAGCCTTGCGTGGACCCGCATCTTCCCCAACGGCGACGAGACCGAGCCTAACGAGGCTGGCCTGGACTTCTACGAGGACGTGTTCCGCGAGTGCCAGGCGCACGGCATCGAGCCGCTCGTGACTATCACGCACTTCGACTGCCCGATTCACCTCATCAAGGAGTACGGTGGTTGGCGCAATCGCAAGCTCATCGACTTCTACAAGAACCTCGCGACCACGATCTTCACCCGCTACAAAGGCCTGGTGAAGTACTGGCTCACCTTCAACGAGATCAATATGATTCTGCACCTGCCGTTTATGGGTGCCGGTCTGGTCTTTGAGGAGGGCGAGAACAAGGAGGCTGTCGAGTACCTGGCCGCCCACAACGAGCTCGTCGCCAGCGCTTGGGCAACCAAGATCGCTCACGAGATCGACCCTGAGGTCAAGATCGGCTGCATGCTCGCCGCAGGTAGCTACTACCCCTACAGCTGCCGTCCGGGCGATGTGCGCCAGGCACAGCTCGACAACCAGGACAACTACTTCTTCGTCGACGCCCAGAGCCGCGGCTACTACCCGGCCTATGCCGTCAAGAAGCTCGAGCGTCTAGGCATCGATGTGGGCATGACCGACGAGGACCGCGAGATCCTGGCCGCCAACACCGTCGATTTCATCAGCTTTAGCTATTACAGCACCCGTTGCTCTGCCGGTGCCGATAACCCCGATGTCGAGCGCACCCAGGGCAACGCCTTCGCCGGCGCCAAGAACCCCTAACCTGCAGGAGAGCCAGTGGGGCTGGGCCATCGATCCGCTGGGCTTCCGCATCACCCTTAACGACCTGTACGACCGTTATCAGAAGCCGCTGTTTGTGGTCGAGAACGGTCTGGGCGCCAAGGATGTTGTCGAGGAGGATGGCTCCATCAACGACGATTACCGTATCGACTTCCTGCGTCAGCACATCGCCGCGATGCGCGATGCGGTGACTGAGGACGGCGTTGACCTGCTGGGCTACACCACCTGGGGCCCGATCGACCTGGTCTCGGCCGGCACGGGCGAGATGTCCAAGCGCTACGGCTTTATCTATGTGGATCGCGACGACGCCGGCAACGGCACCCTCAAGCGCTCCAAGAAGAAGAGCTTCGACTGGTACAAGAAGGTTATTGCTTCTAATGGTGAGGACCTTTCCTAAGGGCACTGAGGCGCTCAACCTTGGGGCTCCAACCCTCCTCGCGTACCTAAGTACGCTTCGTCGGGCTTGTCGCTCCCAATCTTGAGCACCTCAGGCCCTTAGGGGGGGCGGGCCTGACCGCTGTGAATTTCGCGTGCTCATCCTCATAGTCTCCTAACCAAGGCGCCCGGCGAGTATGTGCTCGCCGGGCGCCTTGCCGTCTGCGGATTTTGGGACATGCGGCCCGCTTTTTCGGCCCATCTGTCGGTACACTAAAGGGACTATGGGTACCCGCGAGCGACATATCGGCCACGCGGCCGCCCGGACCGCGCCAGTTGCGGATCCCAGGGGTGGCAGGCTCTTCGCCATGCCGCGATTCCTTGTTGGCATAACACATCAGGTGTACCGTCATCGCGTCTTTGCTATCGCCGGCGCCATCACCGCGCTGTTCCTCATGCTTTTTGGCGGTCTTGCCGGCGCTGTTCGCCTTCGACCCCAAACTTTCTAACGCCGTGCCCGCCTATAGCAAGGTGTCCGAAGAGGTCGTGGATGCGCTCGCCCATTCGAGCTCTCTCCCGCTGCTTGTCGCCGCAATTGTATTTTCGATCTGGGGCGTATCGGTCTATCTGCGCTGTTTGGACTATGTGTTGCGTCGCCGCCTTGTTGCCGTCGCCACCATCTGCGCCCTGTGGATGATCGAAGTCATTCTCAAGTACAAGTCGTTCACGCCGTTCTATGCCACCGTGCTGTGGTACCTGTACTACGTGCCCATGACGCTCATTCCGCTGCTCTACCAGTTGTGTGGTCTGCGCCTTGCGGGCCTGGAGCAACACCGTCTGGGTCGCCGCTACTGCGCTGCGCTGTGGATTGTGGCCATCCTGCTTATCGGATTTGTGCTCACCAACGATTTTCACCAGCAGGTCTTCCGCTTTGACCGCACAAGCGACACCTGGAGCAACGATTACACGTACGGCTGGGGTTATTTCGCCGTCCTCGTGTGGACGGCCTTTGACTTTGTGGCCTTTTTTATCCTGGTTGGTCGGTCCTCATCCTTTCGCATCCAGCGTTTCTCGGGCACGGCGGCGCTCGTACTGCTGGGTGGCGCATTCTTTGCCATCTCGTATGCGTTGCGCGTGCCCTGGGCATGGAGGCTCAACTTTTCGCTCGTCTATTGCGTCCTGTGCGTGGTGGCGATGGAAATCTGTCTCGATTGCGGTGTCATTCCGTCGTATCACGACATCGCCGGCATCTTCGACACCTTGCCGCTTGACCTCAAAGTTCTAACGCGCGACCTGCAGGAGGTCTATGCCACGCCGGTGTCAAAGCCAATGCCGGTAGGTGTGCGCGAGGAGTTGCGGACCCAGGAGCACGGCCGCGCCCATGCCTTTGCCGTGGCGTCCGATCCCGATGTAATGTATCGTGCCTTTCCGCTGCTGGGTGGATCGGCGCTGCTTGCCCAAGACGTGTCGGAGCTCGACGAGCTTAACCGTGAACTGGCACATCGTCGCATGGAGCTGCAGCGTCAAAACGAGCTGCTCGCCGCCGACTACGACCTTAAGACGCATTTGGCAGATCAAGAAGCCGAGACCTTGCTGGTCCAAGACGTGGACCAGGCGCTTGCCCGCGCGCTCGAAGGGATGTACGACCTGCTGAGCTCGCTGCCGCCGTTGACCGACGAGGCATCTTCGCACGAGCGTTACCGCATGCTGCAGCGCGCCAAGATGCTCGTCGCCTATTGCAAGCGCAAGGGGTCGCTCACGTTGGCACAGCACGGGGAGAGCGGTTTTGATCGCGATCGCATTCAGCTCATCGCCAACGAGCTCGCAAGTGACCTGCGCACCATCGATATCGATTGCGCCTCGATTATCGCCATACGGCGCCCGTTGCACGCCAGTACGGTAAGCGCCCTGTACGACTGCGTGTATGACTTCGCGTTTTTCGCCTACACCACCGACCATCCGGCGCTTATGTATCACTTGGGCGACCATGACCGATGCAGTGTCGAGCTGCGCGCCACGCTTTTTTCCAACGATGATGAAGATCTTTCGCAGACGCCCGCTGCGCAAGAGCTCGAAAGCGCTCTGCAAGGGCGCAACGTGGCATACCGCTTTGAGGGCGAGCCCGGCCAGCTGCGCATGATCGTCTTGATGCCGAGGGCGGGTGAGTGACGATGCGGATTTCGCTCATTCTTCCCCAAATTGTTGCGCTCGATGTTGTCTTTGCCCTGGCTGCGTGCCTGCAGACGATCCACGTCCCGCTCATCGCATCGCGCCGCTCGTCCTATAACCGTAAGGTGATTTGCGCCTACGAGGCGAGCCTTGTGCTTCACCTGATGATTTCGGCGCTCATCTTATTCGCGTCGTCTGGCTCGTATCTGGTGGCGCCGCTTGACGTTTGCGCCAGGGCAATGGGCGGAGCGTTGTGGCTCAATGCCGCGATTTTTGCCTATGGCGTGGTACTTATGGTGCACTATCGTCGCCCCGTCATGCTGGTCGAGCTGCTGCTTGTTGTCGCCGTTACACCACCGGTGGTTTTTGCCATGGGCTCGGCATGGACCGTTGTCCTTATCGCAGAGGGAGCGTTCTTCCTGTTCCGTTCCATCGCGGCGCTCTTGATGGACGTCCGTAACCGCCAGGAGGATATCACCACGTTCTCGACGATCGAGACCATCAACGTGATTCCCGTGGGCATCCTGTATCTAGACCCGAGGGGCCGTCCGCTGCTCATGAACCGCTGCATGCGCAAAAACCTGGTGGAACTTCATATGCCAACCGATCTGCGCGACATGAGCAGCACATGGAACGACCTGCGCAAACTTAGCATGCAAATGCCCGAAAGTAGCAGGAACCGTGTGCGGATTAATCTGGACCGCTTTGGTGAGGCGCGTGCGGTGGTCGAGGTCTCTCCCGCCGAGATTCGCCTATTTGTGTGCGATCGTGTTATGGTTTCGGGCCGTTCGTTCGAGCGCATTATCGGTCTTGATGTGACAGAGTACGCGCATGCTCATGACCGCTTGGCGCAAGCCAACCACCTGCTTGAGCTTGCGGGTCAAGAGCTCCAGTCCCAGATCGAAGAGGTCAAAAAGGTCGCCGACAATGCTGCCTACCTGCGCATGCGCGCCCGCGTGCACGATGTAATCGGTCAGCGCCTGTCCATCCTCCATCGCTATCTGGAGGAGGGTCGCCTTGACGACGAATCGCTCGAGCAGATCGATCCGCTGCTGCGCACAATCTCCGACGACTTACGCAGCGGCGGCGACAGCGAGCCGGCGGAGCAGCTCGGCGATATCATTCATGCCTTTGGTCTGGTGAGCGTGCAGATTGATGTAGAGGGGTCGCTTCCCGAGGACACGCGTGTCGCGGCGGCCTTTTTGCAGATTATCCGCGAGGCCTCGACCAACGCCACCAAGCACGCGCAGGCCCACCAGGTCCATGTGCACCTGTGGCAGGAGGAGTCGAACGGATGCGACATCGCGCGCATGACCATCTCTAATGACGGCGCGCCGGCCCCCGTATCGTATCGCGAGGGAACGGGTATCCCAGGTATGAGGCATGTCGCGCAAGATCTGGGTGGCAGCCTAGAGGTCCACGCCGCCCCACCCTTTACGCTTACGGTATCCATCCCGCTCGCTTCCAACGCCACGGTCCAAAGGAGAAGCTCATGATCCGCGTCCTTATAGTCGAAGACCAGGCCATCCTGCGCGAGAGCCTGGCGCGCTCCGTTGGCGACCAGCCCGATATGGCCGTTGTTTCCGCAATCGCCGATGCCTCCGAGGCCTTGGGTGTCGCGCTCAGGGAGCGCCCGGACATGATACTGATGGACGTATGCACCGAGCATGATTCCAACGGCATCGTGGCGGCGGCGCGCATCAAGGAGCAGCTGCCCGAGTGCCGCATCATTATCATGACCGGCATGCCCGAGATCACCTTTGTCGATCAGGCCCGCGAGGCGGGCGTCGATAGCTTTGTGTACAAGAACGTCGGTATCGACGAGCTGTTCGCCGTGATGCGCTCCACGCTGGCGGGCTATTGCACGTTTCCCAAGCCGCCCGAGAGCATTTTTTCGGGTACGGCGGCGCTCGACGATGTCGAGCTGTCGATTTTGCGCCTTGCCTGCGAGGGCAAGAGCCGCCGCGAGATCGCGGCCGAGCTGTTTATGAGCGAGGGCACCATCAAGCGCCGCATCTCGGAGATCCTAAGCAAGACCGGCTACGACAACATCATGCGCCTGGCCGTGCATGCGGTGACCGAGGGCAGCATCGTCCCCAATATGGAGCGCCCGTAGTCGGTGCGCCGCCCATGCTCCAACGCCAAAGATAGGCCGCCCGCCGTTTTGCATCAGAAAACGGCGGGCGGCCTGCTTGTATGGGCAGTGCTGTCGGCATAAAGCGGCGGGGCCACAGGATTATCTCCTGCGGCCCCGCCTGGCAAGTGCGCGGATGTGTCCGCCAATCCGCGGCTGATGTTACGTGCCGTTACGCGAGGGTTGCGCTGTAGGAGGCGACGTCCTCGTAGGAATCGGTCAGGTAGGCGTCGATGCCGATGGTCGTATTGACGAGGTCGTCAAGGCTGTCAAGCTCGCCGCTCGAGAACGTGAATTCCTCGGTGGCGTTGGTGCCGGGCATCAGGTGAGCCGAGAACCAGGGTTCCTTCATGGTGCCGTTGACGTTGGTCTTGCCGGAAGGAGCGTAGAAGGTCAGGTCCTTGTCGCTCTTGTTGGTGATGTTGACGACAAATCCGATGTCGCCCCAGTCGTCCTTGAACTTCTCGGTGATGGTGATGGTGCACAGGTCGTCATCGGCGACGGTGACGGCGGGGGAGATTTCGATGCTCTGGACGTCGTCGTCTTCGACGGCCTCATCGATCTCTTCTTCCTTCTCGGCGTTCTCGCGATCCTTCTTCACCGTACCTGACAGATCCTTGTCGGACTTCGTAAAGATAAGCTTGTCGCCTTCCACCTCGAGGACGAGCTTGTCGTCCTTGAGCTTCAGGTCGTGCGACTCATCTTCGGCGGTAATCGTTACGGTGGTGGCGTCCTTGGCCTCCCATTTCAGGTCGGCGACCTCAAGGAACATGTCGAGGACGCCCGTGCCGTCTTCGTCGAGGATCAGGATACAGTTGAGGCCCCACTCCTTGAGCATATCCATGTACTCATCGGTGAGCTCTTCGCCGTCCAAGGTTCCACCCGAGTACTGCCAGCTGCCGACGAAGTTGGCCTTGGGGTCCTTGCCGCCGCCGCTGCAGCCCGTCAGGGCAAAGGCGAGCGCCAGGACGCATGTCAGGAATGCGAGTACGGACTTTTTGAACGTTGTCTTCATGGTGTCCTCCTTTATCGAACGAAACCCATAGAAGCAAATGCGGGGGTGGCGGAACCCCCGCCAATTACCAGATAAAGGGGTTAGGGCCTGGGTGTTCCGCAGTTGCTGCAGAACTTGCCGCCGTTTTCGCTACCGCAGTTGGGGCAGAACCACTTGGCCGGTGCCGGGGTGGGTGCGGGGCTGCCGCACTCGGAGCAGAACTTGCCGGTGTTGGTGGCGCCGCAGCTGCAGGTCCATGCGCCGGCCGCAGGTGCGGCAGCGGGTGCCGGTGCGGGGGCGGGAGCCGGAGACGGCTGCGGGGCAGCCTGCTGCTGTGCCTGGCCGGCGGCGAACAGCTGACTGGCATTCATGCCGCCCATGCCACCTGCCATGCCCATGCCCATAAAGCCGGCCATCGCGCCGTTGGGGTTGGCGGCTGCCGCGCGCATCGCATCGCTCTGGGCGCTGGCGATGCTGGCGGCCGCCATGGTGGGATCGCGCATGACCGCGGCCTTCTGCAGGTCCTTGATCATCTGCTCGTCTTCTTGCGAAGCGGCGATGGAGTTGACGCCAAAGCTCACGATCTCGACACCGCGCAGGTCGCGCCAGTCGGCCGAGAGGACCTCGTTGAGCGCGCGGGCGAGCTCGGTGGTGTGACCGGGGATGGCGCTGTAGCGAATGCCCATTTCCGAGATCTTGGCAAAGGCGGGCTGCAGGGCGGTGAGCAGCTCGGACTTAAGCTGGCTGTCGATCTTATCGCGCGTGTAGCTATCGGTCACGTTGCCGCACACGTTGGTGTAGAACAGCAGCGGGTTGGTGATGCGGTACGAATACTCGCCGTTGCAGCGAACGGAGATGTCGACGTCCAGGCCAATGTTGTTATCGACCACGCGGAAAGGCACGGGCGAGGCGGTGCCGTACTTGTTACCGATGATCTCCTTGGTGTTGATGAAGTAGACGCGCTGGTCCTTGCCTGCGTCGCCGCCAAAGGTAAAGCGGCTGCCGATATTGGCGAACGTCTCCTTGATGGAGTCGCCCAGGTTGCCGCTAAAGACGCTCGGCTCGCTGCCGGTGTCGAAGACGAACTCGCCAGGCTCCAGCGCAACCTCGATGATTTTGCCGTTTTGCACCACGAGCATGCCCTGGCCGTCGTTGACGGCGATGACGGAGCCGTTGGAGATGACGTTGTCCTCGCCGCGCGTGTTGGAGCTGCGGCCGCCGGTGCGCTTGCTGCCCTTGCAGGCCAAGACGTCAGCGGGCATCGATTCGCAATAGATAAATTCCTTCCACTGGTCGGCCATGACGCCGCCGGCAGCACCCAATCCAGCTTTCAAGAGTCCCATGGTGATCTTCCTTTCTCGTCAAAGGCCGGGTGGTATTGGTCAGAATGGCTAATCGTCCTTGTTGTCCTTCATGACAACGGTGGTCTCGGTGTGGCTGAAGGTGTCGTGCTTCTCGGTCAGGTCGAGCTCGCCGCAGTAGCAGTCGGCGTGGGTGGCCTCGTTGGCCGTCTTGAGCTGGCCTACCAGCAGCACGTCTGCGATGATCGCGATGATCAGCGGCGCGACGATGTTGATGAGGATGCCCTCGACATCAAAGGTGAGGTAATCCGGATCGAAGGCGTTCTCGCCCATAAAGAGAATCTGGGAAAGGACAAATCCGATCGCAAAGAACAGCACCGAGGCGATAGCGAGCTTGGGCTTGGAGCAGGGAAGCTCGCCGACCATGCGGCCGGTTTGGCCGTTCATGGCAAACAGGTAACTCTTGCCGTTCCACGAGGTAGAGAGCATCCACACGGGGAACAGAGCATAATCGTTTTCTTCCCAGGTGTAGTCGAGCTGCTTGCTTTCGACCGTGGCGTCGTCGTACTCGTCGACGACGGTCTCGCGCAGGGCCGAGATCGTGCTCTCCTCCATGCGGCGCTCGGCGCGCGCCTTGCAGGTTTCGCAATCCTCGTCATAGCGGTTGGCGATGTAGCCGGGCATATAGGCGACCGAGAACGGGCGCAGCGCGTCGTAGTCAAACGGCTCGATGGCGTCCATGTGGCCGTCGGGCATCTTGGACGATCCGTCGACGGGCACGCGCTCAAACGAGATATTGCCCTTACGGTAGGCGTCGTAGTGGTCGGTGGTCGTGACGGTGCGGTCGGATTCCTCGGTCACGGCCTCGTTGGTCGCGTCAAAGTACACTTCGCCGGCAACGCGGGCGCCGTAGAGCCAAAACGGCACGTAAACGCCTTGGACCTCGTCGATGTGGTTGCCGGTGACAAAGCTCTTGGGCAGCAGGATTTTACCCTTGTAGTGGTCTTTGAGCGCGGCCATGACATCGTCGCGCCCGAGCTTAAACGGAATCACCAGGTCGGGTGAGAAGTCGCCCGAGAGCTGGCCGGGTGCCACGGCGGAGTTGCCGCAGTACGGGCAGGTGGTGACGGCGACGGTGCCGTCGGACACGAGCTCGGCGCCGCACGACGAGCAGATGTAGCCGGCGTTTTGAGCCAGCTCCTGCACGGCATCGTCGACAGCAGGCTTGGGGGCCGCGGCTGCGGCATCGGCTTTGGCATCTGCCTTGTCCTGGCGCTCGCGATAGAGGGCCTCGACTTCTTCGACTTCAAAACGCGAATCGCAGTAGTCGCAGACGAGCTTTTGCTCGGCACTGGCAAAGTGAAGGGGGCCGCCACACGCGGGGCACTGATAGTTGACGCTCTCGAAGGCCATGATCGGTCCTTTCGCTGCCGGAGGCTATGCGCCGATGGCGCCGCCGCAGTATTCGCAGCGCCCGCTGGCATCGGGAATGGTGGTTGCACCGCAGAAGGGGCAGGTGACCGCGGTCTTGGGGGCCTTAGCGGCCACGACGCTGTCGCGCGTTTCCTGACGCAGCTGCACCAGCGCGTCGCGGACCTCGGTTGCCTGGCGCTTGGCCTCGCGGTATTCGATGGAACCGCGCTGATCGATGGTGGAGTCGTTCACGCGCAGGTTGATCTCGGTAAAGTACGGCGTGTTGACGTGGATGGTCAGGTTAAAGTCGTAATCCAGGTCGTAGCGCGGCGGATTGTAGCTCTCGCGCTCGCCGTCCTTGGTCTCGCGATAGATTTCGGTGCGGTGCTCGTCGATATCCATATCGCAGCCGAGTACCTGCGAGAACTCGATGATGTCGGGATTGGCGTCGCGCCAGCGGCTCTGCGAAGTGATGATCAGCAGGCCCGCGTCTTCGTCGAGCATGATGTTGGTGCGCCCGGCCGAGAGTGTGCGCGTGGGGTTGAACGACGCCAGGCGCTCGGCATTGGCCTCGCGGTAGGCGAGTTGCTCGCGGATATCGTCCGCGGTGCTGGAGCGATAGCCGTGGAAGTAGGGGGAGAGCTTGCCGGCACACTCTTTGCACAGGTAGCCTTCGCTGATCTTGGTCTTTCCCAAAAGTCCCAGCTCGGTACCGCAAATCGCGCACTCTTTCTTCTCGAACATCTTGTCAAAGAAGCCCATGGCTGCCTCCCATCAACAGGTAGCGTGTGTCACTTTTGATGATGGGGGAGTGCGCGATCTTTCACGATACCCAGACGGCTCAACGAGTCTCCACAACTGGGACACATGGCCCATTTTTGACTAGTCGCTGGGGACACTCTTCGGCCACTCATTGGGGACGTACGCTGCTGGGGCAGTTGGGGCGACGAGCCGATGATGTCGTGATGTGGGATGGACTGGCACTTGCTACCGACGATTTTGGTGAGGATTTTGCACCCGCATGTTCCGATTCCGCGCCCGTGGAGGCAGCGGAGTTCACGCCCGATGAGTGCCTCGATGCCTTCGTTGCCGCCTTTGGGCTTACAGAGCACGAGCGCGATATTCTTGAGGTCTTGGTCGTTTCGGACCAGAGCGTTCAGGACATCGCCGCAACGCTCTTCCTTTCGCGCTCAACGCTCTACCGTCACATTTCCTCGATCAACAAAAAGACCGGCACCACCTCACGTGTGGCCCTTATCAACTTCTTCTGGTCCTGGACGCCCAAGGACTAGCTAATCCTCCAATAAGTTGCGGTGGAATAGTCCCTAAATCAAAGTCATGGGGCTTTAAACAGGAACTATTCCACCGCAACTGCTGAGGGGACAGACTGCGGCAGCGGCAGAGGCGTTGGCAGCTGTGGTAGTGGCAACGGCAGCTGGCAGGGTGTTTTCCGTCTGCTCGCTACAGCAGCTCGCCGTGGCGGGCAATGTAGCGGCGCTTTGCCAGCTGGGTGAGCGCGATATAGGCGGTAACGATGCCAATGAGCAGCCCAAAAAAGCTCGTGGGCAGCGTCATGAGGCCGAGCGCATCGGCGATGGGGGCTTGCCGGCAGCCAGGTGACAAGCGCCAGGCCTAGCACGGTGAGAGCGCACAGTGCCGGCGCGGCGTGGTCACGTGGGCTCGGCAGATGCGGGGAGCGCAGCATGTGGACCACGAGTGTCTGCGACCACATGGACTCGACAAACCAGCCGCTCTGGAAGAGTGCAGCGAAGGTCGCCATACCCGCGACGTTGCCCGTCCCGGAGAGCTCGGACCAGCTTGCGCCCACGGTGGCGGGGCACACCACAAAGAAGAGCGCGGCGAAGGTCACGATGTCAAACAGCGAGCTCACAGGGCCCAGCTCGAGCATAAAGCCCTTGATGGACGCGGCGTCCCAGGCGCGCGGGCGGGCAGTCCAGGCGTCATCGACGGTGTCCCACGGCAGCGCGATGCACACGATCTCGTAGACCAGCGACAGCAGCACCAGCTGTAGGGCACTCATGGGCAAAAACGGCAAGAACAGGCTCGCGACGGTCACGGACAGCACGTTGCCAAAGTTGGAGCTCACTGTGGTCTTGAGGTACTTGAGCAGGTTGCCGTAGGTGCGGCGGCCTTCGATGATTCCGCGTTCGAGCACGCCCAGGTCCTTCTGAAGCAAGATGATATCGGCGGATTCCTTGGCAATGTCGACGGCCGAATCGACTGAGATGCCGCAATCGCTCGCACGCATGGCGGCGGCGTCGTTGATGCCGTCGCCCATAAAGCCCACGGTGTGGCCGAGTAGCTCGCGCATGACGCGCACCAGGCGCGCCTTCTGCAACGGCGAGAGCTTGGCGAAGAGGTGGGTTTTCTCGGCGCGCTCGGCAAGCTCGGCGTCGTCGAGCGCATCGATCTCGGAGCCGAGCAAGACGTTGCTCGCATCGATGCCGATCTGCGCGCAGACGGTGGCGGCGACGCGGTCGTTGTCGCCGGTCAGGACCTTGACCGCCACGCCCTTGGCCTCGAGGGTGGCGACGGCGCCCGCGGCACTTGCTTTGGGCGGATCGAGGAAGGCCAAAAAGCCCATCAGCACCATGTCGCATTCGTCGGCGATGCCAAACTCGCCCACGCAGCGCGGATCGGTCTTCTGTGCCACGGCAATCACACGCAGGCCCTCGGCGTTAAGATCGGCGACCTGCTTGCGAATCTGGGCGAGCTTGTCTTCGGCGAGCGGCCGGGCGATGCCATCGACCTCGACAAAGGAGCAGATCTCGAGCATTTCCTCGGCAGCTCCCTTGGTAACCATCTGGGTTTTGCCTTGGGAGTCGGCGACAACTACGCTCAGGCGACGGCGCGAGAAATCGAAGGGCACCTCGTCGACCTTGGTATAGCGGTCGCGCAGGCTCTGGCCCAGCATGGAATCGGGCACGACGGTCGAGGGCGTCACATCGGCACGGTCGATTACGGCCAGGTCGATAAGGTTTTTGAGGCCGGTCTGGAAGAAGCTGTTCAAAAACGCATGGCGCAGCACGCGCGCGTCCTCGTTGCCATCGGTGTTGAGGTAGCGCTCGAGCACGATGCGGTCTTCGGTGAGGGTGCCGGTCTTGTCGCAGCACAGGACGTCCATCGCGCCGAGGTTTTGAATCGCCGGCAGCTCCTTGACGATAACCTGGCGACGGGCGAGGTCCTTGGCGCCCTGCGACAGGCTTGTGGTCACGATGACGGGAAGCATCTGCGGCGTGATGCCCACGGCCACGCTCGTGGCGAACAGCAGCGCGTCGATGACGTTGCCCTTGGTGGCGGCGTTGATGGCAAAGACGGCCGGCGCCATAACGAGCATGAGGCGTACGAGCAGCATGGAGACGCTCGAGACGCCGTGGGTCAAACGCGCTCTTCTCGCCGCGCCCGTTGAGCATCTTGGCGATGCCGCCCAGGTAGGTGTCCGAGCCGGTGGCAACGACAAGCGCCATGGCGGTGCCGTTTTGCACGGAGGTGCCGGTAAAGACGATGTTCTTGCAGGCAGAGAGCGGCAGCGCGGAGCCGTCGGCACCATCGACGACGGTGACGGCAGCGGTCTTCTCGACGGCCTCGCTCTCGCCGGTGAGTGCGGACTCGATCACAAACAGGTCGCGCGCGGTGATGACGCGGGCATCGGCCGGCACCATATCGCCGGCAGAGAGGCGGATCACATCGCCGGGGACGAGCTCGTCGAAGAGGATCTCGACGCGCTCGCCGTCGCGCAGGACGGTGCAAGTGTTGGAGACCAGGTCCTTGAGGGCCTCTGCCGCATTGCCGCTGCGGGCTTCCTGGATAAACTTCATACCGCCCGATACCAGCAGCATGATGCCGATGACGATGACCGTGGAGGGGTCGCGCTGCGGCTCGGGCACGGCGAGCACGTCGATGTAGAGTGAGACCAGCGCGAGCGCGGCGAGGATGCCGGCGAAGGGATCGATGAACGCGTCGGCGATGCGGCGGGCGAGCGTCTTGGTCGGCGCTTCGATGGTGTTGGGGCCGGCGGCATCCAGGCGCTCGGTTGCCTGCTCGGCGGTGAGGCCGTTTGCCGTGGCGTCAAGCAGTACGAGAGCGTCCTCGGCGCTATGGGTGGCGGCGAATATGGTGTTCTTGGACAGGCCGGTGCGAGCGGCAGGGCGCGCCGTGCGGCGGCGCTTGGAGATGGCTTCGAGAACCGTGGCGGTTTTGAGCATCAGCATAGGGTCCTCCTTGTTGAAGGGAGTTAGCGTACGTGTCGTATTGAGTTGCAAAAAACCTAGATGTCGCTCACGTCAAGCTCACGAACCACCACAAAGGGGGCAGGCACCTTTGTGGGGGGGTTGACGATCTGCCGGTGGCGTTTATGCGTGTGCGGAGTCCTCGCGGCGTGCCGAGGGCGACATGCAGGTTTTTCGACTAGGACTGCCTTCCATGGCACACCTCCTAAAGGCTGAGCGCAGCGCGCTTTGGGTATCTCGTACCCCTTTTTAATCCGCCCGTATTCTTGATGAGGGGGTTTGACATGTCAACCCCATTGTTCGGAAAACCATTCCCTCTGACAAAGCCTTTACAGAATGCCGTGGCCCCAAAGCGCGCCCGCATCGACGCTTCGCCTGCGCTAAACTGGAAGGCACGTACGCGATTACGAGAGGAGCCCGCATGGAGGCTTACAAGCAAGAGTTCATCAAGTTTATGGTTGAGTCCGACGTCCTTAAGTTCGGCAGCTTTACGCTCAAGAGCGGCCGTCAGTCTCCGTTCTTTATGAATGCCGGCGCTTACGTGACGGGCTATCAGCTCAAGAAGCTGGGCGAGTATTACGCCCAGGCCATCCACGATAACTTTGGCGACGATTTTTGACGTGCTGTTTGGGCCGGCCTACAAGGGCATTCCGCTGGCCGTCGTGACCGCAATTGCCTACCACGAGCTGTACGGCAAGGAGGTCAAGTACTGCTGCGACCGCAAGGAGGCCAAGGACCACGGCGCCGACAAGGGCAACCTGCTGGGCTATGAGCCCCAGGACGGCGATCGCGTGGTCATGGTCGAGGATGTCACCACCAGCGGCAAGTCCATCGACGAGACCTATCCCAAGGTTAAGGCTGCTGCCGACGTCGAAATCAAGGGCCTGATCGTGTCCCTCAACCGCATGGAGGTCGGCAAGGGCGGCGTGACCACCGCGCAGAAGGAGATCGAGGCCAAGTACGGTTTCCCCGTCGCGAGCATCGTTTCCATGGCCGAGGTCGTCGAGACCCTCTACAACCACGAGATCGATGGCAAGGTCGTCATCGATGACGAGCTCAAGGCCGCCATCGACGCCTACTACGAGCAGTACGGAGCACGCTAGTTACGGCGTTTTACCAAACGCCGTAACCGGCCGACGCTGCGCGCCGCCCAGGACGACAATTTGTCATTCAAAAGGCGAGGCATGACCAGAAGGTCTATGCCTCGCCTTTTTCATGCCAACTTGTTCGTCCTGGACGGCGCTCGCTGTCCGTCCTCTACCTGCGTCGTTGTCTCGCTTCGGATGGGTGGTCATTGGGGACGTTCTTAAATGACTAGTCAGAAATGAGCGTGGATAATCTCCCGTTTTTGGCCCCCGTGTGGACTCAAAGTGGGAGATTATCCACGCTCGTTTTAATATGGCTGGGCTGCGGTGCCTATCTAATCGGCTCAGCGTCTTCCCTGAGAATCGAAAGATACTCTTCATACCCGTACTGTCGGTATCTCTGTCTTGACTCGTCGAGTGGACGGAGGATACCCAATTCTTCGAATGATTTGACGAGCGAGCTCGCGGTGCTCCTACCGATATCGAGTCGGGCAGCGATAAATGCGGTGTCGAGGATGGGATGCTCTTCAAGAAGGCTCAGCAGCCTTTGTCCGTTTGCGGCAGTCCTTCCGAGATTTTCGGTAATAGCTGCCGTCGAACGGTTGTGGAGATCAACAAGACTCTTTAAAGACCCTACCGAGTCCTTCGCACTCTCAAGAAGACTGGCGCAGAAAAACTCTATCCATTCCTCGTAAGTTCCTCGTTCCCTTACGGATGTGAGTTGTCGGTAGTACTCGCTTCGATTTTTCTTGAACTGGAACGATGGATAGAACAAGCAAGAATGAAGAACGCCATCATTGATGAGCATAAGTGTAATGAGAAGCCTGCCCAGGCGACCGTTTCCGTCTAGGAATGGATGGGCAGTTTCAAATTGGTAATGGACGAGCGCCGCCCGCACGATCGGATCCATTTCGACTTGAGGCTCATTGATAAATCGTTCGAGGTCCTGGAGCGTGTTGCTCAAATCTTCAATGTTTGGAGGGACGAACGGTGCAGTTGCAATGGTGCAGCCTGAAGGGCCAATCCAGTTTTGTGAGGAGCGCAGCTCGCCTGGATTCTTCTCCGTTCCGCGCACTCCGTCCAGCAGGACCGCATGAACCTGCCTGAGAAGCCTCGTACACAAGGGCATCTTTTTGAGCAGTTCTACGCCGCGGTCGACAGCACGGACATAATTCACGACATCTGCGACATCTTTATGATGGAGTTGGGTTTGCGATGGACTAAGTAGGTCGTCAAACGTGCACTGGGTTCCCTCAATTTGCGAAGAAAGGAGTGCTTCTTTGCGCACATACATTGTCAGATACATGTCGGCGTTGGGAACAAAGTAGAGCATGCCTTCAAGCTCTCCAAGCTTTCGTGAGCATGTGGAAAGCGTGCGATAGGTTTCCTCAGTGAGGTTTAGCTGCCTCAATGATTGCAAGGGCGTTGGCAAAAACGAATAGTAAGCCAATTTCCCCGATAGATTATTGCGGAGCGTTCCCGGGCCGTTCTCCTCGATTTGCATCGCGCCCTCCATATCTTTAGTGCCGGAAACTCGCTATTAGGCTAATCATATCAATTCTAATAACGAGTTTATGGCGAAAATAGTTATTAGAGTCGATTTGAATAATCTAATGACGAGAAGTCGTTATTGCTTTGGTGCAAGGTGGTCGAGTGGTCCCTCGGGCGCAGAGGAAAACGGAGCATTCAACACGAGCGTGGATAATCTCCCGGTTTTGGCCTGTGTGCGGGCTCAAAGTGGGAGATTATCCACGCTCGTTAGATATGCGTCCGAAAATCCACGCTCGTCGCTACTTAAGCCCCGGGAGGCGGGTGTAGGGAAACGAGTGCTCCAGGAATTCGGAGCAGCGGGCGTAGTCTTTGGCGAAGTAGCTGCTGTAGAGCGAATCGAGCACGTATTGCACGGCGATGTGGCTGGCGAACTGCGTGATGCGATGCGTCATACTCTCGTGGTCACTCACCGTGAGGTAGGCGGCAAAGCCAGGGTGAATGCGAGCGCAATAAGGCGTGCCGATGACGATGACCGGGACATGCCGGCTGCTGAGAATCGGCAAGATGTCCTTGAGGTTGGGGGCAAGGCCGCCGTAGGAGATGACGATTGCCGCATGGTCGGGACCCGAGGCGAGCGCCGTACGCACCTGGGCCTCAGCGCCGTCGTGGCACGTTGCGCTTTTGCCGGCGGAGAGCAGGCGGTCGCGGAACATTCCTGCTGGATAGAGGTTGTGCGAGCCCGTGTAGATGTCGACCTGTCGGGCGTTCGCGATGAGCTTGGCGGCGTGGTCAAGCTGCGTGGGGTCGAGCAGCTCCTGCGTTTCGGCCAGCGTGGTCTGGTAGAGCCCTTCCATGCGCTCCATAACCTGCAGGCGATACTCAGCTTATCGACCCGCGATGCAAAGGAGATACTCATCCCACGAGCACTACCGGGAAGGGCTTGCGATTCGAGCCCTCACCTTAGCAATTTGACCATTTGGCACTATAATCACCATAGGCATGCGCATAACGTTGCGCTTAATCAAGAGGAGAAAACATATGGGTCTGTTTGACATGTTTAAGAAGAAGGCTGAGCCCGCGGCAGCTGCTGCTCCGGCCTCCATCTCTGCTTCTGCTGGCGCCGACGTGCTGTGCTCGCCTGTCAAGGGCAAGGTCATCAAGATGGCCGACGTGCCCGATCCCGTCTTTGGTGGCGAGGTTCTGGGCAAGGGTTGCGCTGTGTGGCCCGAGGACGACCTGGTCTACGCTCCCTGCGACGGCAAGGTGACCGTCACCATGGGTCACGCCGTGGGCCTGCAGTCCGATAGCGGCATCGAGGTTCTGGTGCACGTTGGCGTCGATACCGTCAACATGAACGGTGATGGCTTCGAGGGCTTCGTCAAGGCCGACGACGTTGTCAAAGCTGGTCAGCCCATACTCAAGATCGACCGCGCCAAGATCGCTGCCGCCGGTTACAAGGACTGCGTCGTCGTGGCCGTGTCCAACACCGCCGAGTTCGCTGACGTCGAGCTCGCCGTCGAGGCCGAGTCTGCCGCCGCCGCCGGTGACGCCATCGTTAAGGTCGTCCGCAAGTAGTCTGCGGCATCCAGAAGATGCGCAAGGGTGGTCGGGTTGTCCGGCCACCCTTTTTTAATAGGCTAAACAGGTGCATTTTATTGCAAGGGGCTTGCTTTACGGGCCATTCGTTCGTCAAATTGAGCCGCCTGCGCTTTTGCGACGCAGGGGGTTGGGCCGGGCCGCTAATATGGACTTGCTGTTACGACGTGCGCTGCGCAGGGAACGCGGCGCCGCTTGTTTGGAGGAATGTCATGAAAAAGAAGCTGCTGCTTGCGCCCCTGATGGCTGCCCTGGTCGCGTGCGTGGTTTTGCTTTCCGGCTGCGGAGGGCCTTCGGTGGAGGAGCTCATCACCAACGACCTTACGAGCCAGTTTGACGAGATCAAGAACGGCGGCGATGATTTCCTCTCCGGTCTGGAAGAGGCTTCGGGCGACGAGTTTGAGCAACTGGGCATCGATCCCAAGGAGTACGCCAAGAGCTATCTCGAGGGCTTTGATTACAAGATCGGCGATGTGACGGTCGATGAGGACAAGGGCACTGCGACCGCCGAGGTTACCATCACCTGCAAGTCCATGAATAAGATCGTCGAAGATTTCGCCACCCAGTATCAGGAGAAGGTCGCCGCACTCGATACGATGCCTTCCGAGGATGACCTGTACAAGATGGCCGGCCAGGTCATGGTCGACGTGACCAAGGCCGCTAAGACCAAGGACACCAAGGTCACCTTTAAATATTCCGCCAACGAGGATAACGAGTGGTCTGCCGACGATTCCGCAACCACCGAGATGATGAATGCGATGATGAGCTAGGGGGTTACGCGGTAGTTCGTTACGGCGTTTTACCAAACGCCGTAACTGCTCGACGCTGCGCGGGCACCAGAGCGACAACTTGTCATTCAAAGAGGACGGCATGACCAGAAGGTCTATGCCGTCCTCTTTTCATGCCAATTTGTTCGCTCTGGTGCCCGCTCGCTGTCCGTCCTCTACCTGCGACGCTGCCATCGCTGGAGTAGTCATTGGGAAGGTGGCAGTTGGGACGTTCCTTTTCTGCCGACAGTTGGGGACACTTCTTTGGTGCGGGGGCAGCTAAAAGAGCCCCGTCCCACATTAGCTGCCCGTGGGGGGATGTGCGGTTACTCGCCCAGTACCAGCGCCGTGAGCTCTGCCTGGGTGTCCACCACGTAGTCGGCGTCGGCGGCTTCCAGCTCTGCGCGGCCGCGGAAGCCCCAGCTGACGCCCGCGCTCTTAAGGCCGGCGTTGTGACCGGTCAGGATATCGACATTGGAATCGCCCACATAGAGCGTGGTTGCCGGATCGGCACCCAGCTCTTCCATCACATGCAGCGTGACGGGTGCTTCGGGCTTGGGCGGAAACGCATCGACACGGCCCTGTACCAGCGCAAAGCGCTCGGGACCAAAATACTTCTCGATAAGCGGAGCCGCCGAGACGTGGTCCTTGTTAGTGAGTACGGCTAGCTGCACACCCGCGGCGCGCAGGCGGTCGAGCATCTCGATCGTGCCGGCATAGGGGGCGGTGTGGTCCTCCTTGTGCTCGCCGTAGTAAGCCCTAAACTCGGCAAGCGTCTGCTCAAACATACGGCTGTCGCCCGCATACTCGGCAGGCATAAAACGCTCAACCAGCTTGAGCATGCCGTTTCCCACCTTGTAGCGGTACTCGTCAACGGCAAACGTGGGCCAGCCGTGCGCCTCGCAGGTATGGTTTCCGGCGGCCGCCAGGTCCTCGAGCGTGTTGAGGATGGTGCCGTCCAGGTCAAAGATCACATGGGAAAAAGCTGCTGCCATGAAAGCTCCCGTCATCCCGTCATTGGGTTTCAAAACTCACCCCATAATACTGGGCTTCCGCGTTGGGCGTGGTTGGAATCTGAACATCTCCAGGGATATCAGGTGACATCACGCCAATCATGCGATTCCGCCCTAGCAAATTCTCGGCAGCTGCTCTCCCACGAGCATGTCGAGGATGCGGGTCGAGCCCCAGCCGGTGCGCACGCGCACGGCGGGACGGGAGCCCTCGGCAAGTGGCAACACGCGACCGATGATGGTGGCGTTCTCGCCGTAGCGGGCGGCGCGCATGGCGCTCAGCGCCGCATCGGCTTGCTCGGCCGGCACGACGGCAACCATCTTGCCCTCGTTTGCCACCTGCAGCACATCGTAGCCGAGCATTTCGCAGGCGGCCTGCACGTCGGGACGCACGGGCACGGCATCTTCGTCGACCTCCATGGCAACACCGCTGGCCTGGGCAAACTCGTTGAGTGTGGACGCCAGGCCACCGCGCGTGGGGTCGCGAAAGCAACGCGTGCCGGGCGCTGCGGCCAAAACGTCGGCAATCAGGTGGTTGAGCGGCGCGGCGTCGCTTTCGATCGTGCTCGAAAACGCCAGGCCCTCGCGCTGGCTCATGATGGCGATGCCGTGGTCGCCCAACGTACCCGACACCAGGATGACATCGCCGGGCTGGCAGTTGGCGCCGCTGAGCGCCACGCCCGTGGGAACCTCGCCCACGCCGGCGGTATTGATGTAGACGCCGTCGGCCCCGCCGCGCTCGACCACCTTGGTGTCGCCCGTGATTATGGACACGCCCGCCTCGCGCGCCGTCTCGGCCATGGTCTGCGCGATCTGACGCAGCTTGTCCATGGGATAGCCCTCTTCGAGGATAAAGCCGCACGACAGGTAGCGCACATTGGCACCCGAGGTCGCGACATCGTTGACGGTTCCGCACACGGCGAGTCGGCCGATATTGCCGCCCGGGAAGAACTGCGGTGTCACCACAAAGCTGTCGGTCGACATGGCGATACGTCCGCTCGTGGGCAGCGCGGCGACGCCGGCATCGTTGCCCTCGAGCAGCTCGGGCGACCCAAAGGCATCCAAAAAGATCTCGTCGATGATGCGTTTCATCATCTGGCCGCCGGAGCCGTGACCCAGCAGGACGGTGCTATCGGTAACGCTATGGGACATATCGAAAACTCCAATCGTGGGTGGTGCCAGTGTGCGGGTGCGTCCGGGCTAGTTACGGTATCTAA
>ENA-OQKS01000088-OQKS01000088.1-human-gut-metagenome-genome-assembly--contig:-NODE-88-length-27079-cov-3.389322_pt1 | contig 27079 bp, 29 predicted proteins | sample MGYA00242804_ERZ504808 | MGnify/ENA primary metagenome ERZ504808 (study PRJEB26092, sample SAMD00036375) | human gut metagenome | host: Homo sapiens | study: EMG produced TPA metagenomics assembly of...
AGTTGCCGTTTTTTTTAAGTCATCTTTAAATTGTTTCAGTTCGGTCAGGTCTTTTAGTACGGAACACAGGTAGGAATATTCGGGGTATTCATTATGAAGCAATTGTCGCAGGTTCTCGATGGCGTATGGTACACTTTGGATGAAATGTGGCTTCTTTTCGAAATAGCCACGGAAACCGTAGGCTCCCAATACCTGCAAGGTGCGGAAGAGTACGAAGTGACGCAACTGGCTAAAGAAATAATCACGGTCTACTGGTTTGTATTTGGAGAGGGCGTCTATATATTCTTCCAACAGTTCGTTGCGCAGGGTTTCGGGAAATTTAGCTTTAGCCTGCCATAAGAAAGAGGCTACGTCATAGAAAAACGGTCCTTTACGTCCTCCCTGGAAATCAATGAACCAGGGTGCTCCATCCTTTATCATCACGTTTCTGCTTTGGAAATCCCGATACATAAAGGTGGCGGAAGAGCTGCGTAACAGTACATCACTCTATTTTTGAAAGTCATCTTCCAGCTTGTCTTCTTGAAACTCCAGGCCGGTAGCTTTCAAAAAGCAGTATTTAAAATAGTTCAAGTCCCAAAGGATAGAACGTTGGTTGAATTCGGCTTGGGGATAACAGTGTGAAAAATCAAAGCCGTCTGCTCCGGCAAATTGGATAGAAGGCAGTAGGCGGATGGTCTTGCGCAGCAATTCTTTTTCCTCTTCGGAGAAGACGCTGGTCGCCCGCCCTTTTTCAATAGCGTTGAACAACAGGATATCTCCTAAATCTTCTTGCAAATAACAATTCTTGTCTTCAGAACAGATGTATACTTCTGGAACAGGAAGACCTTTCTTGCGGAAGTGTGCTGCCATATAAAGAAAGGCTTCGTTTTCTTCTTTGGCAGTGCCGTATACGCCAATCAGTTTTTGGGTTCCGGTCAGCCGGAAATAACGCCTGTTGGAACCGGATGAGGGTAATTCTACAATCTCTTCGGGTACTTCTCCGAGATAGGTTTGATATAGGTTCTGTAAATCCTCTGTAATCATAATCATATTTTGGAACAAAGATATATATTATTCTCCCTTTCTTGGCTGATTTGCAAAGAAAGTTAATGCTTTAGTTCCAAATTATGAGAAAATTACTTGTTTTTACTCTTTCATCCGTATCAGTGCATTTGAAATGATGGCAGTCACTCCGCCTGTTGTAATGCCGGATGAGAAAATATTCTTTATTGATTCCGGAAATTGACATAGTATTTCAGGAACCATTTCTACACTTAAACCTAAAGCGAAACTAAGTGCGATGACTAATGTTGCTTTCCGGTTGATCTTCTGTGCTGCGATAATACGAATGCCTGCTGAAGCTACTGTTCCGAACATCAGTAAAGTAGCGCCTCCCAATACAGGTTCGGGCATTAGGGAGAAAATTAATCCTACACTGGGAAATAATCCTAATAGAATAAGAAAACCTGCAATGTAATAGCCTACATATCGGCTGGCTACTCCTGTCAGTTGTATCATACCGTTATTTTGCGCGAAACGGAGTTTGGAAAAGAGTTGAGAATACCTGCCATCATCGAATTGAATCCGTCTGCCAAAATTCCTCCCGAAGCACGTTTGATGAATGTTTTTCCCTTCTACAGGTTCTCCTGATATCAGTGAGTTTGGCAGTAATGTCTCCATAGGCTTCTATGGCTGTTTATCAAGAATACTAACCCCAAAGCTATGAATGCGGAAAAGTCGAAATCCAGTCCGTATTTAAATGGAGGGGAATATTGAAACCACCAAAACTTTGTACTGCCGAGAAATCAATTCTACCGAGTCCCCAGGCAACTAAATATCCTATAATCAGACCGATAACGATGGAACTCATACGTAGGTAGCGGTTGGAACTTCTATTAAAAAGGATAATGAGGATAAGTACCAGCAGAGCTAGACCTAGATTCTCAAAACTTCCGAAAGTGCCGTTGCTTTGGGCGGAAACACCCCCGCCACAAGCTGTGATACCTACTTTTATCAGGCTCATTCCAATCAAAGTGACTACAATGCCCGATACCAGAGGGGTGATTATTTTACGGGTATATTTTAAGATGCGGCTGATGACCATCTCTACAGATGATGCCACGATGCAAGTGCCGAAAATCAGTGGAAGTCCGCCCAGCATACCTGCCGAGATGATGGGACCGATAAATGAAAAACTGGTTCCTTGGATACATAAGAGACCGGTGCCGATGCCTCCTATCCGTCTGCATTGGATAAAGGTAGAAATACCTGAGGCAAAGAGAGACATGGATACTAGGAAACTGGTGGTTTCCAAATCCAGTTTTAATGCTCCAGCGATGATAAGAGGCGGAGTGATGATGGCTACAAAAATAGCAAGCAAATGCTGTATGGCAGCAAAAATGGCCTCTCGTACAGGGGGGCGGTCGTTCAATCCGTAAATCAGTCCGGTATTGGATTGGGCGGTTTGAGATTCCTGCATGGGGTTATCTTATTTTGATTTCACAATTGTCCAGACTTTCAATGATGGCCAATGATTCTACGCGGATACCTGCATTACGCAAATAATCTCCGCCATGTTGGAATGCTTTTTCGATGATGAATCCCATTCCGGACAGTTCGGCTCCGGCTTTTTCTACCAAATCGATGATACCCTTGGCTGCATTGCCGTTGGCGAGAAAGTCGTCAATAAAAAGAACACGGTCTCCTTTGGACAGGAAATCTTTACTGACACATACATCATAAGAACGGTCTTTAGTAAATGAATATACACTGGTGGTGAGCATATTTTCCATTGTGACGGGTTTCTTTTTCTTGGCGAAGACAACAGGAAGTTCCAGTAAGTAGCCTACCATGATGGCGGGAGCTATACCACTGGCTTCGATGGTCATAACTTTATTGATATTGGTAGAGGCGAAACGGCGTACAAATTCTACAGCAATGGATTTCATGAGGATAGGATCCATTTGGTGATTGATGAAATTGTCTACTTTCAGTATTCCTCCTTCGAAACATTTTCCGTCCCGTAAATGCGTTCTTTTAATGCTTTCATTCAAACTGTATTTTATTAAATGAGTCGCAAAAGTACGTATTTTGCTGCATTATGCCAAACGTTTGTACAACTATCTCTACAGAAGCCTATTTACTTAATGATCAGGAAAGCCGGAATAAATAAGCCTGTGGAAGCATAAGCTGGTGTGGATTAAAGAATGTTTATTTCCACAAACTTTAGTTTATATATTTGGTGTGTACTTCTTTTCTTGATAATTTAGTTCTCAATATAATTTTCTTAGTTTAGTATTCTTACTTAGCGAAGATATTCTAATGGGAGGAAATGACTGAATATGATGTATATTTTTCTTGTCTTTTATGATATCTGTCGGTAGGTAAACATTTAAATTTAACCATTATGAAAAAGATATTTTTATCACTTGTATTCCTTTTTGGTGTAGGAACTTTTGTCATGGCTGATGATACCATGAAAGTAAAGAATGATACAGTTGCCGTTGAAGACGGATTTAAAAACATAGACCTGAAAGAGGTTCCTCAATCTGTTAAAGATGCCATAGCCAAAAAATATCCCGAATCAACTCTTAAAAGTGCTTCTCTTTCTCTGAAAGAAGAAGGGGTGAAGGCATATAGAATAATATATGTAACCAAGGAAGGGGTTGAAAATAGTATTCTTATTAATATAAAGACGGCTCCTGCTAAAACGGCTCCTGCTACAAAGTAGTTTGACAGGTAGTATAGAATTGAATGTTTTATTAATATATTGAAAGCCACCTTGCTATGGTGGCTTTTTTTGATGGGATAAGTTTTTTTCCTGTCGGATTTAGATTTTATATGTATCAAAGAACAGGTTGAATTTGTAAGAAATAGGCTATATGCTTATATTTGAACATAGTTTAAAATCAAGTTTATAATCAAATAGAAAAAGTATGAAAAGACAATTATTTACAGTGTTAGTGTGCATGACGATGTTTGCTGTTGCATCTTGTGGCGAAAAGAAAGGAAAGGATAAATTCGAGGAGCGTATAGAAAAAGCCAAAGAATCGGTTGAAGATGTGGTGGATGATGCCAAAGATCAAATTGAGGATAAAGCTGATGAGGTTGGGGAAACCTTGGATAAAGCTAAAAGCAAGATAGAAAAAGCCAAAAAGAAACTTGATGAGGCTAATAGAGATTGAGAAAAATTGATTATGGATGAATGGAAAGAGATTGTCGGCTGATTTATATTAAACCAGCCGACTTAATTTATATTTCTAGACCTTTGTTCACCATTTGTTATAATGGATATTTTCGGTCTTGAATTTGTCTTTAGCTTCTTCCCGATGTTGTGGATAACCTACCGGAATCAAATTGAAAGGAATGATATGGTCTGGTAAAGACAAGACTGACCTTACCTTTGCAATGCGGTCGTTCTCCGGATAGACCGCAGTCCATACCGCTCCCAACCCCATTGATTCTGCTGCCAGCAACAAATTTTCGGATGCGGCAGAGCAGTCCAGCATCCAGTACCTATCTGTTTCTCCGTTCAGGGCTTTGCTTAAATCACCACAAACCACGATGGCTAGCGGAGCCTGTGCCGTCATCTTGGCATAAGGCAGTTCGGCGGCCAGTTTATCCAATACTTTACGGTCATCCACTACCACGAAAGCCCAGGGCTGCTTGTTTACTGCTGTCGGTGCAGCCATGGCAGCTTTTACTAATAAATCCACTTTTTCTTTTTCTATCGGTTGGGGTGTATAGGTCCGGACGCTCTTTCGGGCAAAGATATTTTCTATAGCCGTGTTCTTTCCTGTTTCTTCTTTTTTTGCTTCCATATTGTTACAACCTCCTGTAATTAGTAATGTTATTGAAAGAGTAACAGTTGTCAGAGTTTTAAAGATTGTTGCCGCAGTCATTTTTATTATTGATTAATAATTGAGATGGAATTCTACCACAGCTTCAATTCCTTTGCGGAATATATCCAGAGAGAAGTTTTCATTGGGCGAATGGATGGCGTCACTTTCCAATCCGAATCCCATGAGAACGGTCTTTATACCTAGGATTTGTTCAAAATCGCTGATGATAGGAATACTTCCTCCACGGCGTACGGCAAGTGGTTTTTTTCCGAATGCCTTAGCAAAGCCTTTTTCGGCAGCCTGGTAGGCGGGCAAGGTGATGGGGCATACATATCCTTCGCCTCCGTGCATCGGGGTTACTTTTACTTGTACATATTCCGGAGCGATAGACTGGATATAGTCCACAAACAATTGGGAAATTACAGCGTGGTTTTGATGTGGAACCAGTCGGCACGATACCTTGGCATATGCTTTTGAGGGAAGTACTGTTTTTGAACCTTCGCCTGTATATCCGCCCCAGATGCCACAAATGTCAAAAGAGGGACGGCAGCTGTTACGTTCTAAAGTAGAATATCCTTTTTCACCTTTCAGTGCTTTTACACCGATGGCTTCCATGTATTTTTTTTCGTCGAAAGGAATTTGTGCAATCATCTCACGTTCGGCTGCCGGTACTTCCTCTACATCGTCATAGAAATGGGGGGATAGTGATGTGTCCGTCTTCGCCAATGACTTGGGCTAACATACTGCACAGGGTATTGATAGGATTGGCTACCGCTCCGCCGAAGTGTCCGGAATGAAGGTCACGGTTCGGACCGGTCACTTCTATTTCCCAATAAGCCAGTCCTCGTAAACCTGTGGTCAGAGAGGGAAGATCCGCGCCTAGCATACTGGTATCCGAAACAAGAATTATATCGGCTTTCAGCAATTCCTTATGTTCCTTGATGAAGGTATTCAGACTGGGAGAACCTATTTCTTCTTCACCTTCGAAAATAAATTTCACATTGTGTTTCAGCAGTCCGTTTTTTACTACGTATTCGAATGCTTTTACTTGGATCATGGCTTGTCCTTTATCATCGTCAGCTCCACGTGCCCAAATGTGTCCGTCACGAATTTCAGGTTCAAAAGGCTGGCTTTTCCACAGGTCCAACGGCTCGGCAGGCATTACGTCATAGTGGGCATAAATCAATAGGGTAGGAGCATCATTGCTTACATGCTTTTGTGCAAATACCAATGGATTGCCTTGTGAGGGCATTACCATGGCTTCGTCTGCTCCGGCTGCCAACAAAAGTTCTTTCCAACGTAAGGCACAGGCCAGCATATCGTCTTTATGTTCGGGTAAAGCACTGATACTGGGAATACGGATGAGGCTGAAAAGTTCCTCCATGAAGCGCGCTTCATTTTCTTTAATGTATTGTTTTATTTCCATAATTGAATGATTCTTATAGTTGTGTAGTTCTGTCTATCAGATAATAATCCAAAATGGTCATGGCAGCCATGGCTTCTACAATGGGGACGGCACGCGGCAGTACGCAGGCATCATGACGCCCTTTGGCTTTCATGGTCGTGTCTGTGCCGTTGATATTTACTGTATGTTGCTCCATCAGAATTGTGGCAACTGGCTTGAATGCCACACGGAAGTAAATGTCTTGCCCGTTGCTGATGCCTCCTTGTATTCCTCCGGAATAATTACTTTTTGTTTCTACTCTTCCGTTATTATTATAAAATACATCATTCTGCTCACTGCCTTTTAGCTCCATGGAGTCAAAACCTTGTCCGTAAGAGAAACCTTTTACGGCATTGATACTTAACATGGCATTTCCTAGTGCGGCATGTAACTTACCGAATACGGGTTGCCCTAGTCCGATAGGGCATCCTTTGATGACGCAACTCACTACCCCGCCTATTGTATCGCCTTCTCCTTTGATTTTCCAGATAAGTTCTGCCATTTCCTTGGCTTTCTCCGGATCGGGACAACGCACATCGTTTGTTTCTATCAAGTCGAGGTTATAGCTTTTGTAATCTTTATCAAGTTTGACAGGTCCTACCTGTGAGGTATAAGCTGTGACACTGATTCCTAGTTGTTTCAATGCCAATTTGGCTAAAGCTCCTGCTACTACACGTGAAATGGTTTCTCGTGCTGATGAACGTCCCCCGCCACGGTAGTCACGGATTCCGTATTTTTGCATGTAAGTATAATCTGCGTGTGAAGGGCGGAACAGATTCTTGATATTCTCGTAGTCGTTTGAATGTTGGTTCTTGTTCCATACCACAAATCCGATGGGGCAGCCGGTGGACTTGCCTTCGAATATACCTGAAAGGAATTCCACTGTATCAGGCTCCTTGCGGCTGGTGGTAAGTAATGACTGTCCGGGACGGCGGCGGTTCAGTTCCTGCTGAACGAAATCCATATCAATCTTAATACCGGCAGGGAAGCCGTCAATGACGCCGCCTACTCCCGGTCCATGGGATTCACCGAAACTGGTTAACCGGAAAATATTACCAAATGAATTGAACATATTGCTTGTAGTTTTAAAAGTTTCTTTCCGTAAAGATAATGATTTTAGGGATAATATACTTGATTGTTGCTGAAAAATTAGCAGAATGGATAAAAATGGGGTACGGATTGTATGAATTTTACAGTTTGGAATAAGAAAAACTGTAAAATTCATACAATCCGTACCCGGAAACTGTTTCTTAAGGATGGAAACAGGTATCTTTTACGAGTTAGAATTCTACCTTAGGTGCTTTATCGGCTCCTTCCTCAGATTCAAAATATGGGCGTTTGTCAAATCCGAACATGCCAGCAAGCAAGTTACGGGGGAAAGTACGGATGGCTGTGTTATATGCCCGTGCTGTGTCATTGAATCTTTTGCGTTCTACACTGATCCGGTTTTCTGTACCTTCCAATTGTGCTTGCAACTCTTTGAAGTTCTCATTGGCTTTCAAGTCGGGATAAGCTTCGGTGATAGCGAGCAGGCGGCTCAATGCACTACCTACTTCGCCTTGTGCCTTTTGATAGGCCTGCATTTTTTCGGGAGTCAGGTCATCGGCGCTGATCTGCATTTGAGTGGCTTTGCTACGGGCGTCTACTACGGCTTGAAAAGTTTCTTTTTCGTGTGAGGCGTATCCCTTTACTGTATTTACCAGGTTGGGTATTAAATCAGAACGGCGTTGGTACTGGTTTTCTACATTGCTCCACGCTGTGCTGACAGATTCATCCATTTTTACCATACCATTATAAGAGGTTATTCCCCAAATGGCAATTAATACAATGACTACTATTACAATAATCGTTGACTTTTTCATATGTATATACTATTAAAATTATGAATATTCTTGTTCTTAAAAACGGCTTCCGGCTCCTCCGCCTCCAAAGCTTCCACCTCCGAAACTTCCTCCGCTAAATCCGCCTCCACTTCCACCGTGGCCACCAAAAAATCCTCCTCCCATTCCGCCTATGAACGGCCCTCCTCCTCGGGGGCCTTTGTAATTTTCATCTCTCGACCGTTCTTTCCGTCTGAGGATATGTCCGCAATTTCTGCATTTATATACTACTTCTTCAGTCTTTGTTCCGTTACTTCGGTCTATAACTTTGGAAGAAAGACGTTGCAGTTTGTGTTTTTTGCAATGGGGGCAGCGTGTTTTACGCCAGTTTGCATACAATCCGATGCCAATAAATCCTCCGAAAATCACAAAAAAGATGATAATGAATTCCAAGGGATCATCTTCGCTTTCGTCATTGCCGATATTTTCCATGGAACCGTCCAGGTAGCCGTTTACGGCCCGTATTCCTGCTACCATTCCGGCATTCCAGTTATTGTCCTTGAAATAGGGCAGCATATAGCGGTTCTGAATCCGTTTGCAGATGGCATCCGGCAATATCCCTTCAAGGCCATATCCGGTAGCGAATTGCACACACCGCTCGTCGGTGGAAAGCAAGATGACCAATCCATTGTCACGTTCTTTTTGTCCTACGCCCGTTTCCTGTCCCAGCCGGTGGGCAAAATCAAAACAATCACCTCCCTCTATGCCTGTTACCGCTACCACTAATGTTTGTATACCTGTTTTTTGCTCTAAAGCGTAGAGGATGCTGTCCATAGTGGTGACAGCGGTGGATGAAAGGATACCGTCGGGATTGCTGACGTAGCGGGTACGGTTTTGCAAATGTACCATCGGTATGTCTTTTATGGCATATTCTTTGGCTTGAAGCTGGACGGAGCCTAGAAGCATGAAAAAAGTAAGTAAAAATGTCAAATTTCTCATTGGATGTATTTGTCTACAAATGCTTTTACTTTTTGGGTATATTCTTCAGTATTGAACAGATAGGAATGTGCATGGTCTGCTTCCGGAACTATCCATAATGCTTTGGGCTGAGGTTTTGCCTCATACAATTTGTACACCATCCATGTGGGTACGTAGTCATCTTTATCACCATGGATAAAGAACATGGGCAGATGGCATCGGGCTACCTGTTTCAATGCGGATGCTTCTTTGAACCCCCATCCATATTCCAGCTGGCATAACCAGTCGGCGGTGTACATTAACGGGAATTGAGGCAAGCCGAATTGTTCTTTCAGTTCTTTGGAAAATTGGTCCCATACGCTGGTATATCCGCAGTCCTCAACAAAACATTTCACATAGTCGGGCTGCGGTTCGCCCGAAACCATCATAGTGGTGGCTGCACCCATCGAGATTCCATGTACTACCATGCTGGTGCTGTCACCGTAAATTCGATTGGCAACCTCCATCCATTGTGTTACATCTTTGCGGTCTAACCATCCCATTTGTATGGCATTTCCACCGCTCAGGCCAGTGTCGCGTAAATCTGGTAGGAGGATGTTGAAATCCAGTTTTTTATTGTATAGATAACCTATCATCATCATGCGGATGGCATTGTCTGTATACCCGTGTACTATAACTGCGGTTTTGGCTGTCGGGCGGCTGGAAGCCACATAGTAAGCATGCAGTTTTACGTGGTCGGGAGAATAGATAAAGGTATCCTTCAGTGCTTGGTTCTGTTTCAGACTATCTATCCACGGTTTTAGATAGGGGTAAGTCTTAAACATATATTGCCAGGAACTTTCCAAATTCTTTCCTCTGTTTTCAGGGCGTAAGGAATAGTTCAGCATATATTGACTGCCTCCAAGTAGGACTATAATAAGCAGAACGAATATACTACTCGTTCCAATAATCTATTTTTTTTCTTTTCATACCTTAACTATTTGTTCCATATATCCCATGCACCAAAGGCTTGCAATAAGAGCATTTCTAAACCGTTTTTGGTAATTGCCCCTTTGTCTGCCCCCTTTTTCATAAAAAGAGTAGTGTCAGGATTATATAACAAATCATAAAGCAAATGGTTGGGTGTGAGATATTGGTATGGAATATTGGGGTATTCATCGGCACGGGGATACATACCTACAGGAGTACAGTTGACAACTACTTTATACTCATCCATGATTTCGGGAGTGAGCTGATCGTAAGTCAGCTATTTCTTCACGCTAGGTTCCGTGAATACGTAATTTGCTATTACCTAAACCTTAATTTTTTCAGTCCGTAAGCAATCGTCTTTCGACGGCACCTCCTGTTCCTAGGATCAGAGTCTTTTTTGTGCTGGGGTTCCAGCAAGGGTTCGATAGATTGAGTGAAGCCAATCACATCGGAATTATAGCCTATCAGCCTGGTCTTACCTTTTTGGCGGACAATTTTGATTACATTGACGGCTCCGATGGCTGCCGCATCTTTATCCAGTTCGTCCAAATAAGAGATGACTTGTTCTTTATAAGGTATAGTGACATTGAGCCCTACTAAATCAGGATTAGCCAATAGCACAGAAGGCAGTTCTTTGATGGATGGGATTTCGAAGTTTACATATTCGGCATCAATGTTTTCCGAATGAAACTTTTCATTGAAAAAGTTCTTTGAGAACGAGTGTCCTAACGGATAACCTATCAAACCATATTTTTTCATAAAACTCTATACTTTAAATTATTTCGTTGCTAAATAAAGCGTACAGATACCTAGTGTCAACCGCTTGAAACTCACCTGATTGAATCCGGCTTTACGGATAATGTCTGTCATTATTTCGCCTTGTGGAAAGGCTTTGATGGACTGCGGCAGGTAAGTGTAGGCACTACGGTCTTTAGAGAGTAGCTTGCCCAAAGTGGGGATGACTATTTTAGAATAGACAGCATATAGCTGTTTCATGGGGAACCAGTCGGGTTCGGAGAGTTCCAAAATGACTAGTTTTCCGTTGTCTTTCAGTACGCGGTGCATTTCGCGGAGTCCTTTGTCAAGGTCTTCGAAATTGCGTACACCGAATGCTACGGTAATAGCGTCAAAGCGTTTGTCGGGAAAGGTGAGTGCTGTACAGTCTTCCTTAGCGAAAGAGATGCGGCTGTCCAGTCCGGCGGCTTTTACTTTTTCACGTCCCACATTCATCATGCCTTCGGATATATCGGTACCTATCAGCTCTTGGGGGTGAAGTGTCTGACAGGCTTGAATGGCAAAATCGCCCGTTCCGGTGGCTACATCCATTATATGTTGCGGGTGAAAAGGTTCCAGCCAGTTAATGGCTTTGCGGCGCCAGCTTTTGTCAATGTTCCATGAAAGGGCATGATTCAACTGGTCGTAAGCAGGGGCAATGTTGTCGAACATTTTCTCTACTTGGACGCTTTTCTTTTCGTCAGCGTTGTAGGGCTTGATTTTTTCTTGTGGGTAGTTCATGTTTAATTAAAATTGAAAATTAAAGATTAAAAGGAGAGGATGGAGGATAGATTCCTGTACCTGTCTTTTAATCTTTAATTTTTCATTTTTATTTATTTCAAGTATTCGGTTACGTTCTTTTCTATACGTGCGGCGATATTTTCAGTGTCTGCTTTCACAAATTTTTTCGCCGGTGATGTGTTCGAACAGTTCCATATAGCGCTCGCTGATAGAATTTACGATTTCCGGAGTCATTTCGGGAACTTGTTGTCCTTCTTTGCCTTGGAAACCATTTTCCATCAACCATTCGCGTACGAATTCTTTAGAAAGTTGTTTTTGAGGTTCGCCTTTTGCAAAGCGTTCTTCATAACCTTCCAAGTAGAAATAACGGCTTGAATCCGGAGTGTGGATCTCATCCATCAGATAAATAGTGCCGTTGTGTTTACCGAATTCGTATTTGGTATCTACCAGGATCAGTCCGCGTTCTGCAGCGATTTCAGTACCGCGTTTGAACAGAGCCAATGTATACTTTTCCAATATTTCGTATTCTTCGGGAGTGGCCAGACCTTGTTTCAGAATTTCTTCCTTAGAGATGTCTTCGTCATGCAGGCCCATTTCGGCTTTAGTGGTTGGAGTAATGATTGGTTCGGGAAATTTCTGGTTTTCTTTCATTCCTTCGGGAAGTTTTACACCACAGATTTCACGAACGCCGTTTTTGTAAGCACGCCATGCGCTACCGCACAGGTAACCACGGACAATCATTTCCACAGGAAAACCTTGACACATAACTCCTACGGTAACCATAGGATCTGGAGTCGCCATTTTCCAGTTGGGGCAGATGTCGGTAGTTGCATCCAGAAATTTGGCTGCAATCTGGTTCAGCATTTGTCCTTTGTAGGGAATACCTTCAGGCAGAACTACGTCGAATGCGGAGATACGGTCGGTAGCTACCATTACTAACTTTTCGTCATTGATGTTGTATACATCACGCACTTTGCCGTGGTACACTACTTTTCTGTCCCGGAAAGTTAAAGTCTGTTCTTGTTAATGCTTTACTCATGTCTTTATTTTATAATTAAAATCAATAAATTCGTTTTATGTTTTCAGATTTTTCACTTCGTTCAGAATGACATGAATGAAAGGTTTTCTGTTTTTCTTCAAACTTCTCGTATGCTTCCACAATGCGGGTAACCAGTTTGTGCCGTACAATGTCCTTCTTGTTGAGTTCGATGAAACTGATTCCTTTCACGCCTTTCAGAATTTTTAGTGCCTGTATCAACCCCGAAGTTTGTGAAGATGGTAAGTCTATCTGTGTCATGTCACCTGTTACAATCATTTTGGTGTTCATCCCCATACGGGTGAGGAACATCTTAATTTGCTGGGTGGTGGTATTTTGAGCCTCGTCCAATATCACTACAGCATCATTCAAGGTGCGTCCGCGCATAAATGCCAATGGGGCTATTTGAATCACATTCAATTCCATATATTCTTTTAGCTTGGCGGCGGGAATCATATCTTGTAATGCGTCATACAGTGGTTGTAGATAAGGGTCAATCTTATCTTTCATATCACCGGGTAAAAATCCGAGTTTTTCTCCTGCCTCCACAGCCGGACGGCTCAAAATAATTTTTTTGATTTCTTTGTTTTTCAGGGAACGGACAGCAAGGGCGATAGCAGTGTATGTCTTTCCTGAACCTGCGGGACCGATAGCGAACAGCATATCGTTCTTTTCATATTCTTGTACCAGCTTCAACTGGTTCTCACTACGGGGAACGATCGGTTTTCCTGTTACACTGAATACAATAGTATCCCCTGTATTCTCTATTTGGGGTGAACGACCTTTCACTATGTCTAAAATCACTTCTTCTTTCAGTGAGTTATACTGGGCGCAATGCTTTTCCAATGCCAATATATTCTCTTCAAAAGCACACATTTCCTCTTCGTCTCCCAATACTTTGATGACATTTCCACGTGCCACAATTTTTAATTTGGGATACAAAGCTTGTATCATTTTCATATTGACGTTGTTTACGCCATAAAATATCACAGGATCAATATCCTCTAAAACTATATGTTTTTCTATCATTTAACTAGTTTAGGTACTTTATGTACTTGTTTATAGGGTGCAAATTTAATGAAAGGTTTTCATTGTTCTTATTTTCCGGGCAATTTATTTGCATAAGCTTTTTCAGAAAAAGGATTTTAATCTATCTTTGCGAGGAATTTGAAAAGATAGTTAGATTATGAATTGTATGAAAGGTGCATGTTGCACGCTATTGTCACTTTTGTTTTCCTTGACAGTTTCTTCCGGTTGCAAGGAAAAAGATATGTCCATGAAGATGAACGAGCCTCATAATATAAAAGGTGTAATTAGCTATAAACGTAGTTTCGGTGATTTGAATGATACTCATCTCAGTGTGGCGAAGAAAATAGGAATTCGTCCGTTGGCTTCTCGTTCGGAAGCAGAGGGGCTGGGTGGCAAATTGGTTCAGATAAAACCCTGTGAGCGTTATGCCATGGATTCGCTGACTCACTCCATTCCTTTTCTGATTCCGCAGGCTAGTGCGTTATTGGATACAATAGGAGCCAATTTTTTGGATTCATTGAGTTGCAAAGGATTGAATCCTAATCAAATCATTGTTACTTCTGTACTTCGTACGGCAGATGATGTGAAACGTCTTCGTCGTCGCAATGGAAATGCTTCTGCCAATTCAGCTCATGCTTTTGGGACAACTTTCGATGTCAGTTACCGTCGGTTTTGTAAAGTGGAAGACCCGGATGGACGTCCTATGCAGGATGTTAGTCCGGATACGCTGAAGTTGGTATTGGCCGAGGTACTCCGTGATCTTCGGAAATCGGACAAATGCTATATTAAATATGAGTTGAAACAGGGATGTTTTCATATAACAGCCCGCTGATTTATTGAATTTTCACTTGGTCGGAGGCTTTACGATGCGGTATTTCATATATTTGGCTTATGATGGAACGAATTATCACGGTTGGCAGATTCAGCCCAATGGTGACAGTGTACAGGAAACATTAATGCGTGCTCTTTCTACTTTTCTCCGTCAAGAAATAGAGGTAGTGGGAGCGGGACGTACTGATGCCGGTGTGCATGCGCGTCTCATGATCGCGCATTTTGATTATGACCGGGAGTTGGATTGTGTTCAGATAACGGAGAAATTGAATCGCTTGCTTCCTCCCGATATAGCGGTTTACGCTGTAAAGCGGGTGAAGGATGATGCGCATGCCCGTTTTGACGCGACTTATCGTACTTATAAGTATTATGTGACTACCCGGAAAGATCCGTTTAACCGTCACTATGCCTGGAGGCTTTTTAATTCATTGGATTTTGAGAAAATGAATGAGGCTGCCCGTGTATTGTTTGATTATACTGATTTTACCAGTTTCAGTAAATTGCATACTGATGTGAAGACGAATAATTGCCGGATTATGCATGCTGAATGGACGCAGGTGAGCGGGACAGAATGGGTATTTACTATTAAAGCTGACCGTTTTTTACGGAATATGGTAAGGGCTGTGGTAGGTACGTTGGTAGAAGTGGGACGTGGTAAAATGACTGTGGATGAGTTCAGGAAAGTGATAGAGGATAAAGATCGTTGTAGTGCCGGGAGTTCTGTTCCGGGACATGCCTTGTTTTTGGTAGATGTGGGATATCCGGAAGAACTGTTTATTGTTTCTCCGTCAGATATTTCCAATATCTGACAGGCATATCTTGCCGGTGTTTTCTGAGATTCCAACGTTCTTTGATGCAAATGGACTTGAAATATGTTTTCCAAAGTTTCTGAAACAATTTCTCATCATTGTCCATCAATGTTTCATTTAGCATTCCTGTGACCAGATGTGCTTGGCGGGGGTCTTCAAATGTTACTTCTTCCATCTCCGTCAGATTATAGTAATATCCATATTGTCGCTTCACATCATAAATGAGCCAACGCTGGTCGGCAAACCGGTCTTTGAAATGATCCACAGCCAGTGGCAGTGCGTTGAATTGAGGCTCTACGGCTGCAAAGAAAGTTCCGTCCGCAGCTTTTTGGAAACGGACGAACTGCATGAGGTGTACTCGTTCTCCATCTACTCTTTTATAGATTTTCGCAAGCTCCAGCACATCAGGATCGGCAAAGTTGGTTTCGATGGAATGAGGAGAGTTTATGGCCTTCCGGATATAGCGGAAAAGCATTTCGTCCACCTTTGGTAATTCTGATAACCAGCAGCAGGTCAGGCATAACAGGGCATGCTTGGAGATTTTTTTCTGTAATCCGCGCCACACTCGTCCGGCTTTCTCTTCATCAGTGGCTATGTGTATGGCTCCATCATAAAATAAGGGTAGCGGCTCGCCTTCCATCAAGAGCGAGTCTGGAAAGGTTTTGCGGAAGTAGGCATCGAAAATGCAAGTCAGCAAGCCTTCAAACGTATGGTCATAGATAAACAGAATCATTCGTTATCAGTGAAGTTTAGTATTAATTGGCGTTCGTCCACTTTCTTTTTGGGTTTGGGTACTAACAGTCTGCGTACTCCTGTCGGGGTCAGTTCATTAACAGTTCGGGTGGGGAGTTCGTTGCAGGTTATGAAGTATTGCGCTTTTTTCATCACTACACCTATTTTTTTCAGTTCATAGAATCCCAGTTTGGAGAAGCGGCGTGATGCGATGATTTGTCTTGCCGATTTGATTCCGATGCCCGGTACTCTGAGAATCATTTCGTAATCTGCCTGATTTATATCTATCGGAAATAGTTCGGGATGCCGTAATGCCCAACCTAGTTTGGGATCGATTTCCAAATCCAGGTCGGGATAGGAGTCATCTACTATTTCTTCTACTTTAAATTGATAGAAACGTAACAGCCAGTCGGCCTGATACAAACGGTTCTCCCGTACCAATGGCGGCTGTTTCAGTGCCGGAAGCCGTTTGTCGTATGTATTTACGGATATATATCCTGAGTAGTAAACGCGCCTCATGGTGGGGTGTTGGTAGAGTGAAGAAGAAAGATAAAGGATGTCTTTGTCTGATTCGGTTGTGGCACCGACAATCATCTGGGTGCTTTGTCCGGCAGGAACGAAGCGTGGAACATGGCGGAATTTTTTCCGGTCTTCCTTATTGGTAAGTACTCCCTGCTGGATATAGCGCATGGGCTGGTACACACTTTTGTGATCTTTTTCGGGAGCCAGTAATTTCAGATTCTCTTCTTTGGGAATTTCTATGTTTACACTGAGGCGGTCAGCGTAGAGTCCGGCTTCATTAACTAGTTCGCGACTGGCTCCGGGGATGCTTTTCAGGTGAATATATCCGTTGAATTTGTGTACTAACCGCAGGTCTTTGGCAACACGTACCAACCTTTCCATGGTGTAATCCGGATTGCGTACAACGCCGGAGCTGAGGAAAAGCCCTTCTATATAGTTGCGCCGGTAGAATTCGATGGTGAGGTCTACCAGTTCGCTTACCGAAAGTGTGGCACGGGGAATGTCATTGCTTCTTCTATTGATACAATAGGCACAGTCATATATGCAATAATTGGTCAGCATAATTTTCAGCAAGGATATGCAACGACCGTCCTCGGCGAAGCTGTGGCATATTCCCCAGCCGCCTACGGTGTTTCCCAATGTGCCTGATTGGTTACGGCGCACAGTCCCACTACTGGAGCAGGAAACATCATATTTGGCAGATTCTGCTAGTACTTTCAATTTGGCAAGGACATTCTCATTCATTTAATCAGAATATTTCTGCCAAAAATACAGATAGTCTTTGGAATGGGCAAACGGTTTGGCATTTTCTCCGTTAATTTTTAACTTCTTTGTTGGATTATACTGTTCCTTTTTTCTAATTACAATATAAGCCCGCTTGCTTTAAGCAGGTGTGTATTGGTGGTGACTATAATTCTTTTAACTTCTTTGTGGAGAATATATGGGGTATTGGAACGTGGATGAACTCTGTATGAATTCCATCGCTTTTTTTATGTTAAAATGCTACTTAAACATTAGTTTATGTAATATAAATTAAGGCGGTTTGCAAATTATTTGTTAATTTCGCACTTAATTTTTAATGTTTAATATAAAAAAATATTTATGGAGTGGTTTAAGAAAAAAATGAGAGTCTTTCTTTTTGTCTGTTTGTTATTCCCTTTTTATAGTTATGCGGCAAAGATTTCTTTGTCTATAAGTGGTAAAATAGAAGATCATTCAGCAATGCTTTATTTTCCTGACGGGAGAGAACTTCCTATTTCAATAGATGCTTCAGGAAAGGGAGAATTGGTAGTCGATGTTACGGAGCCTGTTTATGTGGCATTAGGTTATCATTATATAAGTCGTACTTTGTTGCTTACACCTGATACAGATATACAAATTTCTTTTGAAAATAAAAAATTTGGAGAACGTGTAGCCATTACAGGCACAGGTTCACAAGTAAATATCTATTTGAATAACGGACGTTTGAAAGCAGCAGAAATTGATGATATGGCATTAGGAGAAAAAGCGTTCTTTTTGAAAATGGATAGTATTTTGAATGTAAATCTGCAAGAGTTGGATCATGCCGGATTATCAGAGGAAATTAATGAAATGGAGAAAATACGTTTGAAATATTTTACTTGTGCTACATTGCCTTCTTATCCTTATTTCCATATGCGTATAGCTAAGGATTCTACTTATGAAGCTTCTTTAGAATATTGGAGTAAGTTACAGGAGTTGATAGTTATGGATGCTTCTTTGTTGCGATATGACGAATTCCGTTCATTTTTGGTTGAGGCGGTAAGCAGAGTGGCAAGAAAACAATACCCGGAATCAAAGTCTTTGGATGCGGTAGTCCGATATGTGGAATCGGAAGTGAAGGAGCCTAGTATTGCAGAGTTCTTAATAAATAAGAATGTATATGCTTATGTAGAGAGATATGGACTTGATTCTGCTGATGCTTATTGTGCTGTGTTCGATCGGTATGTAAAATCACCGCTATTGGTGAAGAATTTTGAGACATTGTGCAATCGTTGGCGCAAATTGTCGGTAGGAGCTCTTTCTCCAAATTTTAACTGTACGGATTTGTCTGGTAAAAAAGTTTCTCTTTCTGATTTTAAGGGAAAGTATGTATATATAGATATTTGGGCTACTTGGTGTGGTCCTTGCCAACGTGAAATTCCACATTTGCAAAAGTTAGAAGAAAAATACCATGGAAAAGATATTTATTTTGTTAGTATCTCATGTGATAATAACAAAAAAGCATGGGAAAATAGAGTGAGGGCTGGTTTAAAGGGTATTCAGTTGCATTTTGTAAATGGAGATACATTTATGAATGACTACATGATAAAGGGGATTCCCCGTTTTATTCTTTTAGATAAGGAAGGAAAAATTATATCGGTGGATATGAGTCGTCCTTCTGATCCCAAAACAATAGCTAAATTAGATGAATTACTTAACTGACTTTTATATTGATAATTTTTTTAATTTTATGAGTGAAGAATCAGTAAACTCAAGAAGGTGCAAAGGGGGAAATCTGTTTTTTTCAAGAATTCTTTTTTTGTATTTGTTTGTGTGGACCGGTAGCTTATGCGTTGGCAGAGGAAAGTACTGTCGTTTCAGAAATACGGCAGAATGAAAAAAAATCTATTTCGGGAGTGGTTACAGATACTAATGATGAACCGTTGATTGGAGCGACTGTATTGGTAAAAGGAACTCAGAATGGTACCGTAACAGATGTGGATGGACGTTTCCATCTGAAGGTAAACAGTGGGGAAACACTTGTGGTTTCATATATTGGTATGAAATCAAAAGAAGTGGCGGTTGTGGATGGAAAGAAAGAGCTTTTTATTCGGTTGGATGCGGACACTGAAATGTTGGATGAAGTGTTGGTTACTGGATATCAGACTTTGTCGAAAGAACGTTCTACGGGTGCGTTTTCTAAAGTTTCTACTGAAAAGTTAGAGTTGAAACGTATGGATAACTTGTCTTCTATGCTTGAGGGACAAGTGGCTGGATATGTGAATGGACAGATTCGTGGTGTCACAACCATGAATGCTGTCGCGAATCCGATGGTCGTGATTGATGGATTTCCTGTAGAAAATACAACATTAGACAGAATAGGGCAGACAACTGAAAATATGCCTGATTTAAATCCGGAAGATATTGAAAGCGTAACAGTGCTGAAAGATGCTGCTGCTGCTTCTATCTACGGTGCGCGAGCTGCTAATGGCGTGATTGTGATTACTACGAAAAAGGCTAAAGAAGGTAAAGCGGAAGTAAGTTTTTCTTCTACCTTTACAGTGCACCCTTATTCTTATTATAAAAAAAAATCGGACTAATGCGGCTGATGTTATTGCTATGGAACGTGAATGGGCGACTATGGCATTGAGTACGCCTGAGGCTGCGGAGATGCAGGCTGCCGATTTGCGTGAAAACGGACCATATCCTAGTTTGGGAGTTAATACTTTGTTAGATATGTACACTGGGAAAATCAGTATGGCTGAGGGAGATAAAATTCTGAATCAGTTGGCTTCCTACGGTTATCAATATTATGATCAGGCAGAAAAATATGGTAAGCGTAACCCTTTTTACCAGCAGTATAATTTGAGGGTAGGTAAAACAACAGAGCGTAATTCTTTTAATTTCTCTACTACTTATTGGGATAATGATTATGAGGATATAAATCATAGTGATTGGAAATTAGGTATCAATATTACTAATTCATTACAGCTAACCAATTGGTTGCATTTTGATACAGGCGTTTATCTGAAATATGGCAAAGAGAAGAACCAGTCATATGATTTGTTTGATCCGGGCTTTTCTGTCATGCCTTATGATCCGTTGGTCAATGCAGATGGAAGTTATTTTGTGGCACCTTCACAAAGTGACAAGTCACGTCGTGATTTAGTGGATCAATATGGGCTGTATTCAGAAGATCTCGTGCCGATGGATGAGTTGAATTATGCTCTTAATACAACCAAAACTTTTGAAACCCGCGCTTATGCTAAGTTGAAGTTTGATTTGACTTCTTGGTTGAATTACAATGTGATGTTCCAATATGAAACAAGTGATTCGGATTATGAATCATTGGGTGAGAAAGAGTCAAATTTTATGCGTAAGCGTATTAATGATTTTACCAGCAAATCACCGAATGGCAGTTCTTTGGTATATAATCTGCCGAATGGAGATTCGTTTCATACGTTGAAGAACAGCAAACATAGTTATAACTTCCGTCAACAGTTGAGTCTTGATAAAACATTTGATGAAAAGCATAATTTAGTATGGATATTAGGACAGGAAGTGCGCCATTCATTGATTAATTTTGATGAAAATACGGTATACGGATATGATCCGGAGCTTAAAACATGGCAAAATTATAATATGAAAGATTTGGCTTATTTTTCGGGCTTGTTAGGATCTGCTCAGTTAGATCAGAATAGTATTGCTTCGTCTCGTGAATTGCTTAATCGTTTTGTTTCCTTCTATTCGAATGCATCGTATACGTATGATGATAAATATGTACTTTCTGGAAGTATTCGTTGGGATCGTTCGAACTTGTGGGGAACTAATTCGAAATACCAGAATAAACCTTTATGGTCAGTCGGGGGAAGTTGGAATATCTATAAAGAGAAATTCTTTCAAGCGGATTTTGTAGACATGTTGAAATTACGCGCTTCATACGGTATTGGTGGTAATATTGGGCGTAATACAGCTCCCTATCTGATAGCTTCCTATTATGATTCCAGCCTTGTGGATGGTATGGCAGGGTCTGTGAATACTCCTCCCAATAAGGATATCCGTTGGGAAAAGACAACGACTGTGAATGTAGGTGTAGATTTTGCTTTGTTCCGTCATCGTCTGTCGGGAACAATAGAGTATTATAATAAATATAGTGTTGATCTACTTGCTGCTATAAATGGTAGTCCTACACAAGGGTTTGGCTATACAACGTTGATGACGAATAATGGAAAAATGGTAAACCGGGGAGTGGAAATCACTTTGAGCGGAGAGATTATCCGTCAGAAGGACTTTAGTTGGAACGCTTCATTGTTATATGCATTTAATCGTAATAAAGTAAAACACATCAGTGTGCAACCAAGTTTGTGGGATAGCCGTATAAGTATGCCTACCAGTTATCCTATGGTTGGAAAACCATTATATGGTATTTATGCGTATAAGTGGGCTGGATTGAATGAGAATGGTGATCCACAGGTATATGATGCGGAAAATAATGTCACTTCAGGTCCTGCACGTGATTATCATGCATTGGTTTATTGTGGTACGACTGTTCCTATACATAATGCTTCGTTAACCAATGTATTACGTTATAAAGGTTTTGAATTTTCAGCAATGCTGATATTGGATGCAGGTCACAAGTTGCGGTCAAGCAATATTCCAAGCATTAACATGTCGAACGGACGTATTACATCTACTGCTAAGGGTATAGTGGACCGTTGGACTCAGCCTGGGGATGTAACGGACGTACCACGTCTGCTTTTCTCTAATGATACGGAGAATTTTAATACACACCGTACGGAATTATATCGTTATTCGGATTTGTTTGTGTATGATGCATCAAATATTCGTTTGAGTAATATTTCATTGGCGTACAGAGTTCCGGCCCATTGGTGCAAGAAAATTTCTCTTTCCGGCGCTCGTCTTCAGTTCAATGTAGAGAATGTAGCAACATTTGCTTTTGATAGTAAAGCGAATTACGATTTAGGCGGTAAAGTGAAACCGAATTATGTATGGGGATTGTATTTGAATTTTTAAAGAATGAATAATATGAAAAAACAAATGATAAAGATAAGCAGTCTGCTTTTTGTTATGGTGGCTATGATGCTTTCCGCTTGTGATGATTATTTGGATGATGTGCCGAAAGGGCAGAAGATTCCGAAGACATGGGAAGACTATAATGCTTTTATCCGAAATAATTTTTCCTACCATTTTCTTGATCCCGATCAGCTTGCGGTATTAGCAGGAGATATATTTAAACTTCCTTCTGCCGTAACTAGTCCGTCGTTAACACGTGCCAATTATTACGCAGATGAATCTGTAAATCGAATAGACTTAATGACAGGCAATGATAAGAACCCTTATTTTAATGCTTATGAGGGACTTTTTGCGTGGAATCTAATCGTAGAGGATGTACCGGATGCGACAGAATGTACGGAGGTTCAGCGCCGTCAGTTAATAGCTCAGGGACGTGTTCTTAGAGCCATGCATTATTTTTATTTGGCTAATTTTTATGCTGACCAGTATGATGAGGCTACTAAGGATAAACTGTCAGTTCCTTTGATAACTTCGGCTTCTGTGGAGGCTCCGTCGCCGCAGGTAACTTTGCAAACAATGTATGAGTTTATGCTTGATGATTTGAATAAGGCGGTTGAAGATCTGCCTGTACATAGTGAGTCGATTCTTCATCCTAATCGGGCACTTGGATATGGTATGTTGGCTCGAGTGTATTTGTCTATGGGGGATTATGACAATGCTTTGAAGAACGCTTCATTGGCATTGGAGCAAAAATGACCAGCTTTTTAACTGGATAGATCTTTATGAGGCGGATAAGGAGCGCTATGATGATCCCAAGAATTATACATCAGGGGTAGCCGGTAATCCTGAAACAGATAATGTAGAGAATTATATTTATTGTTATGGATCTTCCACTTCAGGTTGGACTGGCTTGAATAACACAAGCTACGCTATTTCTCCTGAACGGGCGGCTCGTTTTGAAAAGGGGGATACTCGTCTGCTGACCCATTGGAAATCCAGAGTGTCATCTTCCGGTATTCCTTATTATGCGGGTATCTATGCTTTGGAAATGAATAAAGGAGGTATGCGTTCACCTGAAATGTATTATATAAAGGCCGAATGTTTGGCTCGTAAAGGGGGAGAAGCTAATATTAGAGAAGCAATGGAACTGGTGAATAAGGTGAGAAAAACACGTATTCTTCTTGAGTTTTATCAAGATTGGACTGCTGCAACAACGAAAGAAGCAGTGGAAAAAATAATAAGAGATAAAGAGAGTGAATATATCCAGACTCAGGTTATATATTGTGATTATAGACGTTTGAATAAGGATCCGGAGTATGCCCGTACTTTTCCACGCACTATTGAAGGAAAAGAGTATATTCTAAAGTCTGATTCGCATTTATGGATTATGCCTTTTCCGCGTGAAGCCGTATCTAATCCTGGAAATGGAACGATTACACAGAATGTGGAAAAGTAATAAAGCGATAATTTTGCGATAGAATTTATATTATCGATAGGAGTATTCTGAAAAGATTAAGAAATATCCGGATATCCTATAGAGAGAAACAAAAAGGGCGGAACAAAAAATCCGCCCTTTTCTCGTTTTATTATTTTTCAAATTGGATTAGTGGCAATGTCCGCATCCACAGTTGTTTTCATCACTACAACCATCACCGCATCCACCTCCGCAGTCACCACAACCACAGCCGCATCCTTCTCCACTCATCATTTTTACCATTTCCTGAATTTCTTCATTAGTGGCTGTGCGGGATTCTACTACTTCACCTTCAAAAGTGAGATCTTTACCTGCATGAGGATGGTTTAAATCTACAGTAACAGTGTCATTGGTTACTTCGCTTACGGTAGCGTAGAAGTGATGGCCTTCATTGTCCTGTAAGGGAATGACAGCCCCCGGGAAGATACGTTCTTCATCAAAAACACCATCAATGGTGAACATATCTTTAGATACAGTGCGCACACCTTCGGGCATATATTCTCCGTAGGCTTCTGCGGTAGGAATGACAAATTTAAATTTGTCACCCTTCTTTAAGGCTGTTATTTCTGTTTCAAAGCGTTCCAGTGTGGTTCCTAAGCCGGATATGAACTGGAAAGGATGTTCTACAGTTGCTTCTTCTACCAATGTTTTCTGGCCGTCTTGCATTACATAAAGTTTGTATGCTACGGTGATGTACTTATTTTCCATGTTTTCTTATTATAATAATGTAATATAAACTACTTACGTAAGTTTTCCGTTGGCAAAGATACGAATTAATTCCCCTTAATCCTTTGTTATTACGTTTATATTATATAAATTTGTTATTATGATACTATAAATGCATTTTCGGTGGCGTTTAATCCTTGATATAAATCAATTAACTGCTCGTTTTGATAGATGTTTGCTTTAATTAACAGATATATGACAACATGTTATAAAGCATGTTGTTATATTTGCAACGTAAAGAGAAAGAGATAACGAGATTGTTTTTAAAAAGGTATTATTTAGTTCTTAGGTACTAAGTAAATTGTTTTTAGGTTTAACAAATTAAAATTTTAGGTATTATGAAACGTTTAGTATTGTTGGTTGTAGTGGCATTAGGAATGTCAGCTACAAGTTTTGCAGGAGAAAAAGTAGAAGGTAAAGATTGGAAGGTAGATGTTAACGTCGCAAAGTTGAGCAAATATTTGAATCTGGATGCACGTCAGATGGAGGAGGTTGCTAATATTTCTGATTATTTTGCTGACAAAGTGCAAAGCGCAAGCTACGCAAAAGAAGCTAAACAAGGTAAAAAATTGCGTGAAGCCGTATATGGAAACTTCAAACTGATGAAACGTACATTGACAAATGAGCAGTACAAGAAGTATGTGCAGTTGTTGAATGTCACATTGAAAAACAAAGGGTTGGATTCCTATATGGAAGATGCGGCGAATAAATAAATTTATAAAGTGAAATAAATGAATAGAAAAGAGAGTGCATTGGTTTGTATTCTCTTTTTTATTTATCCGTCGGAAGATATAGTGTATATTTGTGATAAAATGATTGTTTAAAGCCCGATTTAGTTACGAATGATAATTTATAAGAAAAAAAATCTTCATTTTATTTGTTTGTTACAAAAAACGCTTTACCTTTGCAGTCGTTAAAGAAACAAAGAAAACAGATATATGAATATTACTACTCTAAATAACCTGGCAGTCCTGCATATTATTCGCGTCGTGGTGGTGGTCACACTGGGAGCGTGAGAAAGGTTGTGTATGTGTAGTTGTACATATAAAGAAATAATTGAAAGCCTTTCTCACATGGTGAGGAAGGCTTTTTCAATAAGTATAGGACGTTATAGATTTAGAATAAGATGAAGAATCAGTTACGCAGTTCGTTTAGCACACAGGGTCGCCGTATGGCAGGAGCGAGAGCTTTATGGGTAGCTAACGGCATGAAAAAAGAAATGATGGGCAAGCCCATTATAGCCATAGTAAATTCGTTTACACAGTTTGTTCCGGGACATACCCATCTGCATGAAATAGGTCAGCAAGTGAAAGCCGAGATCGAAAAACTGGGATGTTTTGCAGCAGAGTTCAATACAATTGCCATTGATGACGGAATAGCTATGGGACACGATGGTATGCTATATTCACTGCCCAGTCGTGATATCATTGCCGACAGCGTGGAATATATGGTGAATGCTCATAAGGCGGATGCAATGGTGTGTATCAGTAATTGTGACAAAATCACTCCGGGTATGCTGATGGCTGCCATGCGGCTGAACATACCGACTGTTTTTGTATCGGGTGGTCCTATGGAGGCAGGAGAATGGAATAACCAGCATCTTGATTTGATAGACGCCATGATTAAATCTGCTGATGCATCGGTCAGCGATGAGGATGTGGCTCAAATAGAAGATAATGCGTGTCCCGGCTGTGGATGCTGTTCAGGTATGTTTACGGCTAATTCCATGAATTGTCTTAATGAGGCTATTGGTCTGGGACTTCCGGGTAATGGCACTATTTTTGGCAACTCATGCCAACCGTACTCAGTTGTTTAAAGATGCGGCTGCTCTGATAGTGAAGAATGCTTATAAATACTATGAGGAAGGAGATGACAGCGTGTTGCCACGCAGCATTGCTACTCGTGATGCTTTTCTGAATGCCATGACATTGGATATTGCAATGGGTGGTTCCACCAATACTGTGCTCCATCTTTTAGCTATCGCCCACGAGGCGGAAGTAGATTTCAAGATGGATGATATTGATATGCTTTCACGCCATGTGCCTTGTTTGTGTAAAGTAGCTCCGACACACAGAATATCATATCCAGGATGTGAACCGTGCCGGCGGTATCCTTAATATATTGGGAGAATTATCCAAGGGTGGTTTGCTAGAAAACCGATGTGAAACGAGTGGACGGTCTGACATTGGCGGAAGCTGTACGAAAAATATAATATATGTAAGAAGGAAGTGGATACTGAAGCAAAACGTATCTATTCAAGTGCTCCGGGAAACAAATTCAATATAAAGCTGGGTTCTCAGAATGCTGTTTATAAAGAACTGGATACAGATCGTGCCAATGGTTGTATCCGTGATTTGCAACATGCTTATAGTAAGGACGGAGGTTTGGCCGTTTTGAAAGGGAACATTGCACAGGATGGTTGCGTAGTGAAAACAGCCGGAGTGGATGAAAGTATTTGGAAATTCTCGGGACCTGCCAAGGTGTTCGATTCGCAGGATGCTGCTTGTGAAGGAAGTATTCTAGGAGGAAAGGTAGTCAGCGGAGATGTTGTTGTTATCACTCATGAAGGTCCGAAAGGTGGTCCCGGTATGCAGGAAATGCTTTATCCTACTTCTTATAT
>ENA-OQKS01000089-OQKS01000089.1-human-gut-metagenome-genome-assembly--contig:-NODE-89-length-27028-cov-4.342998_pt1 | contig 27028 bp, 24 predicted proteins | sample MGYA00242804_ERZ504808 | MGnify/ENA primary metagenome ERZ504808 (study PRJEB26092, sample SAMD00036375) | human gut metagenome | host: Homo sapiens | study: EMG produced TPA metagenomics assembly of...
CAGTCATATGGTCGGTGACGATGACGGTGAGGTTCCACCTGTTCCCATTCCGAACACAGCAGTTAAGCTCACTCGTGCCCAAGATAGTTAGCTGGAAACGGCTTGTGAAAATAGGTAGTCGCCGACTCATAGTTGTCAGGATGAAGAAACCGCATCTTGACAATATGCACCTCTAGCTCAGTTGGTAGAGCAACTGACTCTTAATCAGTGGGCCCAGGGTTCGAGTCCCTGGAGGTGCACCAAATTTTGAGCGTCAAATCGTAAGATTTGACGCTCTTTCTTTATGTAGGAAAGCGACTGCACACTTTCTGCACACCGTTTGCACATTTGCCCGAATCGGGGGCTTTTCTGCGCAAGGTTTGCACAGCCTGCTTTCCTTTGCATAAAAAGAAGAGAAGTTAGGCAAACAAGGCTCTCGTCAATTCTCTGCGTTCGTCTGCATCCATCAGCCGGATGGCTTCAAGGATCTCCTTGCCGGAGATTTTTGTTGCCGCCAGCTTTTCATTTTGCCGGGGCTGAGGTGCTGCCGGAGTCAGGTCTTGGTTGTAGAAGTTCGCTTCGATCTTTTCTGCCAGTTCCAGTCGGGGTTTGTCCTGCGTGTGGGCGTAGGTGTCCATCAGGACGGCGGCGGTTGCATGACCGGTGTTTCCCTGCACCGATTTGAAGTCACCGTCCGACTGCAAGAGCTGGTAGGTGGCACTGGAGTGCCGCAGGCCGTGGAACACGATCTGTTCAAACTCCGGGTGCTCGGCTCTCCACAGGCGGTACCACTTTGTCAGCAGCTCCGGCGCAATGGGCAGACCATCCGGGAGCCGGAACAGCTGCCCGCAGTTGCTGTACTTCTCTGGGACGTTCTGCTCGTCCTGTTTGAGCTTTTCAAGCCATGCAAGAAGCTCCTCTTTCAAGGGCTTGGTCATATACAGGACGCGGTTGGACTTCTTGGTCTTAGGCTTTTTCAGGATGAGAGAGGATTTGCTTCCCTCACGCCTGTCCGGGAAGGTGTGATACACCTGATTGGGGTCGAGCTTTTCCAGAGCGTCCTTGTTGGCTCGCTGCATGGTCTTGCTGACTGAGATGGTGCCGCGCCCATCGGCGGCATCGAAATCCAGATCACTCGGCTGCAAGCCGAGAATTTCGCCCTCACGGAGCGAAAGGATCATGCTCATGTGCACCGCCAAATGCAGGGCAGGGTTCTCGATGGTCTGCAACGCTGCCAGCATGGTTTTCTCGTCCCAGATGGTGCGCTCCTCGATATTGACCTTGGGGGCATCACGGGGCAGGGGAATCTTGTGGATCAAGTCCCATTCCACCGCATAGGAGAATGCGGTCTTGAGCAGCGTGTGGACTTCGTGGATAGAGGTGCTGGACAGCAGCCGCTTCTTCTGCTTCTCGGAAAGTTTCTGCTTGATACCCTTCACATACTGCCCGCAGGGGGTCTTGGCAAGGGTGGCATAGAACTTCTCGATGTCATAGGTGCGCAGCTCCTGCACCTTCCGATTCCCGATATACGGCACGATAAGGTTCTGCACCATCGCCACGGACTGGGTGTAGGTCTTGGGGGACCATTTGTGCTTGGTGGACTGGATCGGGATCCACTTGTACAGCATTTCCTCCACCGTCATGGTGTCGGGGACGAGGAACGTGCCGTCCAGCAGTTCTTTCTCGACCGTGATCTTTCGCTCCTGCGCCTCCTTTTTGGTCTTGAAACTTTCCCATCCCTCGCAGGGCTTGCCGGAATGGTCTTTGTACTTGTAACGGACGGAGTAGGAATCTCCGCGCTTCATGATAGATGCCATAGATTACCTCCTTCAGACCGCTGCAAACCAGTTGTCGAAGCTCTGCTTGTTCACCCGGATGCTGGTGCCGATGCGCAGCACCCGGAAATCTTTCGTGGTGTTGCACAGGTTGTACGCCGCACGGGGAGAAATCGCCAAAAGCTGGGCGATTTCCTCTACCCGGTAAACAAGGGGTTCGAGCTTGGCTGCTTTGGTCTGGTCAGAAGATTCAATGGCAGGAGTTTTGGACGCTTTCATTGTAACCGGGTTCGAGTCCTTTTGCAAGGACTTATTCGTATAATCTTTAGGTTTCACATCTTCGGTCGTGTCAGGCCGATTCATATTCATAGGCAGACCTCCAATTCCTTGTAACCGAACGCCTGTAACCGGGTAGGAAAACTCTCTTTTTCTGCACACAGGCCGTTCGATGCACTTTATACTTTTTTTTATCTTTTTTAAGGTTACATGGTTACAGAAAGAGGAAAACGTAGCAGTCGTGCGGCTTTTCCGCCGTAACTGAGTTGTAACCGAATCTGTAACCAGACGTGTAACCACTATCCATCAGAAGGGGAAGTCCAGCTGCTGGGCTTCCGCATCCGTTATTTCGGAGAAATTTTCAGCCCCGGTTTCGGGGCTGGTTACGCGCTCCCAGCCTTTCTGAACGCCGTACTTCGGGTAACGCTTGGCGGTCTTGTGCGCCTGCCAGCCTTGAATATCGCCGCGCGAAATTCCGGTGTTCATGATCTCGCAGATAGCACGGGTCTCCCACTCTGCCGGGATATTGGTGTTGCCCAGCGCCTCCGCATAAAGCTGCTTGGAACACACCCGGTCACCCGTGTAGTCCTCCAGAAAGGCGTAGATCATGCCAGCCTGCGCATCCTCCTGCATGAAGTCCTGCTGATGGGCTTGCAGGGTTTCCTGCATGGCAGGGCTGAACGCCAGCTTATAATCGCCGCTGTTGTAGATGGTCATAGCTTCTGCCCAAAGCTGGTCGATATAGGCACGGGATTCTTCCTCGTTGTCCAGAATGTGGACTTCAGCCAGTTCCGCATCCACCGGGATGGGAATAAAGCGGCGGTTCCCTGTGCGGTCACGGGGCAAAAAGTCCTGCCGGTTGGTCGTGCCAGCAAAGACGCACTGGCGCAGACGGTCGGCAGGATGGGTCTCGTAGGGGACTTTATAGGTTTCTTTCTGTTTGCTGAGAAAGCTCTTGATCTCCTCGATGCTCTTGGCGTTGGCGGTGGCGATCATCTCCGACATTTCGATGATCCAGTGGCCTTGCAATTTGCGGTACACGTTGTCATCGTCCAGTCGCCGCAGGTCATCCGAGAACCACTCGTCCTTGACTGCCAGCAGCCGGAAGAAGGTGGACTTTCCTGCACCTTGCCCGCCCACCAGACAGAGCATGGTTTCAAATTTACATCCCGGCTGGAACACCCGCTTGATGGCTCCCAGCAGGAATATCTTCATGGCTTCGCAAGTGTACTCGTCCTCCGCAGCACCGAGAAAATGGTGCAAGACGTGGGCTATCCGTTCTGTTCCATCCCATTTCAGGCCGTTCAGGTAGTCCCGGATGGGATGGTAGCGGTTCTCGTTTGCAACAATACGGATAGCAGATTCGATCTTCTTCTCGCTGGAAATGCCGTACTTCTCCATCCTCCGCAGGATATATTTCATGTCCGTGTCGTTCAGCGTCATGCCGGAGCGAGGCCAGCCCACAGGCTTTACGATGTCGATGCGCTCACTCAACAAGTTTAGCCGGATGGCATCGGCAAGCACATAGTCATTCTGCAAAATCGTGATACAGTTCTGGATCGTCCGCTGGATTTCACCATTGGAGTGCTTGGTGAGCATTTCCTTCACATCTCCAACGGTTCGGGGAGTGCGTTCTTCGTTGACTTCTTTGCTCAATAAACATCACCTCGTGTTTCTGATTTCTCCGCAGTATGCTGCTCTCCAGATTTCCGCCGCGCCTGTTCTGCCTGCAAGCGGCTCAGCAATTGCAGAACGGAATCTCGCGCTTTCTCCTTGACCTGCTCCTTGCCCTTCTGCCGGACATCCGGTCTCATAAGCTTCTCCTGCAAACGAGTGGCGGTGGTCTGCATGGTCTTGAGGAACTTGTCCAGCACGGTATCCAGATGCTTGGCGGTGTACTCCCGTGTGGCCTTAGGAGCCTTGCGCTCCGGAGACAGTACCCACCTTTTCGTGTCCTCAATCATCCGCATATCTTCCTTCCGGGTCTCGGTGCGCACTACGTCCGTCACGACTTCCACCGCCTTGTCGTAGGCTGCTGCCGAAACATCGTCCAGAAGGGTCTCCATGTCGTTGACCTTGAGGGTCAGTTCGTCCAACCGGTTCTGCTGAGCGAAAAGTTGTTCCTTCTGCTTGGCAAGGATAAAGTCCTGCTTTTCAAGATACTTGCGGTTGCCGTACTCTGCTTCTTCCTCCAGATCCAGCCCATGCCGCTTGGCAATCTCGAACAGCATCTTCCGGCAGGCGGCATCAAAGGTGATCTTGCGGTTGTTGCGGCGGCTGAGGGGTTTGCCCGGGTCGGGCAGGTCGAAGCCCAGTGCTTCCAGTGCCTTTTCCTGCTGGGGAGCTACCTCGCCGTACTTGTTCTCGCAGTCGAACACATGGCGTTCGTGGATGTGGGGTGTGCTTTCGTCCAGATGCAACGCCCAGTTCAGCACATGAACATGGTCTCCGAACCTTGCCTTGAATTCCTCGATGAACTCGGTGACGAGATTGAGCAAATCCTCTGCGGAGGCGTGTTCATCCAACGTTCCGAGCTGATAGATGGTTTCTTCTGGGCATGTCTTGCGGCTGGACAACAGGTCAGGAATGGAGCGGTTGCGTTCCGTGTGCCGGATCTTGGCGTTGCGCTCGTTCTGGCTTTCCACAAAGTTGGAATAGCGGCTCTCATAGAACTGCCGTTCCACATCCGAGAAGGTCGCCCCCAGATCGTCCGGGTCTTGTGGGTCGAGAGCCGAACGGAAACCGTGGAAGCAATCCCAGTAGATGTTGCTCTTGGCTCGTTCCGGGTCGATGTGCTCACTGTTGGCAAGGTTGAAACTCCGGTCATTGTGTTTGGGGTTATAGGTGCCGTGGGTCCCGGCTCGTCCGTTGTGTCGTGTTAATTTCAGATAGACATTCCTCCGTTTCAACAGCTTGGCGTGGGAGAACGCAGCAGCGGAGCTGCTGAATCTGCCGCCGTTTTGCGCCAGATAATACCCAGTAGGATATGACGCAAGGCATCATATCACTGGGGCAAAGGACTGCATCCTCTGCACTCTTGCACCGGGCAAGCTGTCCCGATGGACAGCTCGTCCGGCTTTTTCAGTGGGCCACTTTGACCCACTGATTTCGTTACGGGTAGAATCAAGTGGTCATTTTGACCACCTGATTTTTACGGAGTGGGAGTGACGTGTAACAGATAAAACTGAAGTTATCAAAATGAGAACTCCGGTGGCTCTGCCACGGATGCAATCAAGTTATCATCTTGGGAACCTGATTCGGCAGGGGCTACAAATCAAGTTACGGAAAGCGTAACCTGATTTCAGATAATCGCCCAAATTCCCATTTTGAGGATTTGGGTGTGAGCAATTAGGCGTTACGGTATTTTGGTACTTTCCAGAATGGGAAGCACCAAAATACGGGATAAAAGCGAGCGTGGATAATGTAGACATTTTGTCCACATTGATTTCTCCTGCCCCAACGAGTAGATAAACGTCCGTTTCGCCTCATGTGCTCATTTTGAACACATGAGGTTGAGTGCGCCGTTCTCCCTGCATGGCTTTCCTGCCCCCTTCCGGCGGCGTTTTCCGGCTCTCCCTTGCGGGGTCGTCGCCGGGTATCCCATGCAGACGGTCTTTCGGTTTTCAAGGTGCGGTGCTGGATTTGGCAATAAAAAATCGCCACACAACAACCTGAACCTGACCATCCCTTCCGGGATGGCCTTGGTTCGGGTTCGTTATGTAGCGATAGAAAGTTAAAAACTTGCTCCGGCTCCTTCGGGAGCCGAGCTGGAACTCTAAATAAATATGTTATATTAAATTGTTGGGATAGATTACCACAAAAATCGAGCCGTGTCAACAAAAAGTTTTGAAAATACGATACTTTCGGCAGCTTGCAAGAAAAAACAAGGGAAACTTTGGCAAAAAGAGAGAGAACTGGACGGTGCCAGCCCTCTTGACAGAATTATGAGATGCTCAAAAATTTCTGCTGTTTTTATTGCGGTTTTCAAAAATAACGCTGAACAGAACGGCATATTTACGATATGCAGTTTGCGCATACTACTGCGGTGGGAAAATAGAATCAGGCAAAAGGATAAAGTGTCGGCAGGAAAAATACGGACACGACAATGAGGATGAGCGCCAGCGGGGTACCACACTTGAGATAATCCTTCAAGGTGTATCCGCCCGGCTCGATGATCATGATCTGGCAGGGAGCTGCCATGGGGGTCATGATGGACACACAGCTGGCTGTGATCACGCCGACCACGGCAGCACGGGGGTCTACGCCCATGCGGATACAGGCGGAAGTGACCAGTGGGATGAAGATGGTCAGGGTAGCCAGATTGGACATGACCTGTGTCAGAATGAAGGGAACAAGGAAGAACACCAGCATAATGATGTACGGATTGGTAGTATCGCCCAGCAGGCGGATCATCCAGTCTGCCACCACATCGCCTGCACCGGTGGTCTGGATGGCGTCCGACAGAGCCAGCACACCGGCAAACAGGAAAATGGTCGGCTGGTGGATGGAGTTGAGAGCTTCCTTTTCGGTCAGCACACCCGTCAGCACCAGAGCGGCAGCGCCGATGCAGGAAGTGAGATACATCTTGACACCAATGACATTTTCCAGCAGCATCATTGCAATGGAGACCAGAACGATCAGGACAGCCAGTTTGCGCTTAAAGGGGCTGAGTTTTTCGCTCTCAGAAGCCGTATGTGCTGCATCTGAAAACTGCTCGTTGGGAATATCCGGCATCAGCTTATAGCCAACAAAGGTCATGTACAGGATGGCAATGGTCAGCATCGGGATGCGCGCAATGGTGAAATCCCAGATGTGCAGCGGTGTCGGTGCGCCGGCCTGCATCATGACATCGTTCCATGCCATGTTGGAAGCACCCTGACCGAGAAAGGTCATCTGGGTGGCAATGTTGGCACAGGCCATAGAAGGATACAGCAGCTTGCTGCGGCTCACGCCGATGTCGTTCGCAATGCCTACCAGCAGAGGGATCATGATAGCGGCAGTTGCGGTGGCACTGGTGATGGCGCCCAGAAACGCACCTGCCACACAGGAAAGAAAAATCAGCATCCGCATATTGTCCTTGTAGCGGATGACCAGACTCTGGGCTTTGTCAATCAGGGGCGTTTTGGTCAGCCCTGCACCAATGACGAACATGGCTACGAACATGACCACGTTCGTGTTGATGAAGCCGCCAAAGGCCTCGGCAGGGGTCTTGATGCCGGTGAGGATCAGCGCCAGAATGATGCCGGTAGAAATGACCGAGAACGGGACTTTACCGGATACAAAGGCGATGATCGTTACAAGCAGGATGACCAGTGTGATCTCCAATGGGCTCATTTGGGTTGTCCTCCTGTGGATTACTTCCACCTTGCAGATGCAAAGCAGTGGCACTTGAATGTTTATATTTGATAATGTATCCAATAAACAAGAAAAGAATACACCGAAAGACCACGCTTGTCAAGGGATTTGTTATACTTTTGTCGAAAAATACAATTTTCCAAAGGAACTTTATATAAGGTGTGTAGAACAAAAAGAACGGTCAAGATTTTCTTTGTCTGCATTTTTTTCGTGCACATATTTGACCGCAAATAGCAACACCCCGGATGCTGATATGGCAGACAGCATCCGGGGTGTTTTGCGGAGAAGCAGGATAAACAGGGTAATGAAGATAGGAGTAAATGATAAGAAGTCTGTTGGATCTGTGAAAGCAAATATGGTTGTTAGAATTAACGTGATAGTGAGTTCATTTTAGGAGAAGAAGCTTTTGATGGATGGTTGCTCTCCGCAGGGTATAGGCAACGCTGGCTTCGCAGTTGGATCTTATTTGATGAAGCCAACGTGCTTGCAAATTTCCTCGACGGCCTTATCCTTGCGCTGATTGAAGATGACCTTGTTCTCTTCGAACAGGTTGCGACCCTCAGCGTCGATGGAAACGATCAGGGGGCCAAACTCGTTAACATGGCAGTGCCACAGAGTTTCCGGCATACCGAGGTCACGCCACTGGGCCTCGACGATCTCCTCCACCTCGGTGGCAGCCACAACGGCGTTACCGGCAGGGAAAACACAGTGGATGGCACCGAACTCCTTGCAGGCGCGCTCGGTGTTGGGGCCCATGCCGCCCTTGCCCACGATGACGCGGACACCGGACTTCTGCACGAACTCATACTCGAACTTTTCCATACGCATGGAGGTGGTGGGGCCCACAGACACCATCTCGAACTTGTCGTCCTCCAGAGGGCGAATGATGGGGCCGGCGTGGAAAATGGCAGCGTCCTTGACGTCCACAGGCAGCGGGCGGCCCTCTTCCACGAGACGGCGGTGCGCCACGTCACGGCAGGTGGTCAGGTCGCCGTTCAGGTAAACGACATCACCGATATGGATGTCCTTCAGGTCTTCTGCGGAGACCGGAGTAGTAAGGATCTTCTTTCCGTCTTTAATGGTCAGCATTACAAAGTCACCCCCGAATGAGTATCAATGGTGTAGTTCAGGTCTTTATCAAAAATGATGTGGCCGCGGCGATGGCTCCAGCAGCCCACGTTGACGGCAACGCCAATGGCAGAAGGATGGCGGGCAGTGTTCTCAATGTGCACGCCCATGACGGAGTACTTGCCGCCCATGCCCTGAGGACCAAGGCCGATGGAGTTGATGCCGTCCTCCAGTAGCTTCTCCATATAGGCTGCGCGCTCGTTCTCGTTGTGGCTGCCCAGAGGACGCATCAGAGCCTTCTTGGACAGCAGAGCGGCGGTCTCAACAGAGGTGGCAACGCCCACGCCCACCAGCAGCGGAGGGCAGGCATTGATGCCGTAGCTGGTCATGACATCCATGACGAACTTAGTCACACCTTCGTAACCTGCACCGGGCATCAGAACCATGGCCTTGCCCGGCAGGGTGCAGCCGCCGCCTGCCATATAAGCGTAGATCTCGCACTTGTCGCTGTTCGGGATGATATCCCACCACACGGTGGGAGTGCCCTTGCCCACGTTCAAACCGGTGTTGAACTCATCGAAGGTCTCAACACTGTTGTGGCGCAGAGGTGCTTCAAAGGTAGACTTGACCACAGCTTCCTTCAGCAGACCCTCCACCTCACCGATGAGGGGGAAGTCCACGCCGCACTTTACCCAGAACTGCAGCACACCGGTGTCTTGGCAGCTGGGGCGGTTCAGTTCCTTGGCCAGCTTCTGGTTGCGCTTCATGGTCTCGTAGATGACCTTGGACAAAGGAGCATCCTCCTGTGCGCCCAGCTCATCCAGCTTTTTGATGATGTCATCCGGCAGCACCTTGGCGATATGGCTCACAAAGTTCGCCATGTAGGTCGTCATCTGCTGCACCTGTTCTTGCTTGTTCATTCCAATGCCTCCTTAGCTTTGGTACATTTTGCGCGTTGGTTCACTCATATTCAACGTTCCTGTCCGCTTTACTGCGGGAAGAACGGAAATGCGATGGGAAGGATCACCATGCTGACAACCGTTGCGATGAGGATGAGGGGCAGGCCAGCCTTCGGCATAATCCTTGAAGGTGTAACCGCCGGCGGAAACCACCATGGTGTTGGCGGGCATACCGATGGGCGTCGCGTAAGCGCAGGAGCCGCCGATGACACAAGCCATCAGGACTGCGCGGGGGTCGGCACCCATGCCCTGTGCGATGCTCAGGCAGATGGGAACCATCAGGGCGGTAGTAGCAGTGTTGGACATGAAGTTGGTCATGACGCAGCAGAGCAGGAAGACCACCAGAGTCAGGACGTAGGGAGAGGGATTCTCGCCCAGAGCACCAATGACGATGTTTGCAATCTCTGCGCCTGCCCCGGTCTTATCCAGTGCAGAGGCCAGAGACAGCGTACCGCCGAAGAGGAAGATGGTCTTGAGGTCGATGGACTTCAGGGCATCTTTCTCGGAGATGACACCGGTGAGGATCAGAGCCAGCGCACCGATACAGCCGATGATGTTGAGCTTGATGCCGATCTGCTTTTCAAAGATCATGCCCAGCAGGGTGAGCACGAGGATGACAAGAGAGAGCACCTGTTTCCACTTGGGAACATTGCTGAAGTCCTGCTCGCCGCCGAAGGAGTCATCATCGGAGACGGGGTGGTTGGGCAGAAGCTTCATGCCAAGGGTGGCATAGAAGAGGATGCCGACGGCGAGGATGGGCAGGCCCACGATGGCGTACTCAAAGAAGCCGAAGGACATCCCGATCTCACCCAGAGCGCTCTGGGCGATAAGGTTGCCCGGTGCGCCGATGAGGGAAAGGTTGCCGCCCATGGCCGCTGCAAATACCAGCGGCATCAGCAGCTTGGAGCGGGCATAGCCGGACTTTGCCGCAATGCCGATGACCACGGGGATCAGGACGGCGGCGGTGCCGGTGTTGGAGAGCACGCCGCTCATCAGGCCAACGATGACCATGATGGCCACGATGAGGCTGCGTTCGGATTTGGCAAAGTGGGTAACAATGCCGCCGATCTTGTTGGCCATGCCTGTTTCAAACAGTGCACCGCCGACGATGAACATGGCGACAAAGAGGATGACGTTGCTGTCGATGAAGCCCGCAAAAGCGGTCTTGACATCCAGCACGCCGGTGACGACCAGACCGATACAGACGATCATGGACGTTACGCCGAGGGGGATCTTCTCAAACACGAACATGACGACTGCGAAGAGAAGAAAGAGTAGGGTGATAGTTGCTGCTGACATACCGGGGAGTCCTCCTTTAATGAAATATAATGTATCCATTTCATCAGAGCAAAACAGCCCTGACTTTCGGAACGCCCCAGCTGCACCTCGTTGTGCAGAGTCTTTGCCGCCGTGCTGTGCCCTCACAGCCCTTTTTTCGTTCTGGAAGGATCTGCCCGGAACCTTAGAATTCCGAGAATCTCGGCAGCGTTCTTTTTTTGTTTTTTATATCTAATCTGTGATAATGTATCCACTTGACGACACGAGAATACACCCAAAACAGAGAATTGTCAATCCCTTTTTTCGAGTTTTGTCGCATTGCACGGATTATGTACCAATTTTTGTGCACGCCAGACAAACAGTAGGATACAAGAAAATCCTCCCCCCGCCGCCTTCTGCAAAAAACGTGCGATCTCCAAAGCAGATGGAGATCGCACGTTTTTTCCTTCTTTTATTCCAGCCGCTTTTTGAAATACCCCTCGGCACAGTAAATGGCACCGCAGGGATTATGCGCCAGAACGCGATCCTTGGCCACCAGCGTTGTGACCATGGCGTCCGAATACTTATAAAACATCGAGTCGTGTCCCACACAAAGTCCGACCTCAATGTTGAAATCGGTGTGCTGTTCGTTCAGAAGCTTTGCCTGTGCGATGGGGTTGCACATGGCCTCAAATTCACCGGGGTGGATCTTGACCTCTTCCGGGATGCCAACTTCTTCTTTGGAGATGCCACCGGTCTTGCAGATGACCGACACCACCTCAAACCCCTGCGCACGGAGCAGGTCGGCCACGATGCGGGCTTCCTTCCGCAGACCTTTGCAGAATGCAAGACCCAGCTTGTGGTAGCCCATCCGCTTGCAGAACTCCACCGTCTCCTTCAGGCGGGGCCATTGACAGTAGCCAAGCCCCTCAATGGCCGAACAGTTGACGTAGAAATCGTGATTCTCGGGCAGATCGTAGCCGGCGCGGGCGGCCTCCATCACCGAAGCATTCCGCATGGGGCAGTTTTTGGGCATCTTTTCCGGCGCGTTGTTGGCACAGGCCAGAACCGTACAGTTCGCACAGGTATACACTGTCTTGTCCTCCCTGATCTTATAAATAATAGGTCAGCGCATCGTCCATGCTGCGCAGGATGTGCTTTTCCATTTCAGCCCGTGCGGCCATCGCATCCCGTGCTTCCAGCGCTGCATAGATCTTTTTATGCTCACTCTGGGAGTTGAGGGCATAGTCCAACTCGCTCATTTCCACACCAATGGACAGGCCGTTCCACAGCTCCGAGAGAAGATTGCGCATCTTTTCATTGCCGGAAGCCTCCCAGATCTCAAAATGGAAGGACTGGTTGTAGTCGGCATAGTTCCCCGCCTGGCGGTGGGACAAGGCTTCTTCTGCAGTGTCCACGCAGTTTTTGATTTTGGACAGGTCGGCGTTGTTCTGGCAACAGAGCATACACGCCGTCCCTTCCAGGGCGGCGCGTAACTGGTAGTGCTCCCGGATCGTTTTTTCCGTCACGCCCAGCACGATCGCACACTTATTCTGTTTTACTTCCAGCAGACCGTCACGGGCAAGGATCTGAAAGGCCTCTCGCACCGGCGTGACCGACACGCCCAGTTCCTGTGCGGTGTTTTCCAGCGTGAGTTCTGCGCCCTCCGGGATGCTTTTTGAAATAATGGCTTTCCGCAAAGCGGAAGCTACCCGCTCGCGGGCAGGCAGCAGCTTAATGGGTTTCAGTCCCAGCATATTGACTCCTTACCGTTAAAATCAGGTGTAACAATTCTTCTTCGTAGCTGCGCCATTCGTTCAAGACCTCCGGCGAGCCCTGCCGATCCAGCGTCAGCAGATGAGCCAGCCGACCGTTGACCGGCGCAGGGCGGGCATTGACCGCAAAGGCAATGTAGGTTTCCTGAATGCTTTCCAGCAATTTGCTGTGGAGCGGATAGGTCAGCGCACTCCGCAGGGTCCGGTGCTGGAGCATCTCGCCGCCTGCCAACATAGCATCCTGCGGCAGACAGCGCATGGCCTGACGTTCCAGCTGCGCCCCCAGTGCAAAGATCTGACGCAGGGTATCTTCACTCAGGTCAGCGGTCTTTACATGGTTGTTGGGCAGACGGATGAGAAGCCCCTGATACTCAAGGATCATCAGAGCTTCGCGCACCGGCATCCGGGAGACGCCAAGGCTCTCTGCCAGCTCATTCTGGGTCATCTCAGTCCCGGCGGGTATCTGCCCAGATAAAATGGCCTGTTGCAGGGCTTCCACCACACCGCCGTTTTTCTTCTGGATGCCGATATATTCCATAGAGCCCTCCGTGCAAATATCTTTTTTATATTGTATCCAATTTTACAATAAAAAGCAAGACTTCCTTTATGACAAACAAAAACACCCGGCAGATTCCTTATGAAAAATCTGCCGGATATAGACCGGATGCCCTTGGGGCGTTCCATTCTGAAAAATTGCAGGGCAAATGCAAGCTGTGTTAACTGCTATGGAACCTTGTCAATCAATCTTCCATTCTTCCATGGTCACAGCCAAGTGACAGGTAGTGCTCAATCTCCCCACCCAGAACCATCTGTGCATACCCAAGCGGCCTATTGTACAGCAGCCAGTCCAGTTCTGCCCGCTGTGCCGGGGTGTTACCGTATTCGTCCTCAATGGCGATGCAGTCAATGGCAACGGTGGTGCCATCCTCGAACCGGACTTTCACCCGGTCGGTATCCATATTGAAGTAGCAGGAAAGCAGTTTGTTCATAAGGAAACCTCTTTCTATATTAAGGTGATGTCTGTTCGATTGTCCAAATCCCTGCCATGAATCATAGTTGTGAATGTACATTTGATGCTTGGTCTGAACAGGCAAGATTTCAGCTGCTGTTTTGGGTTCGAACCCGGCCATTTTCCCGGCTTTGCATAAAAATCCGATGCCTGCTTTAAGGGGCTGATTTTGGCTCTGCACATTTTTGCACACTTTTTGCACACCTGAACGGCTGGATAACGGATGCAAGAGGGAATAACAGGTGCAAAGGATGCAGCAGATGCAAAACGTAAATTTACGATAAAACGATAAAAACAACGAATCTGCGTAATTCTGGAAATTGACGATTGTTGCACATTGGTTTCTCTTAATCAGTGGGCCCAGGGTTCGAGTCCCTGGAGGTGCACCACAACAACAAAATCCGAACTTTTTTCCGATAGGAGAAGGGTTCGGATTTTTTGTTTTCTTCGGAAAGCAGAATGCCGCGGTTGCGCAGCAATGAAAGCCCCAGTGGGGCTTTTAAGCGACCGAACGGTCTTGCGCAAGCAAGATGGAGGGGCCTTGCCCCGACAAGCTCCGGCTCCTTCCCGACGGCTGTGTGTCCAAAACCTTATCAGAAGAAAGACCGTATCACGAAAGTCACAACTGTAAAGGTGCCGTAAGGCAGAAGGGACACGAGTATGAAGTATGATGAAAGCGTTTGCAAGTTCAACATGGACACCGGCTGCGTGGAGCTGCTGCTCCGGGATGGGCGCAAAATTTCCATCGACTGCACCGGGGTCGAGGATGCGTTGGACGTTACCATGGCGCAGAGGTCGGAGTTGGAGTATCTCATCTATAACGACCCTCTGGCGTATGCAGACCTGATTCTAAACGGCGAACCGGAGGAATATTTGAAGAATGTGGCTGGAATCCATGGACTAGAAGACTAACCCCCAAAAATCCACACACGATAAGGAAGGCGGAGTGTTCCATCAAAAGAACACCCTGCCTTCCTTTTATTTCAGCTTGAAACTCAGTGACGGAGAAAATCATGATCCAGGATCTTGATTTTTGCCCCGGAAAATTCAATAACCTTCTCATCCCGCATCCGGCACAGCTCACGGGAAAGAGCACTGCGGTCCACACAGAGGAAATCTGCCAGTTCTGTCCGGGTGTAGGGTAGACTGTAACAGCCTTTTTCATCGGGTGTCAAGGTTTGAAGATAAATCTTCAGACGATCTCGAAGCCGTTTTTGTGCTAAAATACGCACTTTGGTGTTAAAAAAGAGAAGCTGCTGCGCCATATCCTGCATAAGATTTGCTGTGACCTGCATCCGGCAGGGACAGGTCAGCGTCTTCTGTGACATCAATGCGCTGAAATCCAGCAGCATTACGGTACAGTCCGAACTGGCACGCAGACAGACCGGACTTGTCGTCCAACCAGTACAGGCCAGTTCTGCACCAAATACTTCTCCGGGACAAAAACGGCAGATGCTGATTTGATTGCCATTTTCATCATACAAAAATTCTTCTATCGTGCCATCCAGCAGAACACCCGTATTGTGGCTCTGCTCACCCAGCTCGACGATGTGCGCACCACGAGGATATTCACGGACAGTCGCATTCAAGCAACTAAGGACTTCCCTATATTTTCGTGGCTGGATGCCGTTGAACATGCCGCATTGCTGTAAAATTGAATAATATTGCTCCATCTTAAAATTTACTTTGCCGTTGCCATAACAACGGACACTCCGAGGTAGTTGTGTTAAACTCTTGGTTAGAGATGTCTAATTAAAAGTCATCATTATTATACGGTATAAAGTTTGAAATGTCAAACCCTATAACGTTCAGGGTTGATATCGAAGGAGTGACACAATGCTTTCGTTGGGAATGGATATCGGTACATCAACGGTCAAGTTGGTGCTGCTGCGGGATGGTGCAATGGCAAAGCAGTGGATGGGGGTGCATCACGGCAGGCCGTTCGCCTGCCTGAAAAAAGGACTTTCTGCATTGGAACTGGCGATGGATACTCCGTTTTCACTCTGTGTGACCGGAAGCAACACGGAGGCTCTGCTGGAGCGAGATTCAGCCATTCCCTCTTTAGGCGATATCCCAGCTATCGTCGAGGGTGTGCGCTGGATCATTCCGCAGGTGGGTTCGGTCATTGAAATTGGCAGTCAGGGCGCGCGGTTCATCACGGAAGTCCAGAGCCGGACCCCGCAGTTTGCGGCCAACGAGCATTGCGCAGGCGGCACCGGTTCCTTTTTTGAGGATCAGATGTCCCGTGTGGGCTGCAAGCTGGAGGATTATTCTGCGCTGGTTGAGCAGGCGCAGAGCGTCCCGCGGCTTTCCGGACGCTGCGCAGTGTTTGCCAAAACGGATATCATTCACCGCCAGCAGGAAGGCGTTTCCACGCCGGATATCCTGCTGGGATTGTGCTATGCGATGATCCGCAACTACAAAGCTACCATCGTGCGTCGGCTGCCGGTCTGCAAACCAGTGGTATTCTGCGGCGGCGTGACCTGCAACTCCGGCGTGATACGGGCTATCCGGGATGTGTTCGGCCTGACCGAAGAGGAACTGATCGTCCCGGAAGAAGCGCGTTTTGAAGCGGCCATCGGTGCAGCATGCAAGGCAGAAGGTGCATTTACACTGGCACAGCTGGATGCGTTGTTGAACGATGCAATGGCAGCACACTCCACGACAACCGGGCTTCCCAGACTGGAACTGCTGCCCGGCACTGATCTTTCCGAGCCGAAAGCTACCGGTGTCCTCCCGGAAAAAGGCTGTGCGCTGGGCATCGACATCGGTTCCACCAGCACTGACCTTGTTCTGGTGGGGCCGGAGGGCGAACTGGTGGATTTCCAGTATCTGCGCACCGCAGGCGACCCGGAAGGAGCTGTCCGCAAAGGACTTGCAAGTATTCGTCAGCGGTTTGGTGATATCCGGTTTACGGCTGTCGGCGTGACCGGCTCCGGACGTGAGCGTGTCGGCAAGCGCATCGGCGCGGATGCTGTCCGGGATGAGATCACTGCGCAGGCCAAGGGAGCTGCTCATTGGGTGCCAGAAGTCGATACCGTGTTTGAGATCGGCGGACAGGATAGCAAATACATCAGCATCCGGGACGGTGAAGTCGTGGACTTCCAGATGAACAAGATCTGCGCCGCCGGTACAGGCTCTTTTGTGGAGGAGCAAGCCGTCCGCATGGGCATCCCGCTGGCAGAATTGGGCCCGTTGGCTCTTTCTGCCGAACATCCGGCCGCATTGGGCGAACGCTGTACCGTATTCATCGAAACGGCCATTGCATCAGCCGTCGCAGAAGGCGTTTCGCAGGCAGATATTGCGGCCGGACTGTGCCACGCCATCGTGCAGAACTACCTGCACAAAGTGGTCGGCTCCAAACCGGTCGGACAGCACATCGTATTGCAGGGCGGTGTGGATTACAATCCCGGAATCGTGGCGGCTTTTCAGGCGGCCTATGGCAGCCGGGTCCGGGTCAGCCCGGTGTTCTCCATCAGCGGCGCATACGGCGCGGCTCTGCTGGCACAGGAAGCCGTAGGCGATGCGCCCAGTCAGTTCGTCGGGTTTGACAGCCCGGCACAGGCCGCAGAGGACAGCCGCAGCACTGAGATCCAAAGAAACATTGATTTTTACCGGCAGGCCGACAACCTGCTTCTGGAAGGCTACACGGGGAAACGCGACCCTCGCAAAAAGACGGTGGGCGTGCCCTTTGTGCTGATGACCCACAAGTTCTTCCCTATGGCCAATGCATTCTTTACTTCGCTGGGGTTCAACGTAGTCCTGACCGACCCGACCAGTGAGGAAACCATCCGGCTTTCCCAGCAGCTGGCACAGAGTGAGACCTGCTACCCGGTCAAACTTATTTACGGCCACATACAGCAGCTCATCGACCAAAAAGTAGATTATATCTTCCTGCCCACCATCCACACGATGAAGCACGAAAAGAGCCGTGTGAAACACAACTACGGCTGCGTCTATATGCAGACGGCAGCCGCATCCATTGCCAAAGCTCTGGACATTGAGAGCAAGGGCATCACTCTGCTCAGTCCGGTATTCGATCTCGATTTTGGGCAGGAAGCTATGGCATCTGCAATGCTGGGACTGAGCAAGATTTTAGGAATCCCGAAACCGTTTTGTGCCAAAGCTCTGCTCAGTGGTGCCATGGCGGTGCGCCGCCATACCGCCGCCGTGGAAAAACAGGGCAAAGCTCTGCTGGCGACCCTGAGACCGGACGATAAAGTGTTGGTGCTCATCACCCGCAACTACGGCGTTTCCGACCCCATCCTGAACATGGGCATCCCGGAACTGCTGTTGGAACGCGGCTATAAAGTCATCACGCTGAGCCATCTGCCCGGTCATGCGCTGGACATCTCCGATGAATACGATAATCTTTATTATCCGTTCGGGCAGCATATCCTGTCCGGAGCAAAGCTGATCGCTCACCACCCGAACCTCTACGCTGTCTATCTGACCAACCACGGCTGCGGCCCGGACACCATGCTCTCACACCTGTTCAAGCAGGAGATGGGCGATAAACCCTACCTGCAAATCGAAGTGGATGAGCATTTTTCCAATGTGGGTGTCATCACTCGCATTGAAGCGTTCCTGAACAGCCTGCAACACCGCCCGGCGGTGGCTCTGCCGACAGATTTCAACATCGAGCAGGTCGATATTCACCCCTGTCGTCTGGCACAGACACCATCCCCCAATGTGCCACTCTATCTTCCGGCGATGGGTGCTTATACGCCCTATCTGGCCGCATATTTCAAACAGCAAGGGGCAGACCCCTACGAGCTGCCGCACCTGACGGACGATATTCTGAGCCTTGGCCGAGCGGAGACGAGTGCAAAAGAATACCTGCCTTTCCCGGCACTGCTGGGCAGTATCCTTGCTGAGCGTAAAAACGACCACGCACATGCGCAGTTCCTAATTCCGCAGACGCAGGGTGCGGAGGCAGACGGTCAGTACGCCCGTGTTATCCGTGCTGTGTTGGACCGCAGAAAAGAGCAGAATGCTCAACTTATCAGCCCAATGCTGGAAACACTGCCCGAAATGGCGCAGAACCGTGATGCTCTCTTCCGCACTTTGCTGGCGGGAGATATCCTCTATGCCGCCCCGGTAGACCAACGTGCAGACATAGCAGCACAGTGGGATGCTCTGCCCGACTGGAAGCAGCTGCACACCGCAGCGAGAGAAATCGGCACACTTCCCGCAAAAGGCCGCCGCATTGCCGCTGTTGGTACGCCGCTCTGCCTGACAGAACTGGACAGCGGCGTACTTGCCGCGCTGGAAGCCGAAGGCGAACGGGTGCTTCGCGCCCCACTCAGCGAGGCACTCTGGTTTCTGTGGAAAGATAATTTGGATGACAATAAACCATCGGCTGGTTGGCTTGACCAGATGCGGAGGCAGATGCAGACCCTTGGGAATGAACTTGGAGCGCAGAGTGCCTTTGCGGAAGACGCTGAAACACTGTTCCTCATTGCGGACTCTGCCTTGCCGAATTTTTCAGGCGGAAACGGCCGATATCGGTACGCCAAGGCCGTGGAGCTTTCTGGCCGTACCAATGCAGTGCTGACCCTTGCACCCCGGTATGAAAATACAGCGATGATCCTGGATATGCGCGGCCTGCACGATGCCTGTCGGGCTCCGCTGTTCCAGATTTCCCTTGATAATGACTGGGATGAAACTGCATGGAGCCGCTTGCGTTCGTTCCTCTACTACTGCTGAATCTGGCAGACGCAAAGAACCCGTCCGGCACGTCCGGACGGGTTCTTTGCGTCTGTTATGAAACAGAAAATCGCTTATTCGATGACCAGCAGCAGGCTCATCTTGAACTTGCCCTGTGCAGTGACGCTGTGCAGGCCGTTTTTGTCAAAACGGAAGCTCTGGCCTGCGGTCAGCTCATAGTCCTGACCCTCATAGCCGATGATGGCTTTGCCTTCCAGCGCGGTCAGGATGGCGTTGCCGGGTGCACGGTGCGGGGTTAGGCCGGTGCCCTCGTCAAAGGCCATCAGCACGAATTTCATGTTGTCGGCGTGGACGAGGTCGAGGTTTGCAATGCTGCCGTCCTCGTAAGAAATGAGATCTTTCAGTTCGGTGGGCTGGCCTGCTTTGAGAATGTTGTTCATGGTGAAGTTCTCCTTTTTCAGAATGATTTCAGTATAGATCATGCCGCTGTCGGTCAGACAGCCGCAGAGCATTTTAGGCGGAACGGCCAGCAGCTGGCCGGGATGCAGCGGGACTGTGCGATTCTCTTCGCCTAGAAGGAAATCGCCGCAACCTTCCCCGCCCAGATACAGGGTAGTGCAGTCGTAATACTCCGGGGTGATTGAGGTGCCGCCGCCCAGCGAGAACCAGGTAACAGGTACACTCTCGCCCAGTTTTGCTGGGCGGGAAACTGTCATGGCTTCCCGGATGGGACGCAGCTGGGAAAGCGTAAATGGCATCTTCATACGGCATTCCCCCGCAGGGCAACCGGCACAATGCTGCGCACGGCGCGTCCCTGATAATTCAACTCGTCCACGATGACCTGAACATCAAAGGAATAGGAAATGTTCTGTTCGTTCAGGATGGCAGCGGCCGGACCGTAGAAAAATTCACCCTTGCGGTTGAGCATCAGTGCTTCGTCTGCCACGCTCATGGCGTTGGTGGGATAATGGGTGTTCATAATGGCGCTGATGCCTTCCTCATGCGCCAGTCGCTCCACCATGTTCAGGACAAGGATCTGGTTGTGGAAGTCCAGACCGGTCTCCGGCTCGTCCAGAATAATGAGCTTGGGGTCGTTGATAAGGGCACGGGCAATGAGCACCATTTGCAATTCGCCGCCGCTCATCCGGTTGCAGTCCTTGTTGGCAAGGTGAGAGATGCCCACCCGCTCCATCATGGCTTCGGCCATTTCCAGTTCCTCTTTGCCGGGCTGCTGGAACATACCCAGATGGGCGCTGCGGCCCAGCAGGACCATCTCCAGCCCGGTGTAGGAGAAGGCAAACCCGTGGGACTGCGGGATGTAGGAGATGGTGCTCCACACTTCCTTCGGCTTCAGGGTGTGGATATCCTTATCATAGAGCAGGGTCTTGCCGCTGTGCCACGGCAGCAGACCGATCATGCATTTGAGCAAAGTGGTCTTGCCGATGCCGTTGGGTCCAAGGATGGCAAGAATGTGTCCCTCTTCCAGTGTCAGGTCGATATTTTCCAGTATGGCAGGCTGTCCGGGATAGCCGAAACAGCCATTCTGCACTTGCAAGATCATCGCAGGTTGCTCCTTGTCTTATTCAGCAGAGAGATGAACACCGGCGCACCGATGATGGCGGTCAGAATGGAAAGCGGCAGTTCAATGATGCTGATGGTGCGCGACAGTGTGTCGATCAGGATCATGAAGCTGGCACCAAGACTCAGGCTCACCGGCACGACATAGCGGTTGTTGCTGCCCACCAGCATCCGGGACACAGTGCGGGATCAGCAGCCCGATCCAGCCCACCTGTCCGCACATGGATACCGCCGAGGCGGTGATGAGGGTGGAAGCCAGAATGAACAGCATCCGGGTCTGTTTGATGTTGATGCCGCTGGCGCGGGCTTCGTCATCGCTCAGGGAGAGGATATTCAACCGCCAGCGCAGCAGGTAAATGACAGCGATACCTGCAAGGATGAGCGGGCAGCCGATGAGGATCTTCTGGTAGCTGGCACTGGTAAAACTGCCCATCAGCCAGTAGGTGATCTCCGGCAGTTTGTCCTGCGGGTCAGCCGTATATTTGAGCAGCGATCCGACTGCATTGAACAGCGAGGAGGCAATGGTTCCTGCCAGAACCAGATAGACCATGGAGCGGCCATCGTTCTTGCCTGCAATTTTCAGGGTAAAGCAGACGGACGCAAGGCCGAACACCAGCGCAATGAGCTGTGTTTCCAGAATGCTGCACGACAGAATGATGGCCAGAATTGCGCCCACACAGGTGCCGCTGGTCACGCCCAGAATGTCCGGCGTGGCAAGCGGATTAGAAAACAGGGACTGAAAGGTGTTGCCCGCACAGGTCAACCCTGCACCCACGATGATGGCCATGAGGATGCGGGGCAGACGCAGGTTGATGACAATGGAATAGTTCTGCACATTGGCCGCGCTGCCGCCGGTCAGAGCTGTGCGCAGAGCGGCCAGCACTTCCCCGACCGGGACATTCATGCGTCCGAAGCACAGGCAGACCACCGAAGTGACCAGCGGCAGGGCCAGCATCAGCAGAAGAGCCAGCGGGGTAAAGCGGCCTTTTTTGATCCAGATGGTGTCCTTCATCAGTACAGCAGCATTTCCTCCAGCTCGTCATCGGTCACATCATAGCCATACCAGGTCTTGTAGTATTCCTTGATGGTATCGCCCAGCGGATAATCGGCAAAAGCATCCGGGTAGGTGTTGCAGGCCAGCCATGCCAGCACCAGCGGAGCATCCGGGTTCGGAGTGAACCAGTTCCACATGCCAAGGGTGGTGTTGTACACGCGGCTGTTCTGCACGGCGGTCAGCGTGGAGAAGTCGGCACCATCCACGTTGCCGGAAAGCACATCCTCCGTGCGCAGGGGTTGCAGGCCGGGGCCATCGAGGAAGAGGATGTCCGGATCCCAGCTGTAGACCTGTTCCATGCTGGTCTGGGCAAAACCGGTGGCTTCCAGCGCTTTGTCGGTCACGCCCAGATGCTTCATCCAGTAGGTGCCGAAAGTGCCGTTTCCGGAGACCTGCGGCACACCGTCCGAGTACTTCCACAGGATCAGTGCGCTGGGGCGGTCGCTCTCCGGAATATCCGCAATGCGGGCTTCCACATCGGCCACGATCTCGTCACCGGCAGCCACAAAGGCCTCGGTCTTGCCCGGTTCGTTGAAGATCTGCTCCAGCAGCTTGAGCCACTCTTCGTAGCGCTCCAGCGGGTCGGCCTCGGTGGAAGCACCCACGGTGGCAAAGCCGACCGAGGGAATACCGCTGGCTTTCAAAATCTCTGCGTGGGAGGAGTTGCCTGCATTGTACAGGATGACATCCGGGGTCAGCTTCATGATCTCCTCAATATTGAGGTCGCTCTGCGCATAGACCGTGTCGCTGGATTCCATCAGCTCCGGGGCGATGTTCTTGAGCACGGTGTCGGAAATGACCGACTTGAAGGAGCCGCAATAGCCCACGATATAGGGGGCGCTGCCCTCAAAATAGGCCATATAAGTAGACAGAATGGGGATTTGGTCGATGACGACACGGGTGACCTTGTTGGGGACTTCGACCTCATTGCCGCCGTGGTCGATGACGGTGTGGGTGCCGGTCTCATCGGCAGAAGCCGCAGAAGAGACTGCTTCGCTGGAAACAGAGGCAGATTCAGAAGCGGCAGCGGAAGAAGCTGCATTGCCGGAACCACCACAGGCGGTCAGGACACCGGCAGCGCTGACAGCAGCCATAGCAGCGAGAAAAGAACGACGTGTAATCTTTTTCATGGGAAACTCCTTAAAATGATGAAAATTTCTGGTAGTTAGTTATACATAACCAACCGCAGAGCATTTTATCAAATTCACTTTCCCTTGTCGGTTGCTATGGCAACGGCGGCGCAAATTTATGTGATGGTAAAAATAGACACAAAAACAGGGTGCGCCCTGAATAGGACGCACCCTGCCATCGCGATTCGCGGTCTGATTCGTTGGCAACAACCGTGAATTGCATATCGCAAACAGGTCGTTGAGAATTGCGCTGCTTGTAAAACTTGCGATTAAATCCACATACGACAACAATATGTACAACAGGGCGTTCCCCGTCGGGAACGCTCTGTTTCTCTTTGCCGGGGGAATGATGAGCCTGCTCTGCCTGCCATGCGGCAAATTCCCGTGCCAGACGGTCGATGACTTCATCGGGGATAGGGGGAAGTGTTTGTGCATGAAAGACGCGGGCTGCTACAAAACGGCAAGGTCTCCCGCAATCAGGAAACCCTGCCGTTTTGTGCTATATGTTGGCTGAATCAGGCAGCCTTCTGCAAACTTACAGTGCCACGCTGACCGGCAGGACATACACGCCGTCGGCGGTGTAGAAGGTGATCTGAGTGATCGTCTTGCCGATGATGGATGCAAAGTAAGGATCATCGGCATTGAAGCCCAGCTTGGTACCATGCCAGATGTTGGCCAGATGACGCAGGCCGTACTCACTGCCATCGGCGGTGGTCAGAACTGCGCCGTAGACCTTGTTGGCCTTGTAGTCCAGATCAAAACCGGAGATTTTCATCTCGTGGGTGGCGCGGCGACCGTTGGTATTCAGCTCCACAGTAACACCCTCCACGGTAGTCTCGGTGGCGTGGACTTTGCCAAACTCCCACTTGCCGCTCAACAGTTTGTACCATGCGGTAATGTAGTAGGCAGGAGTCTCGCCGAGCTTATAGTACCGCAAAGCCATTGACCTTTTTGCCGGAGCCATGCTGATGTGGTGGTGGAGAAACTGATCCCGGAAATGTCGCAGGGGCAGCACTCCAACGTTGGCACGGTGTTTTTTGCGGTGGGCTTCAGCGTGATGATGGTGCTGGATGTGGCACTGGGGTGACGGTTTGGGCTTTCGATAACGAATTCTTTTTCAAAATCTCCGAAAATGCCTAAACTCCTTGACAGAGGAGACGGCAGGGCGTATTATTTTGGCAGAAGGACCGCTGAGAAGCGGCTTTTTATAAGACTGAAAGTTAGCTTCACCTAACTCAAAACTCTGCCCTATACGAAGAAATATATCTCTTCTATTTACAGGTGGAAAATAAATAGAGAAGGAGCGTATCAGGATGAAGATCTACCATTTTGGTGCAGAGGATGCCCCGGTGCTGTTGCTGCTGCCGGGCACCTGTTGCCATTGGAAAAGCAATTTCGGTGCCGTGATCCCGCTTCTGGCTGACAGCTTCCGGGTGCTGTGCGTCAGCTACGATGGCTTTGATGAGACTGAACAGACCGAATTTCCCACCATGCTGGAGGAGACCGAAAAGATCGAGGCCTACCTCAAGACCCACTGCGGCGGTCACATCCGGGCGGCCTACGGCTGCTCTCTGGGCGGCTCGTTTGTGGGACTGCTGGCGGCACGGCAGAACATCCACATGGACTGTGGCATTCTGGGCAGCTCCGATCTGGATCAGGCATCGCCGCTGGCGGCAAGATTGCAGACTGATTTTCTGCTGCCATTGATCTACCCTGTGGTGCGGGACGGAAAGATTAAGGCGAAATTTCTCCAAAAGCGTTTGGACAAGTGTGCTAAAGAGTCGGGGGATTATGTCAAGGCTTTTCTGAAAATGTTTGGCGATGCCCGCCCTTATGTGACCATGCAGAGCTGTAAAAATCAGTTCTATTCCGATCTTATCACTCCGCTGCCGGATAAGATCCATGTACCCGGTACCGAGATCCATATTTTTTACGCCCTGAAAATGGGCGCAAAATATCGCGCCCGGTATCAGCAGCATTTTGCACATCCTGTTCTCCATGAGCAGAACTTGCAGCACGAGGAATTGCTGGCCTGTCACCCGGAGCAGTGGGCGCATCTGGTAAAAAGCATTGCATTGTGAACGGTAAAACGTATCTGGAGCAAGCAGGATTTTGTAAGATCCAGAACCACAAAAATAAAAAGGGCTGGCTGTGCATCACAGCACAGAAATGAGGTGCGATCATGTCGAAAAAAGCAACGGAATTTCAAAGAAAAGCAATGAGCTGGATGTACCGGGGCAAGGAAATCTTCAAGCCTTTGAACACCGGCTGGATCGACGAGAATGTTGCCTGCGTGCGCGAATGGGTGGCGAACATCTTCTTCTACCGCAAAGGCGATACGACTGTTATGGTCGATGCGGGATATAACTATGACCGGCTTGCCGAAAAAATGAGCTGGCTTGGGATTGATCCGAAGTCGATACACCATATCCTTATCACCCATCAGGACACCGACCATGTGGGTGCGGTGGAAGCAGACAGTCCGGGGCTGTTTCAGAATGCAAAGCTGTACATAAGCGAGATCGAGAACCGGTATCTCACCGGCGAGGTGCGGCGAAAAGTCATCTATCATCTCTATAAATTGCCGCAGGTGACGATCAACAACGAAAAGGTACTGCTGCACGATGGTGAGGTCATCGACATCGACGGGATCAGGATCGAGTGCTTTCTCGTTCCCGGTCATACATGGGGGCACATGGTATACCTTGTGGACGGGAAATATCTCTTTACCGGCGATACCATCTGGTTCGGCGCGGACGGTGGATACAGCTTTATTTCCGCATTGGCAGAGGACAACAAGCTGGCGGTGAAGTCCTTGGCATTGCTGGAGAAAAAGCTGAAAAAACGTAGGGCGTGCATCCGCTGTTCATTACCGGTCACACCGGCTGGACGGACAACATGGAGTTTGCCTTTGCGCACAGAAATGAGTTGTGCTCACCGTTCAAGAAAAAAGTCCACGACCCCAATGCGCTTTACGATGCCTATGATGAATCGGACGACACCGAAGAAAATGCAAAGAGCGGTTTTCTGAAAGGCGTGGGAAGATGAAGGACAGCGAATTACAAATTGACCGTAGCTGCCATGTGCTGTATTCCACGCCCTGCAAAAAAGAAATTTTGGCGAAAATCGCTCTGCACTATCCGGGGGCGGAGCGCGAAGTGATATGGGAGCAGGTGCAGCTGAAATACGCAGAGCTTCTTTCCGACTGGCGCACCGATTTGGGCGGCAGGAAGAATTTTCACAACGGCATGGGCGGAACCTACGACTGCATCGCCATCATGTGCTTTTACGATGTGTGCCGGGATGTGGTCACATTCCGTGAAATTGAAGAGATCGAAGAAAATCTGATCCTGCCGTCCTTCCGGAAGCTGCGCTTCGTTGACATCAACAAGCCGTTTTGGAGGAAGCTGATGTACAAGGCGTTTGTTCGTGCGAAAAGTGGCTGCGACAAATGGCACGATTACGAGATGTCGGTTGCGCCTTATGAAACCGGAAAGCCTATTTATTATGAATTTACATCGTGTCCGGCGGCGGAATTTGCCAAGCGGTTCGGATTTACGGACATTATGCCCGCCCTGTGCAATGTGGATTTTGCAGCGATGGAACTGCTCCATGCCAAGCTCGTGCGGACGACCACCTGCGTGGACGGCTGCCGATGCGACTATACCATCTGCGGCGATCAAGACCCGTATGCAAAGGAACATCCCGAATACCGGGATGAAAACGGATACAGGAGGAATAAGTAATGCTTTTACAGGTGATTCTGGAAGGTCTTGGGCTGGGAATCCTGTTGGTTCTCGTCTGTGCCGTGGGCATCCGCAAAGGGGCTGTTGGGATGGTGCATCTTTACAGCCCGGCGGTGCAGCAGCGGTGCGTGAAGCTGGGACTTACAACACACAAAAAAATAAAGAGGAACGCTTTGATCTTCAAAGCGTTCTGCGTCCCCGGCTACATCGCCTATGTGCTGGTCTGTGTCTATGGGATAAACGGTGCGCACGGCTTTGCGGCGGGCTTCTGGCAGCTGCTCGTCATCTTGTCCGTTATGAATCTCATTGACCGCTTTTTGATCGATGGTTACTGGGTGGGGCACACGAACGCATGGGCAATCCCCGGAACAGAGGATCTGAAGCCGTACATCACCGC
>ENA-OQKS01000090-OQKS01000090.1-human-gut-metagenome-genome-assembly--contig:-NODE-90-length-26908-cov-4.392704_pt1 | contig 26908 bp, 24 predicted proteins | sample MGYA00242804_ERZ504808 | MGnify/ENA primary metagenome ERZ504808 (study PRJEB26092, sample SAMD00036375) | human gut metagenome | host: Homo sapiens | study: EMG produced TPA metagenomics assembly of...
GCACTTATCTGTTTCTGATACTGCTGACAGCCGTCATGGTATTTGCTTTCTGGTGTATGAAGGCAATGATAGGATTGGTGGTGGCATTGGGGCGTGATCATTACCATTGAACGTATTATCCATTCTACTTATACGCTGACTGCGGATGGAAAGCTGGTGGTGTATTATGGTCGTTTTTATAAAGGGAAGACCATTCCCTTGACTGACATTACGGATGTGGAGCTGAAACGAAGTTCCGGATTCGGTGGAATTATGCCTTCGAAATATGTATTGATACATTATGAGAAGAAAAATTTATTGTCATTGGTTCCTGTAAAGCCGGAAGAATTTATCAATGCGTTGGTGAAGCGGCTGGAGCATAGGATAGAGGAGGAATAATGTTGAAGGTTTTGAACAGATAAAAACTAATTAACCCAAAATAAATACCATGAAATATCAAATTGCAATCATCGGTGGAGGTCCCGCAGGGTATACTGCTGCCGAAGCTGCCGGAAAGGCAGGACTGAGTGTTGTATTGTTCGAAAAAAGAAGTCTGGGCGGTGTCTGCCTGAATGAGGGATGTATTCCTACCAAGACCTTGCTTTATTCGGCTAAAGTATATGATTATGCGAAACATGCTTCAAAGTATGCCGTGAATGTGTCTGAAGCTTCTTTTGATTTAGGAAAGATTGTGGCGCGTAAATCAAAGGTGGTTCGTAAGCTGGTATTGGGAATCAAGGCAAAACTGACTGCGCATCAGGTAAATATAGTAACGGGAGAAGCCACGATTGTAGATAAGAATACCATCCAATGCGGTGGGGAAACCTACGAATGTGAGAATTTGCTGCTGTGTACCGGCAGTGAAACATTTATTCCTCCTATTCCGGGAGTGGAAAACGTGGATTACTGGACGCACCGTGATGCACTGGATAATAAAGAAGTACCTGCTTCATTGACTATTGTCGGCGGTGGAGTGATCGGTATGGAATTTGCTTCTTTCTTCACCAGTTTGGGAGTACAGGTGACTGTGGTCGAAATGTTGGATGAAATCCTGGGTGGCATGGATAAAGAGCTGTCGGCCATGCTCCGGGCTGAATATGCCAAAAAAGGAATCAAGTTCCTGCTCAGTACGAAAGTAGTAGGGGTATCCAAAGGGGAGACCGGTATTACTGTGTCATACGAAAATGCAGATGGAGCAGGAACTGTTACAGCTGATAAGTTATTGATGAGTGTAGGCCGTCGTCCGGTGACAAAAGGTTTCGGACTGGAAAATCTGAATTTGGAATGGACGGAACGCAGATGCATCAAAGTAGATGAACATTTGCAATCTTCTGTCCCCGGTGTCTATGTATGCGGTGATTTGAACGGAGTCTCTTTGTTGGCACATACCGCCGTGCGTGAGGCGGAAGTGGCTGTCCATCATATTACAGGTAAGGAAGATGCGATGAGTTATCGTGCCATACCGGGTGTGGTCTATACAAATCCTGAGATTGCCGGGGTAGGTATGAGCGAGGAAGCTTTGCAGGCCGCAGGTATTCCTTATCGAGCCGTTAAGTTGCCGATGGCTTACTCCGGGCGTTTTGTAGCCGAGAATGAAGGAGTGAACGGTGTCTGCAAAGTTTTGGCAGCCGAAGACGGTACTGTATTGGGAGCGCATATGTTGGGTAATCCTGCTTCCGAGCTGATTGTATTGGCAGGTATGGCTATTGAGGATGGTAAGACCATAGAGGATTGGAAACGATATGTATTCCCTCATCCTACTGTGGGTGAGATATTCAGGGAACTATAATGAAACGAGTTTTATTTTTCTTTTTACTGATTTTATCTATTCACTTCATAAACGCCCAGCCGCTATCTCAGCGGCTGGACGCTTTACTGCATGAGGAAGTTCTGAAAACATCCGAAGTGGGTATTGCCGTATTCGATCTGACCACCGGGAAATCCGTTTACCGTTATCAGGACGAGAAACTATACCGTCCTGCTTCTGTTGAGAAGATAATCACTTCGGTTACCGCCTTGGCGCAACTGGGAGCGGATTATACCATGGATACCGGTCTCCGTTATCGTGGAAAGATAGAAAATGACACGTTGAAAGGCAGTCTGTATCTGATAGGCGGTTTTGATCCGGAATTTATGGACGAGGATCTGGACCGTCTGGTAGATGCGTTGGCAAGTCAAGGCATCCGTTATGTGACAGACACCCTTGCGGCGGATGTTTCCATGACAGACTCGGTTTATTGGGGTTCCGGCTGGTGTTGGGACGATACTCCTTACTCCTTCCAGCCCTATCTTTCCCCTCTCATGCTGAATAGGGGCTGCGTGGATGTATCGGTTTCTCCTGCTCAGAAGGACTCGTTGCCTAAAGTCGTTTGTACGCCGGTTTCCGATTATTATCAGGTTCATAATCACGGGGTGAGCCGTAATCCGCAAGCCGGGAAGCTGAAAATCACCCGCAACTGGCTCAGCAATGGCAATATCATTACCGTTTCCGGAAATGTTTCTTATCCCTATACTGAGAAATTGAATGTATATACTTCCAAAGATTTCTTTTTCCATACCTTTGTCAGCCGTTTGCGCAGCAAAGGAATTGAAGCGCGAACTTGCACGTATGCCGATTGTCCTGTAACGGCCGACAGTATAGTTACGCTTTATACCGTCCGAAGACCACTCAAGGAAGTGTTGGAAAGAGCTTTGAAGAAAAGTGATAACCTGTGCGCCGAATCAATGTTTTATCATTTGGCTGCCAAGCGTTCCCTGCATAAACGGGTGACGGGAGAAGATGGAACCGATGCCATTCACGCCTTTATGAAAACAGCTTTAGGGTTTAACCCGGAGAACTATAAGATAGCGGACGGCAGCGGTGTTTCCGTTTATAATTATATCTCTCCACGTTTACTGTTGGAGTATTTGAAATATGCCTACTATCATCGGGAAATTTTTCTTCCTTTCTATGAGTCCCTGCCCATAGCCGGAGTGGACGGTACTTTACAAAACCGGATGAAGCAGACCAAGGCCCGTGGAAATGTGCATGCAAAAACAGGTTCTGTAACCGGAGTCAGCTCGCTGGCAGGCTATGTAAAAGCTGCTGACGGACATCAACTGGCCTTTGTTATCATCAATCAGAATGTACTGAAATTAAGCCGGGCGCGTGCGTTCCAAGATAAGTTTTGTGATATTTTATCTCGTTGAATTTGAGTTTTTGAATGTTCTGAAACGTATTAAGTAGCAGATTTTGCATATAATAGGACAAAATTTATACCTATTCTGAACGATTTTGCAGCATCGGAACAAGATTGTTTCGTAACTTTGCCCAAGTCGAAATAATTCGGAATACTATAAAAACATAAAATAGCTGCTTATGAAGACAAATTATGAAATCCGTTATGCCGCGCATCCCGAAGATGCCAAAGGCTATGACACCCAAAGGATACGACGGGATTTCTTAATGGAAAAAGTATTTTCGGACAATGAGGTGAACATGGTTTATTCCATGTATGACCGCATGATTGTAGGAGGAGCCAGACCCGTAGGGGAGGTATTGAAGCTGGAGGCTATCGATCCGTTGAAAGCGCCTTATTTCCTTACCCGCCGTGAAATGGGGATCTTCAATGTGGGCGGTCCCGGTGTGGTCAAAGCCGGAGATGCCGTGTTCGAACTGGATTATAAAGAAGCGCTTTATCTGGGTTCGGGAGACCGGGAAGTGACTTTTGAAAGTAAAGATGTCAAGAACCCTGCCAAATTCTATTTTAACTCTGTTACCGCTCATCGTAACTATCCCGATAAAAAAGTGACCAAGGCAGATGCCATCGTTGCTGAAATGGGTTCATTGGAAGGGTCCAACCATCGTTGCATCAACAAGATGCTGGTCAGTCAGGTATTGCCTACCTGCCAGTTGCAGATGGGAATGACCGAACTGAAACCGGGAAGTGTGTGGAACACCATGCCGGCGCACGTGCACAGCCGCCGTATGGAAGCCTACTTCTATTTCGAAGTGCCCGATGAACACGCTGTTTGCCATTTTATGGGAGAAGTGGATGAAACCCGTCATATATGGATGAAAGGCGATCAGGCAGTCTTGTCTCCCGAATGGTCTATCCATAGTGCGGCGGCAACACACAACTATACCTTTATCTGGGGTATGGGTGGAGAGAATCTGGATTACGGTGATCAGGACTTCTCATTGATTACAGACTTGAAATAAATCATATAACTTCATTAATTTAATAATATAAGTATCATGAATCAGTATTTGAATTTTTCTTTGGAAGGTAAAGTAGCTCTTGTAACAGGCGCTTCTTATGGTATCGGTTTTGCTATTGCATCTGCTTTTGCAGAACAGGGCGCAACCATCTGTTTCAACGACATCAATCAGGAATTGGTGGATAAAGGTCTGGCTTCTTACGCTGGAAAAAGGAATCAAGGCACACGGATATGTATGCGATGTTACTGACGAACCTGCCGTACAGGCTATGGTTGCCACTATTGCAAAAGAAGTAGGTACCATCGATATTCTTGTAAACAATGCCGGTATTATCCGTCGCGTTCCGATGCACGAGATGGAAGCTGCCGATTTCCGCCGTGTTATTGATATTGACTTGAATGCTCCGTTCATTGTTTCTAAAGCGGTTTTGCCTGCGATGATGGAAAAAGGACACGGAAAAATCATCAATATCTGCTCTATGATGTCTGAGTTGGGTCGTGTAAACCGTTTCTGCATACGCTGCCGCTAAAGGTGGTTTGAAGATGTTGACCCGTAACATCTGTTCTGAATACGGAGAATACAACATTCAGTGTAATGGTATCGGTCCGGGCTATATCGCTACTCCGCAAACAGCTCCGTTACGTGAAATCCAGCCCGATGGAAGTCGTCATCCGTTTGATACATTCATCTGTGCCAAGACTCCGGCCGGCCGTTGGTTGGATCCGCAGGAATTGACCGGTCCTGCCGTATTCCTTGCATCTGAAGCATCTAATGCCGTCAATGGCCATATTCTCTATGTAGATGGCGGTATTCTGGCCTACATTGGTAAGCAGCCTAAATAATTAGTAGATATAAATAGAAAGAATCTGCTTGTGTCTTTGTTGATACTTGCAGATTCTTTGTATTTTTGTCTTTCAGTTCGACAAACAATAAATAGTATGAAAAAAATCTTTTTAGCAGTCGCAACGGCGTTAGCTATGTTTTCCTGTTCGCAAAAGGAGCCGGTGACTGTCACTATAACCAATCCGCTTTCCATTGACAGAAATGGGGAAATGGTGGAAATCTCTATGGCTGAAATAACAGGCAAACTACAATTACCCGATACGGCACAGGTTATCGTATTGGACGAGAACGGGCTTGAAGTACCTTATCAGATAACATACGATGATATGCTTATCTTTCCTGCTTCGGTGAAAGGGGATGCCTCGGCTGTTTATACAATTGCAGAAGGAACTCCGCAGCCGGTGGATGTGGTTGCTTGCGGGCGTCAATATCCCGAACGTTTGGATGATGTGGCATGGGAGAATGACCGTGCCGCTTATCGTGCATACGGTCCTGCTTTGCAGGAGAAGGGCGAGCGTGCCTTTGGTTATGATATCTGGACTAAAAGTGTGTCCGAACCGGTAGTGGAGGATCGTTATGACGGTGACTTGAACCGGGGTATTTCTTATCATGTAGATCATGGAAACGGAATGGACTGCTATGCAGTGGGCCCGACTCTGGGTGGAGGAACAGCTGCTTTATTCCCTGATAGTACCATTGTTTATCCCTATTGTTACAAGGATTGTGAAATCTTGGATAACGGTCCGCTCCGATTCACAGCTAAGTTGGTCTATAATCCGTTGGTTGTAAAAGGGGATTCAAGTGTGATAGAAACGCGTATCATTTCTTTGGACAAGGGGTCGCAGTTGAACAAGACTGTGGTTTCTTTTGACAATTTGCAGGAAATCACTCCGGTGGTGACCGGCATTGTATTGCACAAACAGAATCCTATGGGATATAGTTTTGATGCAGACGCAGGCTATATAGCTTATGCAGACTCTACGGAGAATGCTGCCAATAACAATGGAGTGATTTACATAGGAGCCGTATTCCCGGCTACCGTCAAAGGAGCGTTTGCCCAAGTGTTCTCCGAAAAGGAACGGAAGGAACGTGGGGATGCTTTGGGCCATGTGTTGGCGGTTAATGATTATGAACCGGGAGCCGAGTATATTTATTATTGGGGATCAGGCTGGAGCAAATATGGTTTCGAAGCCGATACCGATTGGAATAAATATTTGGAAGAATATGCCCGGAAGATACGTAATCCATTGGCAGTTGCCATAAAATAATACATATACAAGAGGGTATGCGTATACGCCACGAAAAAAACAAGGTATTTGGCTTTATCAGTCAAATACCTTGAATTCATAGCCTTGTTCCAACAGCCATTCTATGGCCCGGGGCAAGGCGTATTTCATGTTTTTCTCTGCCTTGATGGAGTCATGGAAAGTAATGATGGAGCCATTCCTCACATAATGTTTTACCTTCCTCAGTACCTGTCTTCCATTCAGCTTGTTGCTATAGTCACGGGTAACCAAGTCCCACATTACAATCTGGTATTTATGCCGCAGCACCATGTACTGCATCCAGCGCATGTGGCCATGTGGCGGACGGAACAGGTTGGTATGGATCAGCTCGTTTGCTTTGTCCGTATTGGCCAGATAGTTCTTGCTTCGGTATTCGAATCCCCGGATATGGTTAAAAGTATGATTTCCCAAACGATGTCCCCGTTCTACAATCATCTGGAATTCCTTGGGATGCTTGCGCACATTGTCGCCCACCAAAAAGAAGGTAGCCTTGATATTGTACTTGTCTAATAAATCGAGTACCCACGGTGTGATTTCGGGAATCGGCCCGTCATCGAAAGTCAGATAGACCGCTTTTTCATTCTTGTCCATTCGCCAGAAGGCGCGTGGATAAAGCCAGCGGAGTATCAGCGGGGGTTGTTCTATAAACATGAATGTGTGTGCTTTTGTTGGTTATACAAATATAAAGGTGTGGATTCACCGCAGAATCCACACCTTTTATTTACTTTCTGCCTGCTCCGCCGCCTACACGTTTGTTGAACACCTCATAGAGGTCTTCAAACTTCTTGGCATAGTGGCTTGCCATATCTGATTTTTTCTGTTGTTCACCTTCACCTTGTACACCGCCGGCAGCATTTGCGCGGGCAAGGCTCTTGTTGATCTCATCCAGAATATAGAAATAGCGCAGACAGTCCTCGTATGAACCTTGCAGGCGTTGGTCATCCAGACTCAGGTACCAGGTGATGTATTCCACCGATTTGTTTGCCAGATCATTCAGAATGGCTTCTCCCTTTTCTTTTTCACCTAACGCCAGATAATCGTCGGCCATTTCTTTTGAACTGCTCATGATGTAATCGTGGGGCACGGTGGTGCTTGGGATTACTTCCGAACAGTAGTCAAGGGCTTTCAACGCCTTGTCTTTCTTGCCTTCTTTTATCAACTGGGTAGCCAGCTGTATAAACATACGGCGGTGGGTCTGGCACATACGCATCACAGTCTCGTCGATATAGATATCCGGGTTGTTGATTCCTCCGAACTTGAACTTGTTCATCAGGTTATCGTACATTTTCTCGCTGTCGATGCGTGCGTTCAGCCGGGTGGTGTTGAACGGGGTGATGCGGTAGGCAAGACCTTCCTGCATGAAGTTGTTGCCCAAATTCAGATGATTGTCGCTACCCACCGTAATAGCCATGTACAACGGACGTTCCCAGTTGGTATTTGCCAGCATCTCAAGCATCATCAGCTCGCTCTTGTACAGCATACGTTTGCCTTTCAGGGAGATACTCATGTAATCGGGGATTTCACCATGCAGGGAGTCGGGAATCATCATGCCCGAGCGTTTCACTGCCTCCTTGTCCAGCTTGATGACGATGCTGTCCGTCGGTATCAGCTGTAAACCTTCTTTGGGTGAGCGTACCCAGTATTTCAGAATATTTTTCAATTCATACGGGTTGTCTCCGAATTCCTTGGCGGCTTCTTCCGGGTTCTGCTTGTAGAAGTTATTGATGCTTTCCATCACTTCCGGACGTACAGCCACTCCTTCATTATGCCCCTGTACATATTCCAGACGGCTCCATTCGATAGGCACTGCCGGAGAGTCGTATGCCTGACGCTTCATTTGGTCGATGTACCAGTCCGTTTGCAGGTAACTCAGGTTACATACGCGTACATCGGTACGGAAACCTTCCGTTTCCTGGTTGTACCACAAGGGGAAAGTATCGTTGTCACCATTGGTAAAGATAATCGGGTTACCTTCTTCCTGTACGGTGCTCAGGTAGTTTTGTCCGAAGTCGCGTGCCACATAACGGTTGCTGCGGTCGTGGTCGTCCCACGTCTGGCTCACCATTTGGATGGGTACGAACAGACAAACTACAGTTGCAATGACGGAAGCCGGTTTCTCACCCAGTTTGCCTTGCAGCCATTGGGCAATACCCGCCACACCCATGCCTATCCAGATGGCAAATGCATAGAACGAACCTGCGTATGCATAGTCACGTTCGCGGGGCTGCATCGGGGTCTGGTTCAAATAAAGCACGATGGCCAGACCGGTCATGAAGAACAGGAAGAATACGATCCAGAATTGCTGGATACCTACCGGTTCTTCTATCTCTTCCCCATTCGGAGTCGTGATACGTTTTGTCTTGTAAGCCTGCCAGAACAGACCGATAAGTCCCAAAATCAACGGCAGGCAATAGAATACATTGTGCCCTTTGTTGTTTTTCAGGTCGGAGGGGAGCAGGCTTTGGTCGCCCACCAGGAACTTGTCCACAAACGGTATTCCGGTAATCCAGTTGCCATGTTCTATTTCACCCTGTCCCTGTATGTCATTCTGGCGTCCGGCAAAGTTCCACATGAAATATCTCCAGTACATGTAGTTCAACTGGTAGATAAAGAAGAACTTGATGTTATCCCATTGGGTCGGGACTTTCACCATCACCATCTGTCCGCACTGGTCGTAAGGAACCTGCACGCCTTTGATGCCGCCCAGCCAGTCTTCGTAGGCCTGTGCGTGTGCATCGCTGTACATGCGCGGGAAGAGCATATTTTGTGCATACTTGTAATCGGTCTTATGACGCACTACTTCGTAGCTGTCCTTTTCATCGGGAGTCGCTTTCTCCTTCCGTTGATACACGGGAGCGCCTTCCGTCACATCATATACACATCCTCCGTCCACTTCTTTCAGTGCCGGTTTGGAGGCGTATGTCTGTCCGTAGAACAAAGGACGGGTTCCATATTGCTCGCGGCCCAGGTATTCTCCTAAAGTGAAGATGTCTTCCGGAGAGTTCTGGTCCATCGGAGTATTGGCGGTAGAGCGGATCACAATCAAGGCGTATGAGGAGTATCCTACCATAATCATCATGATGCACAGCAAAGAGGTGTTTAAAGTACGTGCGCTAATCTGATATTTCTTGTTCAAATCAGCAAACAGATAAACGCCCAAGATTCCTAGTATGATAATGCCTATCAAGGCGCTGCTCCATCCGTAGCCATAGAAGGGGATGCCCAGCATGGCGATAGTTACCATGAAGGAGATATTCATGCGTTTGCGGCTCTTTTTCCGTATAGCTTTCGTAAACACCCCAGATAATGGATGCGGCGAGTAGAATGATGTAGACTATCAGACCGCTGTTGAAAGGCATACCGAAACTGTTGACGAACAGCAGTTCGAACCATCCTCCCACTTTTACTACGCCCGGCACGATACCGTACAGCACTGCTGCAACCAACACCATGGAGCCTGTAAGTGCCAGCAGACTGCCTTTGAGGTTGGCATCGGGATTCTTTTTATAATAGTACACCAGTACAATGGCCGGAATACACAATAAGTTCAGCAAGTGCACACCGATGGAAAGTCCGGTCAGGTAAGCAATCAGAACCAGCCAGCGGTCGCTGTGAGGCTCGTTGGCAACGGATTCCCATTTTAAAATCAACCAGAATACGACTGCGGTGAAGAGGCTGGAGTAAGCGTATACCTCGCCTTCTACGGCACTGAACCAGAAGGTGTCGCTCCATGTATAAGCCAAGGCTCCCACCAGTCCTGACCCCATAATGGTAATGAGTTTGCCCAAGGTCATCTCTTTGTCATCGGGGCATATCAGTTTTTTCACCAGATGGGTTATACTCCAGAAAAGGAACAGGATACAAGCCGCACTCATCAGAGCGCTCATGGTATTGACCATTCTGGCTACTTGACTGGGGTCGCTTGTAAATTGGCTGAATAAGTTGGCGGTAAGCATAAAGAAGGGTGCACCGGGCGGGTGGCCTACCTCTAATTTATAGCCGGTGGTGATGAACTCCGGACAATCCCAGAAACTGGCTGTCGGTTCTATAGTCATGCAGTAAGTATAAGCTGCGATGACAAAAGCTAACCAACCTACCAGGTTGTTGACTAATTTGTACTGTTTCATGAATATATTATTGTTTCGTTAACGTTCAATGGGCGCAAAGATACGAAAGAAAGTTGGAATAGGGAGGCAATGGTCTGTTATTTAGTGTTATCCTTAGGGAATGCGGCAGAAAATGTTTCTTTCAGTCCTTAACGGAATTTCTATGTTTTATTGCTGGTTTGTATACTGTGTTCTGAAATTTCAGTTTGTACAGATGAAGGAAACCTTTGGATTCCTAACCTTTTTCTACTCTATGGTTAAGCTTGATTGATGGTTAGGTTAAGGTCTTTTATACGGTAAACCAGTATAGACCGCTACAGTGGACTGTACAGTCTGCTATAGTAGTCCGTACGGTCTGTTGCAGTGGACTGTACGGAGCACTGCCGGCGACTGTAGAAGTCTGCCGTAAGAAAATGCTTAATGATAAGGTGGATAGGGCTTAACCTGCCGCATGAAAAGGCTTAGGTCACGATAATCGGATTTATTCGTCGTGATGATGGCATTTCAAGATGCGGTGAGGGAAGTTCCCATGTCCTAACAGTTCGATGGGGCATCCGAAATGCTCTTCCAGCCATTCGGTGGGTACTTCCGTATCGGGATGATAATCCAGCGTTTCGTTGACGCACGCTATGGTTTTTACATTTTGCAGCACAGTGCCTATGTCATGGCTTACCAGGATGATGGCCCGTTCCTTGTTGATTTCTTCCAGCAGGGAGTAGAGTTTGGCCTCAAACCGTTTGTCAATGTAGGTATTGGGTTCGTCCAGAATGACAACCTCAGGGTTTGAAACCAAGGCGCGTCCCAAGAGCGCGCGTTGCAGTTGTCCTCCGCTCAGTTCGCCGATGGCACGGCTTTCCAAACCTTCCAGACCCATGCGGGCAATAATCCGGCTCACCAGTTCGTGCTGTTCGGGGGTGTAGCGGTGGAACAGGGACTTCTGTTTGTTGAGCCCCGATAATACCACCTCATATACGGAGATGGGGAATTTCTTGTCAATACTGTTGTATTGTGGTAAGTATCCCATGGCTATTTCGGGTACTTCTTTTTCGTTCTTATAGAAACGGACACTGCCCGAAGCGGGCTTCAGTAACCCTAGTATGATCTTGATCAGTGTGGTTTTTCCGCCACCATTGGGGCCGATTACACCAAGGAAGTCACGTTCATATACCGTGAGATTGACGTGACTCAGTACTGTCTTCTCATCGTAAGAAGCGGAAATATCTGTAAGTTGTATAATGGGATTCGTCATAAGGCTCTGTTATTTGGCAAGTGCATTTGCTACATTGATCATCTCTTCCCGCCATTCATAACTTAGCGGATTAATGGGAACAACGGTGACTCCCAGTTCATCTGCTATCAGCCGGGCATTGCGGGTATCGAATTCCTGTTGGACAAAAATAACCCGGGCATTGTCCCGGCGGCAGGTTTCTATCAGTTCTTTCAGATGGGCGGGTGAGGGTTCCTTTCCTCCTTCTTCTATGCTGATTTGCTTTAATCCGTAGTCCCTAGCAAAATAACTGAGTGCCGGATGATAGATAAGGAAAGTGGTATCGGCATTCTGTAGCCGGTCACGAACGTCCGTATCTGTCTGTGCGATAATTTGTTGCAGACTGTCCAGCCGATGCTTGAAATAAGGTTCGTTTGCACTGTCCAGTTCACTCAGGGCGGAGTAGATATTACGGGCGATTACTGAGGCATTGCGTGCGGAGTTCCATATATGAGGCTCTATACCCCCTTCGTGATGATGGTCACCGTGGTTGTGTCCTGTTTCGTGTATGACGTCTATTCCTTTTGAGGTATCGAATACTTTCAGATGAGGGGCATTCGTGGTCAGTTTATCCATCCAGGCTTGTTCGAAACCGATATAGCCGATGCGCAGGTAGGCGGTGCTTTTATCCAGATTGACCAGTTGTTGGGGGGTAGGGTCGTAGGTTTCGGGGCTGCTTCCTTTCGGAACCATGCTGACTATCTTGAATTTATCGCCTGCAATGGTTTCTGTGAAATAGCGCAAGGGCTCCAGGGTGACAGTCAGGGTCGGTTTTGTGGAAGTGGACTGTTTACTGTCACAGGCGGTAAACAGGCACACTATCAGTACCATGCAGCACGAACAAAGGATACTTTTGCCGGGATGCAATGGGGAAAATATGTGATGTCTGGTTCTCATGAATGTTATCTTTTCTGTTTAACAACAACAAATATACGCAAATTGCTCATTAATCAGGTACAAATACTCCCCAAATTGCTCAATTGATAAGCAATTTCAGTCTGGTTAGGGCTTTTCATACGGCTATTCTGTGGCTGTATGAGAAGCCTTGGTTTCAGGTAAGAGATTCTATATGGCATTCTATGTACTCTTTATTGTTCTCTATAAATATGCGCTTTATATTGGGTGGGAAGTGTCTTGTCGTTTGTCAATCTTTTTAAGATGCCATATAAGGCTCTTGTATTCGTGAAGAATAAGATTTGTAAAAAAAATCCTTTCAATCTTTGTTCATGTATTTATCTTACTATATGTTAAGAGAAGGAATAGGAACTGATTGTGGATGATTGAAAATCAATGGGTTATTGTATGTATGGAAGATGAAAAAAGTATAAATCTCTTAGTAAGAGATCGACATTTCACGTGCAAAAATAAGGAAAGTTTTGATAACTAGTACACTTTTCGCGGAAAAAATATGGAATATTGTGAAAAAAAGTTTTTCTTCTGGTTCTACCGGCTCTGATTTAATCTTGTATCTGTATAGTTAATATTTTGATTTAAAGCCTGTTATCGTCTGTTTGTAGATCTCTTACTAAGAGATCTGCATAAAAGGCCAATAAGAACGAATAACGAGTTTAGATGGAATACCTGTTTCTGAGACGTAAAAAGACGAGCAGCACTTCTGTAAGGCAGAAGACATTGCTCTATCGTGCCGCCGGTCGCGAATGGACAGCGCGGTTCTCGTCACTGTCGGATGTCCGTCCGGCAGACAGCCTTATATATAAAGGTATATTGTATCAGTTGGAGATACGCCGGGCGTTCCTCGATTCCTCTCTTTCGTTAAAGAAACTGAGTATGATGCTCGAAACAAACCAGACTTACCTGAGCAATGCGGTGAACCGCTACTTCGGTTGTCATCTGAAGGAGTTGCTTAACCGCTACCGGGTGGAATACGCTAAGGAGCTGCTTCGCAACGGCGGTTGTCCGCTGGGCGAGGTTCCGTCACGGAGCGGTTTCGGTTCGAAGAGTCCTTTCTATCTGGCTTTCGTCCGTCAGACGGGTATGACTCCGAAACGGTATGCGGCGCGCGAGAGGAACCTGGTGAACTTGGAAATAGAGAATGAAGTCCTTTTATAACAGTATATGTATAACCAATTTTTAGTTTTTTAAATTTATAAATTTAAATCTTTATTTATGAACAAAAAGTTTTTAAGTGCAGTTCTGTTCGGAGCCTTGATGGTTTCGTCAACAGGAACATTTGTGTCTTGTAAAGACTATGATGAGGACATTGACCGCATCGACAAGGAACTGGTCGATATCAAGTCGGCTCTTTCAGCTTTACAGGCAAAAGTTGATGCTGGTAAGTATGTTACCAACGTAGTGAAGAACGGTGACGGTATCACTGTAACCTGGAGTGACAATTCTACAAGTACCATTGAAACTATCAAAGGTGACAAAGGTGAAGACGGTAAGAATGGTACAGTTGTGACCATCATTGACGGTTACTGGGCATTTGACGGTGTGAAATCTGAATATCCTGCAAAAGGAGATAAGGGTGACAAGGGTGACCAGGGCGAACCGGGTGATGCTGCCGCTGCCGGACATGATGCAAAGATTAGCGAAAACGGTTACTGGATGGTATGGGATACCGAAAAGGCTGCATACGTTGAAACAGAATATATTGCCGGTGGTGCGGTAGCTGCACAAGTAAAAGGTGGCTGGAACATTACTGTAAAGGATGAAAATGGTGATGAACAGACTATTTTTATTCCGAGCAGTGCTACTATGGGTTATATGGATGTCTTGAATGGTGCTAATCCGATGCATGCACTTTATGGAATTAATGAGAAGGATGTTGAGTACGGACCAGCCAAAAAAACTTTGAAGAAAGGTTTGTACACCACTCTTGATCGCGACTTGGAAGTTGTGGTTAATCCTCAGGGAACAGATGCTTCTGCTTATTCATTCAACTTGATGAACTCTGCCAATGTGGATACAGAATTGCCGTTTAAGGATGCTGTTCCGTTTAAGGGTGTATTGACTAGAGCCACTTCTGAAAATGCAGTATGGGTATTGCCTCATGACTTTGTCCGTTATGAAAATATTGATGATGCCAGAACGAAGAACTATCTGTTGTTCAAGGCTAATGACGGTGCAAAACACGCTTTGTCTCTGACTGCTACTTTGAATGAAACAATAATTAAAACTCCGTATGATTTGAGTGCTCAGTTGAAGAAGATTGGCGAAGTTAATGTAGGTTTGCGCAACTTGGAAAATTGTGCAGTTAATGTAGATTATACTCCTATTGTTTCTTATATTTCTCCGTCTGTAGATGCAGCTGCTGTATATGACTACTGGATTACTTTGGAACAATCTGCCAAGAACTTGAAGAACGCACAGTTGTATGGTGTGGAAATAGATAAAGAAGGTCATAGCTTCAAGTTCACAAGAGAAACAGGAGTAAATAACTACATTGAGTTTGTTTACAACTACATTTTGATGGACGGTACTATCGTACAAGGCGATAAAGATGCGCCTCACTTCTTTGCTTATCAGCGTGAAGAAATGGCAAATGCTCATGAAATTACTTTGGAACGTCTGTATACTCCGATGGATGCTAAGTTAATTGTTGAAAACGACAAGGATCCTAATTATAATCCTGAACTGAGACCTACTACTGGTTCTTGGTCTGCTAATGAGAAGCAAGTATTTGCTCTTAATACTAAGGCTTATTCATTGGATAAAATAATCAATGAAATGAGTGCTATAGAAAAGGCTGTATGGAAGAGTGCCGTTGAAGCTGGACGCATTGATTTCGAATTGATTGGTGGTGAAGGCGAAAACAATGAATATTGGGATAACTGGACAAAAGGGTATAATGTTCGTTATGCTATTGTGGACAACACCATAACATTCCAGTTCGTTGTATCTGAAGGATATCCGTATAACTTCACTTTGAAGAACGCTTATCAGTTGACTTTGACAGTGAAAGATGAAGACACCAACACACCTGTTGCTTCGATCATCTTGCCATTCGAATTCACTCAGCCGACTTTGGATATTACTCGTGTAAACGGTGAGAAGGCTATCTGGAATGACAAGAAGAATGTATTGAGCATTTATGGTGACTTGGTAAAAGAAGGCGATGTAGAAATTATGAGTGTTCCATTCTATGAAGCATTTACTACTGCATATGCTAAACAATATACTGTATTTGGTTCTACAGCTCAGTACTATACTTTGAGCCATAATGAAAATGTAGATAATTGGTTTACTTATTCCGGTTATGAAGTGTTAGGTCAAGATTATGCTACGAGACTTCAGAATATTCCTTTGACTAATATCGTATATTCAAGTCTTGCAAAAGAATGGAATACACGTACTCTTGTTGGAAATGTAACTACTGGAGAAGCTAATCTTCCGATAGTTGCCAACTACAGGTTCTACGGAGTATATCCGGCAACTAAGGAACAAGTATCAGACTTTACTCTGAGATTCGCTAGCTTGATGGGTGACGCTAAGAAGGTAGAAGCTAAGAAAGAATTTACTTCTAACAATGTAACTCGTGAAGTGGTTCTGACAGATGCTGACTTTACTTTGGTGGATGCTTTGGATGATACATTCTATCTGTTCGACGGTGTTAAGGCTGACGGCAATGTGGATAAGCGTTCTGATATGAACCTCCGTCAAGGATTTGAAGAAGGTACTGAAGGATTCGCTACAAACTTCACGCTGGCTAATGCTAATGCATCTGCATACTATTACAAGAACGGTAACAAAGTTGCTATCCCTGTTTCTGTAGGTACGGTTAACACTAATGCTAAATTCGTAACTAATGCTAATACCAAGACCAGAGCTTGGGAACCAGACACTATCAGTGCAACAGATGTTATCGTTACAGATCTTGGTGCTAACGAAGCTGTGAAGAGTGAAGGCTATGCTGCTGTTCCTGGTGGTATCATGATCCAGTTGCCTTCTAGCATTGGTACTACAGAACCTGTTACTATCGAATTCAAACTGAAAGATGTATTCGGTGTAACTAAGACTCTGAAAGTAGTTGTTAAAGCTGCAAAATAAACTTGGTTAAAAAACTGCTTCCCTCTCGTGGGGGAGCGGTTCCTTCTAAACAAATGAATTTATCAGGAAACGATACAATCCCAATTCGGATAAAGTTCATTTTTTCAGCAAGATAAGACTTTCTCCGACAGGAGAATCTTATATAATAAAAACTTTAGATTTATAAAACAGAATCTCTGGCTTGTGACAAGCCGGAGATTTTTTATGTATATAACGGCAATCATCTCAGCGTGGAGAAAGAATATGAAGAATCTATGACGGATTCAGCGATGAATGTTTCATGGTAATTTGCTGATAAATATGCAGTTATGCGTATATGACGGATTTGAAGGATTTTACAACGGTTTTACTGTTTTAGGTGAAACTTGACCATTCATCAGTTTCGGTCCTAGAAGTTTAATCAGACTTGGTTGCCCGCAGTATCTCGCGTTTTCCCCCCGGAGGGCCGGGAAGGCGTTCTACTGTGAATCCGGCTGTTTGCAGCATCCTTCTTACCACCCCTTTGGCACAGTAAGTTGTCAGGATACCTCCTTCATTCAATACCTTGTATAAAGTATCGAAAAGAGATTGTTCCCACATTTCGGGTTGTTTTTCGGGAGCGAAGGCATCAAAGTAGATGATATCGTATAAGGGAACGGCGGGACGGCTGCCTTCCTCCGGGTTGAAAAGCCGGGTAAAATCATCTTCAATTTTATGTAATGTGAACCAAGGGGATACCTCTGTTTCTGTGTTCCAGGGCGCCCGGTGAATGGCGTAATAATCCTCCTCATGCTGTTTGCCGATCAGGCGGGGGTAGTCCAGTTGCTTCAAGGTTTCTTCGGCTAACGGATAGCGTTCGATACCGGTATAATGTACTTTCCGTCGGGTCTCTTCTGCTGAAAGCAGTGTCAGAAAGGCATTCAGCCCTGTTCCTAGTCCTATCTCCAGAATGTGGGGCTCGGAAACGGGAGAATGCTTTAATCCCATTTCGATAAAAATATGTTGTGACTCCGTCAGTGCCCCTTTCACCGAATGATAATGTTCGTCCAGTTCGGGTACATAGAGGGTATAACTTCCATCTGCTGTTTGTTCCAGTTTCATAATTTTAATGCATTAAAGCGGAGGCTTCCAATACTCCCCATACCAATAAGGCGTAGCGGAGTATCTTTCCGATGGTCATAGCGAGAATGACAATCCATATATTGGCACGCATCATGCCCAATACAATGGATATGGCACTTCCCAAAATAGGGATAAAGGCGAAGAAAGCCATCCAGGCACCCCGTCCGTGTACAAACCGCTCCGCACGGTCCATCTTCTCTTTTTTTACATGAAAATATTTCTCGATCCATTCCATATTGCCCAGATGTCCCATCCAGTAGCAGGTCATGCCTCCGGCAACATTGCCGGCGGTGGCGGCGGTTATACTGATCACCGGGTCTAAGCCCAACGGACCTACACAGGCTGCCAATACGGCCTCCGAACTGAAGGGGAGAACACTTCCGGCTATAAAAGAGCCTAGAAAAAGACCCCAATATCCCCAGTCGATCAGGAATTGAAGAATTGCATCCATAAATTGTATATAGTTAGAACTATTAATAGAACAAATGTAATGATGAAAAAGATGCCGGTAAAGCGGTTGTGGGTTAAAGTAAATAAATGTCCTGTTAAAATGGATCCTACAATGACCTGCATCTGCAACAGGATGTCGAAATGCTGTGGCTGTAAGATACCCAGTAAATAAATCCAGGCTTCAACGGCGATCAGGAAAAAAAGGAATATACGCGTGCGTACCTTGTCTAAATAAGAAACATGGAAATAATGCACGCTGCTGACCAGTGATATCAAGGTGATGATTCCACAGGATATGATTCTGTCCATCCCTAATGTCCCATAACTGATGGGTTGAAAATGAATAAGCTCCTGTAAAGGGTGATAGAAGAGATTCATTTTGTCGTAATAGAACGCATAGCCGAAAAAGAGCCAGTAGGGCACACAGAGTCCTGTAAGTCCGGCAAAGAAACTTTTGAGTGACAGGGATCTGAAACTGATCATCCCCAAATAGAACAGAGGTACAAAGTAAAGCAACTGTGGAAACAACAGGCTTCCCAGTCCGATGAAAAAGAAAGCGTGGAATATACTTCCCGCCGGATAGGGAGATTCGTAGCTGCTGAATAATTGGGAAATAGCGATCAGAAAAGTGAGTGGCGCAAAAACGGCATACTGGAAGGAATGCAGAAACAGGCAGGCCGTGGACAGGAATACGTAAAAGCTGACATGCAAGGTACTGCGTGTCCGTATCAGCGTGAAGGCGGTGTTTATCTCGATCAGCAGATAGGCAGTCAAAGCACAGACCAGCAAATTGATTACATCCTGCCATTCATTGCCCGTGATGATCCGGAGAAGCAGGCATATAAGGATGGCAACAGGGAAGGTGAATCTTCCCTTTGCCATATCTATTTGGAATTTGTCATAGCCTGCCATGGGTTGATAGTCCGCTGATTACAGGTCGAATCCAATATCTGAACGGAAATATTTCTTGTCGAAATTGATTTTCTTCGCATTGGCGAATGATTGTGCCAAGGCTTCTTCTTTATTGGCACCGTAGGAGCTGACTGCAATGACACGTCCGCCGCTAGTGACTACCTGTCCGTCTTTCAGTGCTGTTCCTGCATGGAATACAATGCTGTTTTCAATCTCTTCTACTCCGCTGATGGCAAATCCCTTGTCATAATGTTCCGGATATCCGCCGGATACCAGCATGACGCATACTGCCGAACGGGGGTCTATCTCCAGGACTTTTTCATTCAGATTGCCTGTTGCCACTCCTTCAAGCAGTTCCACCAAGTCACTCTTGATGCGCAGCATGACACTTTCCGTTTCCGGGTCGCCCATGCGTACATTGTATTCAATGACCATCGGTTCGCCTTTTACATTAATCAGGCCGAAGAAGATAAAGCCTTTATAGTCGATGCCTTCTGCTGCCAGTCCTTCTACTGTGGGGCGGATGATACGTTCTTCCACTTTTTCCATCCATGCTTTGTCGGCAAACGGAACAGGAGATACACTACCCATACCACCAGTGTTCAGCCCTTTGTCGCCTTCGCCGATGCGTTTGTAGTCTTTTGCTTCGGGCAGAATCTTGTAGTTCTTTCCATCGGTCAGAACGAATACGGAACATTCTATACCGCTCAGGAATTCTTCAATCACTACGGTGGCGGAAGCGTCACCGAACATTCCGCTCAGCATTTCTTTCAATTCTTTCTTGGCTTCTTCCAGGGTGGGCAGAATCAGTACGCCTTTTCCGGCGCAAAGACCGTCGGCTTTCAGTACGTATGGAGCTTCCAATGTTTCCAGAAAGGCTAGTCCTTCTTCCAGATTTGCGGCAGTGATACTTTTGTAACCGGCTGTCGGGATATTATGGCGTTGCATGAAGCCTTTGGCGAACTCCTTGCTGCCTTCCAGTACCGCACCCGCTTTTGAAGGCCCGATAACAGGAATGTTTTTCAGCGCTTCATCTTTTTTGAAATAGTCATAGATTCCTTTGACTAACGGGTCTTCGGGACCTACCACTACCATATCTATATTATTCTTTACTACAAACTCTCTGATTGCTGTAAAGTCATCTGCTTTAATCGCTACATTCTCGCCTACATTACTTGTGCCGGCATTTCCCGGGGCGATATAGAGTTTCTCGATTTTGGGACTTTGAGCAATCTTCCATGCCAGGGCGTGTTCACGTCCGCCTGAGCCTAATAGCAACAGTTTCATAATCTTATCTTTTGTTTATTTTAAGTGGTCTTCAAAATAGCGTGTAATGCGTTCATACAAGTGCACACGGTCGCGTCCGAACATATTATGACCGTCGCCCGGATACATAAAGAAATCGGGTTGGGTTCCGGCATCAATGCAGGCACGGAGGAAACTGATGCTGTGCTGGGGAACACAAGTGGGGTCATTGGCGCCAATGATCACTTCCAAGCGTCCTTTCAGGTTTCCGGCTCTCAGCTTCAGGTTGGCGTTCTTGTAGCCTTCGGGGTTGGTTTGCGGAGTATCCATGTAGCGTTCGCCGTACATTACTTCGTAGTAAGCCCAGTCGATGACAGGACCGCCGGCTACTCCTACTTTGAATAGTTCGGGGTAAGTCAGCATCAAGTTGGTGGTCATGAAACCACCGAAGCTCCAACCATGTACGCCAATGCGGTTATTGTCCACATAACCCAATGATTTTAAGAAATCCACTCCTTTTACCTGGTCTTTCATCTCTTCGGTTCCCAATTGGCGGAACGTACAGTTCTCAAATTCCAGTCCCCGGTTGTCACTGCCCCGGTTGTCAACGGTCAGCATGACGTAACCCAGTTGTGCCATGTAAATATCCCATCCGCGGGCGTCATAGTTGCGGTTGTTGTGGATTAGTTGGGCATGTGGTCCGCCATACACGTAGACTACGGCCGGGTATTTTTTGTTGGGGTCAAAATTCACCGGCTTTATCAGGCGGTAGTATAAGTCGGTCTTGCCGTCGGCTGCCTTGAGGGTACCGACAGTGATTTCGGGCATATTGTATGCTTCCAACGGATTGGTGGCGGTCAACAGGCTGATAGTCTTTCCCTTTCCGGAAGTGGGAACGATCTCGATATTCCGGGGAATGGTGAAAGAAGTATAATTGTCTATCACATAGTTGCCGCTACCGGACAGTTGTACATGATGCATACCGTCTTTATTGCCGATGAGGCGGCGTTTGCCTGTCTTTACATTCACAGCGTATGCGTTGCTCTGCAAAGGGGAAACCTCTGTGCTCATGATGATGACTTCCTTGGTCTTTTCATTGAATCCGAGGATGTTTTGTACTACCCAGTTGCCTTGGGTAAGCTGTCTGGTCTTGTAGCTTTCCCGGTAAGAACCTCCGGCCGCGGCTCCATGTGATTCCGGATATACGGAAGTCTTGGTGTCCATCAGGTAAAGATGGTTGTAGCCGTCGCGCTGGCTCTGATAGATAAACTTCGTGTGGTCCCATGGCAGAAAGACGATGGGATGTTGGGGTTCTACATATTTAGTATGCTCCTCTTCGTAAAGGGGGTTATTTTTCAGTGGCTCTCCTGTTTCCGCGTCATAGCAGCATAGCAGGGCATGGTTCTGGTCACGGTTCAGTTCAATGACATAAACGCTTTTCTCGTCAGGACTCCAGCTGATATTGGTGAAATAACGGTCGGTAGGGTCTCCGGCTTTCAGATAAACTGTTTTTTGGGTCTCCGGATTGTAGATGCCGACAGTCACTTTGTGGCTGGTCATTCCTGCCATCGGATACTTGTCCGGCTCCAGTGTCGCTATGCGGGTGGAGGTATTTACTTGTGGATAATCGGTTACCATGCTTTCGTCCATGCGGTAGAAAGCAAGCAGATTTCCTTTCGGACTCCAGAAAGTACCTTTCGAGATACCAAATTCCTGACGGTGTACACTTTGTCCGCATACGATGCCTTTCGGTTCGTCGGTGACTTGTTGCGTTTTCCCGTCGGCAGTCGTTACAAACAGATTGTTGTCAAGGGTATAAGCCAATGAACGGCTTTCCTTGTTCCAGTCCTGGTTGGCGGCTTTAGGAGAGAGAGGCTGACTCCATATTATTTCCTTTTTAGTTAAATCGATCAGCACTTTATTGGATGTGGTATTTACCAGCATCATCTTTTCAGCGTATGGGAAAGATGCATTCCTGAAGTGGTTGATTTTCCCTAATTCCTTGTTTGCCAACAGTTCATTCACTTCCTGCAAAGTGATAAGTACGTTTTCCTTCCCATTTGCCGGCTGGATGGTTTTTACCTCTTCTATGTCGGCGTTGATGCATACATCTCCCCACCATTGCAAACCATACAGGTTTTGTGGAAGCAGGTTATAATAATTGTTTCCTCCCGGCATCAAGTCTTCCAGTGTGAAACTTTTCTTGTCTTGTGCCCATGTTACAGATGAAGCCATGATTAATAAGGCAATCAGATTGATTAATTTTCTCATAACTGTTTATTCTTCTGTCTTTTCCTTATTGTCGTCAAATTTACGGGGACTGCTTTTGAAATTGTCGCGGCCTTCACGTCTGTCACCAAAGTTGCGGTGTTCTCCTCTTTTGAAATCGCCACGTCCCTCACGTTTGTCATCAAAAGAGCGTCTTTCTCTGCGCTCTCCTCCTTTGTACTCTCCGTGTCCTTCACGTCTGTTGTCAAAACTACGACGTTCTCTGCGTTCTCCATATTCTACCTTTTCCGTGTTACGGCGCGGGCGGATTTCTTCCCGGCGGGGCTTGAATTCCCGATCGGCGTTCTCACTACGGAATTCTTTGAATTTGCCGTTGAATAATTGGTATTTGCGGAATTCACATTCCAACGAACCGTTGAACAGGGGGATTTTTATAGAAGGCTTTAAACCAATCTGGTCGAAACATTCTTCACGGTAACTTAGTACCCATGCATCATTGCCGGTGAAAGAGTGTTTCAGACGTTCGCCTATCATTTGATACAGGCCCAGCAAATCATTGGTTGAGATACGTTCTCCATAAGGAGGGTTGGTGATGATGATGCTTTTTTCTTTGGGTTGCTCAAATTGCTGGAACGGTTGGATTTTTAAGATAATCTCCTTGCTCAGTCCGGCTGCTTTCACATTGTGAGTGGCAATTTCATTTGCTTTAGGATTATTGTCATATCCAAAAATCTTATGTGTGAACTCACGTTCCTGTGAGTCGTCATTGTAGATGCGGTCAAATAGTTCCTGATCAAAATCGTTCCACTTTTCAAAAGCGAACTCCTTACGGAATACGCCGGGAGCGATGTTACGTGCTATCAGGGCGGCTTCGATAGGTATTGTTCCTGAACCGCACATCGGGTCTATCAAATCACATTCGCCTTTCCATCCGGTCATCAGGATCATACCGGCTGCCAGTACCTCATTCAAAGGAGCTTCTACAGCTTCCTGGCGATAACCCCGGCGGTGGAGTGACTCGCCCGAACTATCCAGTGACAGAGTGCATTTTATTTTCGGCTATATGGATGTTCAGTGCCACATCGGGATGGTTGATGCGTACCGAGGGGCGCTCTCCTGTCTTTTCACGGAAATAGTCCACAATGGCGTCTTTTACTTTGTAGGCTACGAACTTGGAGTGACGGAACTCGTTCGAGAAAACCACAGCGTCTACGGCAAAACTTTTATCTTTATCCAAGAAGTCTTCCCACGCAATGGCCTTGATAGCTTCGTAAACTTCATCGGCATTCTTCGCCTCAAAATGTTTGATGGGTTTCAGGATGCGGATGGCAGTACGCAGGCAGAAGTTTGCCCTATACATCATTTCTTTATCGCCCGTAAAGGCTACCATGCGTCTTCCTACTTCTATATTGCTGGCTCCCAGCTCGGTGAGTTCTTTTGCCAGTACTTCTTCCAGTCCCTGGAAAGTCTTGGCGATTAGCTCGAATTCTTCCTTCATCTTAAATGATAATTACGTAATTTCAATTGATGGGACAAATTTAATGATTTTCTGTTTGCTAATCAATTATTTAGAGAATTAATCTGTTTGATGAAGCAAAAAAGAGGATGAAATCGGGGCGTCCACGCTCCTTGCCGGGGTCTTTATTTACCTTTGATTATAAAAATTCTTTGAAAACGGAATTGGGTATATCTGTGGAATAAATTGACAAAATATGTATCCGGCAATGTAATTGTTATCCTATAGAAATAAATTCTACACAGGAATTTGCCATTTTTGCTGAATCAAGAAACTTAAATAGAAATCAGAATGAAAATGGAATTGACGGATGAGAAACGTAAGGGATATGTGGTTTGTGCTTTAATGATACTGGTCTCTTGTTTGTATTTGGTTTATTTGGGGTACAGTCTCTACCGTATGGGGCATGCTTAGGACAAAATGAAACCATATCTGTATCACACAGGTATGGTTTCTGTAAGAGAAATTCTATGATTAATAGGTTGAGTGACTTTTATGCGAATTCTTCTGCCAGATAGACTTCGTTTATTTCGCAGAAAAACTCATCGGCGATATCTGACAGGGTTTCCAATGCTTCTTCGGCAGTTTCGCCGTAAGTGCAGCATTGGTGGTAGTCTGTTAAAAAGGCGTAATATTCCCCGTAGGGTGTACATTCTATCTGATATTCATTGCTTTTAAGTTCCATATATACCTCCTTTTTTATCGTACTGCAAATATCTTGTTTATCTGTTACAAGAAGGTGTACAGGAAGTTACTGTTTTATTAAAAAGTTTGCTGCCATACTACTTTTTAGACCATTTTGTGATGTCAGCATTTCTATGATGGCAAAGGGGTTTTATTCGTCTTTGTTTTTTCGCTGTACGATACGTGATCCGGCAGGTACATTTTCTGTTACCCAAATATTACCTCCTACGGTAGCACCCTTGCCAATAGTAACACGCCCTAAAATGGTTGCATTGGAATATACAATGACATCGTCTTCTAAAATAGGATGGCGTGGAATGCCTTTAATGGGATTTCCATTATTGTCTAGCGGAAAGCTTTTAGCTCCTAATGTTACCCCTTGATAGAGTTTCACATTATTTCCGATGATGCTGGTCGCTCCGATTACTACACCTGTACCGTGGTCGATAGTGAAATGGTGTCCTATTTGTGCCCCCGGATGAATATCGATACCGGTTTCCGAATGTGCCATTTCTGTAATGAAGCGGGGGATTAAAGGTACACCCAGTATTAACAGCTCATGTGCGATGCGGTAATTGCTGATAGCGCGGATAGCCGGATAGCAACTGATGATTTCACCAAAGCATGTGGCGGCGGGATCACCATAATATGCGGCTTCTACATCGGTAGCCAGAATGCGGCGGAGTTCGGGCAGTTTACTGATGAAACGAGCTGCCAGCAAAGAGGCTGTTTCTCTGCACGGTTCATTGTCATCGGTTGCATTTTTACTGTTTTCCTGTCCGAAGCAAAGTCCTGCCAGAATTTGTTCGGTCAGCAGACCGAACAGGGTTTCTACATTTACACCGATATGGTAGTTGATGGTATGGCTGTTAACGGTGGAATTACCAAAGTAGCCGGGGAAGATAATGGCGCGTGCCAATTCTACTATCTTGTATAGGGATTTGGCAGATGGTAAAGGATCTCCATCTTTGTGTTGGTGGAATAATCCTTTATAGGACTGGCTTTCAGATAATTCATCTACTGCCTGCGTTAATATGTTCGTGTAATTGAATGTAGTCATGAACTGAATGCTTTAGAAGGACAAAAGTAAGTAAATTCTATATTATTGCCAATAAATAGAATGAATATTGATGTTATCCTTTATTTTTGCAGAAAAAAGGGAATATTTATGGTAAATAAGAAAAATCCATTTGCTTTTAAGGCAAAACAGGAAACTAAAAAGAAGTCCGGTGGTAAACGGATCGGCAAATCGAAGCCGGATAAAGCGAATAATCAGTTGAATAGAAGAGTGAAGTAAATGAAACTATTGTCTTGTTGTAGGGGAAGAACCAGTCTGCCCCTACAACAGGATGTTAATCTTTATTTCTCGACCAAAGCGAAATCAAGTTGCTTTTTCTCCAGATTGGCGCGGGCCACTTTAATGGTAACCGGATCTCCCAAACTGAATTTTTTGTGATGCCGGCGTCCCGTCAGACAATAGTTCTTTTCATCGAAATCATAATAGTCATCACCAAGGTCACGCATGGGAATCATACCTTCGCACTTGTTTTCGTTCAGTTCCACATAAAGTCCCCATTCGGTAACTCCGGAAATGACTCCATCGAACTCCATGCCCAAACGTTCACCCATAAACTCTACTTGTTTGTATTTTACAGAGGCACGTTCCGCATTGGCGGCGATTTGTTCCATTTCAGAGCTATGGTCACACAATTCTTCGTATTTCGCTTCCTGTACCGTACGTCCTCCTGCCAGATAGCGGGTGAGCAGACGATGAACCATCATATCCGGAAAACGGCGGATAGGTGAGGTAAAGTGAGTATAATAGTCAAATGCCAGACCATAGTGGCCAATATTATGTGTGGAATAACGGGCCTTTTGCATGGCACGCAAGGATACGGTTTCCACCAGATTTTGTTCTTTCTTGTTCTTTATGTCGTCCAGTAAACGATTGATGGATTTGGATATCTCAGTTTTGCTACCCGATGTACGTATCTTATATCCGAAGCGATTGATAAACCAATTCAAGTTCTCCAGTTTATCGGGGTCCGGAAGGTCGTGGATACGATAAGGGAATACTTT
>ENA-OQKS01000091-OQKS01000091.1-human-gut-metagenome-genome-assembly--contig:-NODE-91-length-26786-cov-2.938445_pt1 | contig 26786 bp, 28 predicted proteins | sample MGYA00242804_ERZ504808 | MGnify/ENA primary metagenome ERZ504808 (study PRJEB26092, sample SAMD00036375) | human gut metagenome | host: Homo sapiens | study: EMG produced TPA metagenomics assembly of...
ACACCGTGACCTGCTTTACCGCTTGCTGTTTGCGATGGTCGGCTTTACGTTCCTGCGTGTTATCGTTGTTTATGGCAGCTGTATGATCTATGAGACGGTGTCGCAGAGTGTTCTGTACCGGGTGCGGAATTATCTGTACGACAAGCTTCAGCGTCAGGATATGACGTTTTACAGTACCTATCGGACAGGAGATCTGATGACACGGCAGACAGGAGACCTGGATGCGGTGCGTCACATGGTTGCATGGGTTGTACGAATGGTGGTTGAGTCATTTTCTCTGTTTGCTGCAGCGGCCGTTTTCTTCCTGTATACGAACTGGAAGCTGGCACTGTGCGTTCTTGTGATTTCACCGTTTGTATTCTGGATTATCTATCTGTTCCGGAACCGCGTTGCCCCGATGCATGCGGCGCTGCGTGAAAAACTGGCACAGATGAATACATGCGCACAGGAGAATATTTCCGGAAACCGCGTTGTCAAAGCGTTTGCAAGAGAAGATTACGAAATCGAGAAATTCGACCGTGCCAATACCGACTATGCGGAGACGAATAAGGCAACCGGAATGGTATGGCTGAAATTTTTCCCGATTGTCGAGAGTATTGCGAACCTGATGCCGGTTGTCCTGCTCGCAGTCGGCGGTGTTTTTATGATCAGAGGACAGCTTACTATGGGAGACTATGTGGCATTTTCAGGCCTCATCTGGGCAATCGCCAATCCGATGCGTCAGATGGGAAATATCATGAACGAATTTCAGCGGTTCTCAGCAGCGTCGAAAAAGGTCATGGAGCTGTATTACTCCGAACCGAAAATCAGGGACGAAGAAAATGCCGTTTCCCATCCGGAGCGGTTTGAAGGCAAAATCGAGTTTGATAACGTTTCCTTCCAATACGAGGATGGTGATTTGCCGGTTCTGCACAATATTTCCTTCACGGCCCATCCGACGAGACGGTTGCGATCATGGGCGAGACCGGCTGCGGCAAGACATCGCTGATCAATCTGATCCCGCGGTTTTATGAGCCGACAGAAGGACAGATCCGGATTGACGGAATTCCTGTAGAACAGCTGAAGCTGTATGATCTCCGAAAAACAGATCGGACTTGCCACGCAGGATGTTCTGCTGTATTCTGACACGATCGAGGGAAACATTGCCTACGGCGATGATTCGATCAAGATGAACGAGGTTGTCAAGTTTGCAAGGTATTCCGCTGCGGCAGATTTCATTTCAAAGATGCCGGAGGGCTACGATACCCTGGTCGGAGAGCGCGGTGTTGGTCTTTCCGGAGGCCAGAAGCAGAGAATTTCTCTGGCAAGAGCACTGGCGATCCGTCCATCGGTTCTGATTCTTGACGATACAACATCGGCGGTTGATATGGAAACAGAGAAACAGATTCAGCAGTCCTTACGGGAGCTTGATTTTCCATGTACCAAGATTGTGATTGCACAGCGAATTTCGACAACGAAAACAGCGGACAAGATTATTGTTCTGCAAAATGGCTATATTGAAGAAATGGGAACACATGAGGAACTGATGGAGAAGAAGGGTTACTATTATGAACTGGTGAAGCTGCAGACCGGTGTGGATGAACTGTAGGAGGGGAAGCAATGGCAAAAAATACATACAAGCAGGATGAAGTGCTCGAAGAGCCGTTTGACATCAAGCATCTGCTCAGAGCTTCATCCTATATCAAAAAATATGCAAAACGGATGGTTTTTGCGATCCTTTTGAGTGGCATCGGCGGTGCGTCCGGCTATGTGGCGCCGATGATTATCCAGCGGGCGCTGGACCTTGCAATTCCGGAGAAAAAACGAGAGGCTTTTATTTTCTCTTGTGGGAATGCTGGTCGGCATCTATCTGGTGAGCGTGATCTTCACAACAATCCGAAGCCGCATTATGGTGGATGTCAGTCAGAGTATCATCTATGATATCCGAAAAGATTTGTTTGCACATCTGCAGGAGCTGCCGTTCCAGTATTACGATGACCGCCCGCACGGCAAGATCCTGATTCGGGTTGTCAATTACGTCAACTCGGTATCGGATATGCTGTCAAACGGTCTGATCAACATCGTTCTGGAGGGCTTCAACCTTCTGTTTATCGTGATTTTCATGTTTCTGGTTGATGTGCAGATGGCATTTGTCGTGCTCTGCGGCGTGCCTGTGCTGTGTGTCTTCATGGTCTGGATCAAGAATAAACAGAGACGGGCATGGCAGGCAGTTTCAAATAAGAACTCAAACCTGAATGCCTATCTGCAGGAGAATATTGTCGGAGCCCGCATTACGCAGATATTTGCACGAGAGGATGAGAATGCGGAGATTTTCAAAGATCTTTCCAAGGATTGCCGCAGAACATGGAATACAGCAGTTCGCTATTCCAACCTGGTATGGCCGGGTATCGATTCAATTTCCGTCTGCGTGCGTGCTGCCATTTTTCTGTCCGGTCTGATCCTTTTCGGGCAGGGAAATAAGTCGGTTGGTACGATTGTAGCGATTTCGAGCTATGCATCGTATTTCTGGCAGCCGATCATGAACCTTGGAAACATCTTCAATAACTTTATCAACAACATTGCGTATCTGGAACGTATCTTTGAGACGATGGATGAGCCGGTGACGGTAAAGGATGCAAAAGATGCCGTTGAAATGCCAAAAATCCGCGGTGAGGTGACCTTCGATCACGTAAATTTACTTCGTACGATGCGTCAAAACAGATCTTAAACGTATGTTTCGTTTACGGTAAAACCGGGTGAGAGTGTGGCGCTTGTCGGACCGACCGGAGCCGGAAAGAGTACGATTGTCAACCTGATTTCACGGTTTTACAATGTCAATGGCGGTCGCGTCCTGATCGATGGACAGGATATCTCGCAGGTGACCATTCATTCCCTGCGTGAGCAGATGGGTATTATGATGCAGGACAGCTTTATTTTCTCGGGAGATATTGAGGATAATATCCGTTACGGAAAGCTTGACGCAACGCATGAGGAGATTGTGAAGGCGAGCAGAACTGTCTGTGCGGACGAGTTTATCAGCAAAATGCCGGATCGCTATCAGACGGAGGTAAGGGAGCGTGGTTCCATGCTGAGCCAGGGACAAAAGCAGCTCATTTCGTTTGCGCGTACCCTGCTTTCCGATCCGGCCATTCTGATTCTCGATGAGGCGACCTCAAGCATTGACGTACAGACCGAAAAAGCACTGCAGACGGGACTCAATGCCATGCTGAAGGGCAGAACCTCATTTATCATTGCGCATCGTCTGTCTACGATCCGCAACTGCGATAAGATTATGTATATCGATAACAGCGGTATTATGGAGAGCGGAACACATGATGAGCTGATGGCAAAGAAAGGCCATTATTATAAACTGTATACAGCACAGCTTGATGAAGTACAGAAAGCGGGCTGATCAAAAAAAGATCATAAAAAAGATTATAAAAAAGGCTTCTGCCAGCGGATAAAAATCCGTGGCAGAAGCCTTTTGCCGTTTCTTGTTCGTGTCGCTTTTTGCGCGTGCCGCTTTTTGCCTGTGTCGCTTTTTACTCGTGTCGCCGAAGCGACCCGCCGCAGGTGGAAAGTCCTGCAAAGCAGGATTTTCTTTTACTTTCCGGAAAAGTATTTCTCTTTGATGATCTCAACCGGCATATCCTCGCCAGTCCACAGTTTGAAGGAAGCAGCTCCCTGGTATAACAGCATGTACATACCGTTTCCGGTCTTGCATCCAGCCTCTTTTGCCTCACGCAGCAGGCGGGTTTCCTGCGGATTGTAGATCACATCGAAAACGAAGAGGTCTTTGTGGAACATCGTTGTGTCGGTGATGATGGTGTTCTCGGTTTTTGGAGCCATTCCGACGGAAGTTCCGTTGACAAGAATGGCGCTGTCTGCGATGGATGCGCGAAGGACTTCCGGATCGGAGAAGTCGTGCAGGGTAACCTTGCAGGAAGTACGCTCATTGAGTTTTGCAACGATTTCCTCGGCTCTTCCGAAGAAATTGTCTCTGACGTTGAATACATTGATCTCAGCCACGCCGTCGAGGGCTGCCTGTACCAGGATTGCAGTAGCAGCGCCGCCGGCACCGAGCAGAGTCATCTTTTTGCCGATGATGTCTACGCCGTTTTCTGCAACTGCTCTCATGAAGCCGACACCGTCGGTGGTGTAAGCGGTGAGAACGCCGTTGTCGTTGACGATGGTATTACATGCGCCGGAGATCTCCGAAGCAGGAGAAACCTTGTCTGCCAATCTGCACATGATATTTTTGCCAGGCATGGTGATATTCCAGCCTCTTGCACCCATGGTGCGGAGTCCTTCGACTGCCTGCGGCATTTTGTCTTCCGGTACATCAAAGGCAAGGTAGCTATAATCAAGGCCGAGCTGGTCGCATGCTTCGTTGTGCATTTCCGGAGAAACACTGTGTGCAACCGGGCTTCCGAGTAAACATAATAATCCGGTGTGTCCTGTGATGTGTTTTGACATAATTTGAAATCCTCTCTCTCCTCGTATTTCCACATGATGATAAATCGTGCTGTAGCACTTTAAACTGCTACTATATGAAGTGAATTATACTCCAGATGCCGAAAGAAAGCAAGAAAAAAAGAGGAAATGACGCAAAGTTCATTTCCTCTTTTCGTGTTGGTTTTTGATTAAGGTTTAAGATGGAAAAGATTCGCCCGGAAATCAGATTCCAAGTTTCTCTTTCATGTAGTCAACCGGAGTATCTTTTCCGGTGTACAGCTTGATTGCGATGAGTGCCTGGAACAGCATCATGCCCATGCCGTTGAATACTTTCTCACATCCTGCTTCTTTTGCCTGTTTCATCATAACGGTTTCGCGCGGAGCGTAAACGGTATCCGTTACGATGAGATCTTTTTTAAAGAAGGAAGGATCAGGAATGTTGGAAAGGTCTTCGAGTGGATGCATTCCTACGCCGTAGCATCGCAGAACAGGTCAGCTGCGTGCATTTTTTCTTTCAGGAGGTCTTTGTCTGCCAGATCGTTCATGGTAGCCTTGCAGTTGGTGTTCTTATTGATCAGATCAACAATTTCCTCTCCACGGCTGTAGAATTTGTCTTTGATGTTGAAGATTTCAATTTCTGCAACTCCATCCAGAGCACCGCGCACTGCAATTGCAGTAGCAGCACCGCCGGTTCCGATCAGGACCATCTTCATTCCCTTGAAATCGATGCCCTCTTCGGTCAGTGCCTGCCAGTATCCCATACCATCGGTGTTGTAGCCTTTCAGTTTTCCGGTTACCTGACCGTTTTCGTCGCGGAGGTTGACTACGGTATTGATAGCGCCGCATAACTTAGCTGCTTCATCTACTTCGTCCAGATATTTGTGGACAACAGTTTTGTTTGGCATGGAAATATTGGAACCGAGCATTTTCAGCGCGCGGATACTCTGCACAGCATCTTTTAAAGAATCGTTATCAACTTCGAAAGCAAGCTGAATGACATCATCTCCGTTTTTGTCGTATGCAAGGTTGTGGGTTGTCGGAGACTGGGTATGACGGATCGGGTAAGCCATTAATCCAACTAATTCGGTATGTCCTGTAATATTTGGCATGATATTTTCCTCTTTTCTTTTTTTATGCTGCGCTGTTGTCATTGATGTTGGAGTCAAAAGGTTTTTTGACCTTTTGACCCTGGTATCTTGTCATTTTGAAAAAGAAACAGCGTAGCAGATGATATACAGTTTTTGTCGGGCTGCTTAAAGTAGTGGAATCGTTATCGTTCCCTTATGCAGTGAAGCACTTGTTATTTCGCTGGGTAAGAAAGCGATGCTGGGGATTACTCAAGCGGCTCCAGATGCAGGTATCCCTGGGACTCCAGTACATTCAGGATCGCACGGCCTTCCATGGTACCTTCCATGATGCGGCGTGCGCGTACGGAATCGCCGATGGTATAAATATAAGTATGGGTATCGGCGAATGCTTCCTGAAGCTCCGGCAGAATCGGGTTATTGGAGCGCATTCCAAGACAGTTGAATCCGTAATCGAAGGTGAGATCCTGGATGGTTCCGTCCGGAAGCTTTACAGTGAATGCGTTTTCTTTTACTTCCTGAAGAGCGGTGTTGACATATTCTTTTACACCGTATTTGTCGTGTGTCTCACGCATGGAGCATTTGGTGATCGGGTCTGCAAGCATACCGATCTGCGGCAGCATATCGATGATGGTACACTCGGCGCCTCTCGGTGCAAAGTATTCAATAACGTCAAGTCCTACGGAACCGCCGCCGACTACAACGACTTTCTTGCCCTGACAGGCTTCTTCCGGATATTTTCCGGCGTTTACATTGTTGATCATACCAAAGATGGTATTTACGTTTCCGGCATCGATGTTCTCTTTCAGGCCTTTGATCGGCGGAACAAGCGGAACGGAACCGGTGGAGTTTACAATGATGTCCGGTTTGAACTGTTTGATCTTATCCACCGTAGCTTCGGTGTTGAGGAAAATATACAGGTTTTTCAGTCTGGCGGCTCTTGCCTCAAGGTATTTCGGGAAGTCTTTCATACGGGTCTTGCTTGGAAGATCGGAGATGAAAGTGGAAAGACCGCCGATGTGATCGTTTTTCTCAAGTACGAAAACGTTGCATCCGACTTCTGCTGCGGTGCAGGCTGCTTCCATACCGGCAGTACCGGCGCCGACAACAACAACGTTACAGTTTTTATTTACTTTCAGTGCTTTGTAAACATCGCCTTCCGGAACAGCCGGGTTTACGGTACAGCGGATCGGGCGGTTGACGCCGATACGGTTCCGCACATCCGACGTTACAGGAGATGCATTTCCGAAGGATATCTTCCTCGCCGTTCTCAACTTTTTTCACCCAGTTCGGCTCAGCGATCAGGCCGCGTCCCATGCCGACGATATCCACATCGCCGCTTTCGAGAACTTTTTCAACGACCTTCGGATCGCGGTAGTTACCGGCGTTGATCACAGGTTTTTTAAATTTATCTTTTACGGCTCTTGCCATGTAGGAACGCCATCCATCCGGCAGGAAGTTGGAATCGATCTGATACTGCAGGGATGGGTTGAGACCGCAGGATACGTCGTACATATCTACGAACTCATCCAGGTACTCCAGGTATTCCAGGGTATCTTCCAGTGTGTTTCCGCCCGGAACACGCTCCTCGGCAGAGATACGGACGATGATCGGGAACCACGGTCCGACGTTTTTACGTACTTCTTCGAGAACCATACGCGGGAAGCGCAGGCGGTTTTCTACAGAACCACCGAATTCATCGGTTCTTTTATTGTAATACGGGGAGATAAACTGGCTCATCAGGTAGGAGTGGCCGCAGTGGATTTCAATGGCATCAAAGCCGATGGCCTGCACACGTTTTGCAGCCTCGCCGTATTTTTTCACGGTTGTCATGATTTCTTCTTTTGTCATCGGGCGAGGGGTTTCTCCGCCGGCTTTTGTCGGGATGTTGGAAGAAGAAACGGTTTCCATACCGGTTCTTGCGGAAGATGCGGAAGCTCCGGCGTGGTTGATCTGGATCGCTACGGTAGCACCGTTTTTATGAAGGTTTTCGACTAACTGATAGTAGCGCGGCATAAAGCTGTCGTGGTCGATACGGATCTGGCTGGTTCCGTTGGAACCGACCGGGTATTCGATGTTGGCGTTTTCCAGAATGATGAGACCAACGCCGCCCTTTGCGCGGAGAGAGTAATAATTCATATGACGGTTACTCATTTCACCGCTTGTCTCACCGTAGTTGGTTCCCATCGGGGTCATTGCAATACGGTTTTTAATCGTTGTTCGTTTGATGGTAATTGGCTCGAAAATTTTTGGGTAAGCACTCTTCATGAAAATTTCTCCTTATTCATTACATGAGCGGTAATCCTCTGTTTGTGACAAATCCATCATAACTCTTTCGACTAAAAATTAACAATATCTTTCAGATAAACTTTTGATACGTTTTCGCTATCGTTTCTGGACTCTTCGATAATGTCAGCGTGCTGTTTCATGTATTCGGTAAACCGTTCGACAGCCGGAAGCCGGTAGCGGTTCTTCATCCAGAACATAAAAGTCTGATGATAAATCTCGAGACCTTTCAGTGTATGGATGCGGATACCGTCTGCCTGTTCCAGAATATCGGTTCGCGGCATGAGCGCGATGCCGAAGTTTTCGCGTACCAGTGCCACAATCGAATATTCATCCGGGCATTCCATGATAATATTGGGATGAAGCTGATATTTGCGGTAGAGATGACCGGTGTAGGCCCCCATCCAGGATGCGCGGTCGTAGCCGATCACCGGATAACGGGTAAGCTTTACAAGCGGAACCTCCGGTTCGTCGGCAATCGGATGCTGTTCCGGGGACACGATGACAAGCGGCTGCTGGATCAACGGAAAAAACTCCATGTCGTCGCGCTTTAAAAAGCCGCCAAACCCAAGATCGAGTTCGCCGGATTTCACCTTCTGTGCAATGGCCGGGGTATGGTTCTGCCAGAAGCTAAAGGCAACATTTTTGTTTTCTTCTTGGTCCAGAAAGGTGCGGACATTGTGCGGAATATAATGTCCGGCAAGTGGAAAAATATAACCGATGTTGATTTTTCCGCCACCGGAGGCGAGTTCTTTCATCTTGCCTGCCGCAATGTCACAGTCGCCTGCGATCCGGTCTGCATGCTCCAGGAAAAGACGGCCGGCATTGGTAAGGACAACACCGCGCCCTTTCTTTTCAAACAGCGTGATTCCAAGCTCACTTTCAAGGGCGGCCATCGAACGGCTCAGGGATGGCTGGGAAATATAAAGCTCCTCTGCCGCCTGGTGATAATTTTCCAGCCGGGCGACCTTTCGGAAATAGAGAATCTGATTCAGTGTCATGTGGTTTTTCCTCCTGAAAAAATGGTTCCGTAAGAAAGTCTTTGCTTCCTCTTATTATGATAACTCAAGTATACCATATCAATGCATTCAATGCATTGGTTTTTCCTTTAAAAGCATTAGACCGCACACACTTTCACTGTTAAAATAAAGGCAAATGTTATTTTTTTAACATTCACGAAACTGGTAATCTGTTGTTTGTGACAAAACAAAAGGATGAACCGAACAGAGGAAAAAGACAATTTGACCTCAACACATGATCTATTTAAAAAGGAGAGAAACCATGAACAAGAAATACCTGCCAAGTGCATTAATTTTGTACTTGAACTACTTTATCCACGGTGTTGGATGCTCTATTCTGGGCCAGGCAGTCATCAAAGAGGCTCTGGCAGCAGCATGGGGAGTGGAAGCAATGGCAATTACCGCAATTTCCGCAGCACTCGGTCTTGGCCGTCTGATCGCACTGCCATTTGCAGGTCCTCTGTCCGACAAGCTCGGACGTCGCATTTCCACCGCAATCGGAAGTGCTTCTTATGCAATTTATCTGATCGGCCTTGCCCTTGCATTTAATGCAGGAACACACGGTGGTTATACCATCGCTTACGTATGCGCCATTATCGGCGGTATCGCAAACTCCTTTCTGGATACCGGTATTTACCCGGCAGTATCCGAAATTATTTACAAAGCTCCGGGCGTTGCTACTATGGGAATCAAATTCTTCATCGCAATCGCACAGATGCTGCTTCCATTTGTTCTTGGTGTAGCGGTTACTTCTACCGCAGCCGGCTTTACCTCCTACAATCCGTTATTCTATGGATGCGGAATTGCGTATATCGTACTTTTTGTACTGGTATTCCTGTTCCCGCTGCCAGACGCTGACCAGAAAGCATCCGGCAAAAAAGAGGGCCTGATCGACAGTCTGAAACATACACATTTCTCCTTCGAATCCATCGCCATGATCCTGATCGGATTCACCTGCACCGGTACATTCCAGCTGTGGCTGAACTGTGCACAGAACTTTGCAAAAGAGAATGTAGGCTGGGCTGATCCGTCCATCATGCAGACCTATTATTCTGCAGGAACCATGCTGGCACTGATCGTAACAGCGTTCCTGACCAGAAAAATCAAAGATGTTCGTTTCATCGTTGTTTACCCGGCCATTTGCCTTGTAACTATGATTGCTGTCCTGATGGGACAGAGCAAACCGCTGATGATTGCCGGTGCTTTCATTATCGGATGGGCAGGCGCAGGCGGACTGCTTCAGATCGCAACTTCCGTTTGCAATATGCTGTTCCCGAAAAATCAAAGGAACCGTAACCGCACTGGTTATGATCGCATCTTCTCTCTGCAACTACACCATCCTGACCGCAGCATCTAAAATGCAGCCGTCCGGCGTTATGACCATGAATATCGTTCTGACCGCAGTTGGTGTTGCACTTGGACTGTTTGTAAACATCCGCTATAAAAAAATGGTTGAACTTGCACAGCAGGACAATTAAAATGAGGTTAAGGATTGCGGAAGTACGAAGTACCAGGTAATCTGGACGTGAAAAAGAAAAGCCTGCAAAGAAAAGTCAGGGTTAAATTGAAGAAAGAAGGAAAAACACATGAATACAGTAAAAGTTCGTGATATTGAAATCGGTGCCGGCGCACCGAAAATCATCGTTCCGATCGTAGGTGTTACCAAAAACGATATCATCGAAGAAGCAAAAACTTTCCATTCGATTCCGGTTGATGTTGTAGAATGGCGTGTAGACTGGTTTGAAGGCGTATTCGACTTTGCGCAGGTAGAGGACGTGTTAAAAGACCTCCGCGAAGCACTCGGCAATATTCCGCTTCTGATGACGTTCCGTACCTCCAAAGAGGGCGGTGAAAAAGCGATTGAGCCGGCAGCCTATGCGGAGCTGAACATCAAAGCAGCACAGACCGGATATGTGGATCTGGTGGATGTTGAGATCTTTACCGGAGATGACATTGTAAAGAAGATCATCGACGGTGCACACGCAGCAGGCGTAAAGGTTATCGCTTCCAATCATGATTTCTTCAAAACTCCTGCAAAAGCAGACATCATCTACAGACTGCGCAAGATGCAGGATATGAACGCAGATATTCCGAAGATTGCTGTTATGCCGCAGAACAGGAAAGACGTCCTGACCCTGCTTGCAGCAACAGAGGAAATGGCCACCAATTATGCGGACAGACCGATCATCACCATGTCTATGGCAGGCACCGGTGTAATCAGCCGTCTCTGCGGTGAGGTGTTTGGCTCTTCCATGACCTTCGGCGCGGCAAGGAAAGCATCCGCACCGGGTCAGATGGGTGTGAATGATCTGAGCACCGTTCTGGATCTGCTTCACAAAGCCATGTAACCGTTTTTTCTTTAGGGGACACCGGTATTTTTAGCTTTGCTGTTGATGCCGATGTCCCTTTTGTATTATTGTTCTGTTATAAATTTAACGGAGGTATGCCTTTTATGAAGAGAATATTTCACTGGCTGGATGAAAATCTCGAAGAATTTCTTCTGGTGATCGGTCTGATCGCCATGACGCTGATCATGGGGAGTCCAGGTTTTCTGTCGTTACGTTCTTGGCATGTCGCTGTCGTGGTCAAGAAGAGCTGACCAGATATTATTTTTATCTGGTGTCGGTTTTTTAAGCGTCAGCTACTGCAGTAAGAAATGCCTTTCCATCAAGATCGAGCAGTTTGTTGCGATTTTCCCGCGGAGAGGAAAAGCCATCTTCAAAATTGTGAATCATACATTTGAACTGATTTTTTTCATCTATATGATTCCGTTTGCTTTTTCCTATATGATGTCGTCGGTTAAAAGCGGCCAGCTTTCCCCGGCCTGCAAAATCCCGATGTACTTTATCCAGGCAGCACCGCTCGTCTCCTTTGTGCTGGTTGCCTTTCGTGTTTCGCAGCGGTGGATGATCGAGTTCCGCGTGGCACGGGGTGAGAACGTTTTCGACCCGGCCCATCCGGAGCGCAATACGCCGGAATCCTTCATTGAGGCAAATGCCGGAGCAGATAACGCCACAGAAAATGCCCTGAACGCGGGTATCGACAACCGCATTCATACGATTAAAAATTCAAACGAGGAGGAACGCTAATGCCGGTCGTAGTATTATTTTTGATTTTTGTTGCTTTGCTGGTCATCGCTGTTCCGGTATCGATTACCCTTGGAATCACATCTGTGCTTCCGTCGGTGTTTGACCCGTCCTTTACGGTAGGAGCCAAATATCTGATCCGTGCCATGTTCGGAGGTCTCGATTCCTTCCCCCTGCTGGCAGTCCCGATGTTCGTCCTCTCCGGTATCATCATGGCTAAGGGAGGCATCTCCAAAAAACTGTTTGATGTCTTTGCCTATTTTCTCGGAAAATTCACCGCAGGTATGCCGTGCGCCGTTATCGTCACCTGCCTTTTCTATGGTGCGATTTCCGGTTCCGCTCCGGCGACCGTTGCTGCTGTCGGAAGCATGACAATCCCGATTCTGACTACCCTTGGTTATGATCTGACATTCTCCACAGCGATTGTGGCAGTTGCCGGCGGCCTTGGCGTTATCATTCCCCCGAGTATTCCGTTCATCATGTACGGTATGGCTTCCGGTGCTTCGGTCAGTGACCTGTTCCTTGCCGGAATTGTACCGGGTCTGATGATCGGTCTGCTGCTGATGCTTTATGCCATCTATCACTGCAAACGGTATGGGGAGGATAGGGAGAAGATCTATGCAGAAGTCAAAGTGCTGCATGACAAAGGCCTGCTTCGCGTTTTAAAAGAGAGCTTTTTTGCACTGCTCAGTCCGGTAATCATCCTCGGCTGTATCTACAGCGGCGTTGCTTCCCCGACCGAGGCGGCTGTTATCTCCGTATTCTATGCATTGATCATCAGCCTTTTTGTGTACAGAAGTATCCGCATCCGCGACATCTGGTCCATTCTGGTTGAGGCGATTCGTACCTTCACTCCGATCCTGTTCATCCTGGCGGCATCGACAGCATTTTCCCGTGTCCTGACGCTGATGCAGGTGCCGCAGACGGTCAGTGAGTTCATTCTGAACAATTTCCACAGCCCGGTTGCGATCCTTCTGATCATCAATGTATTCCTGCTGATTGTCGGAATGGTCATGGATACCACACCGGCAATCCTGATTCTGACCCCGATCCTTCTGCCGATCGTACAGGCAATCGGTATGGATCCGATTCAGTTTGGTGTGATCATGGTTGTCAACCTTGCGATCGGTTTTGTAACACCGCCGATCGGCGTCAACCTGTTCGTGGCAAGCTCCCTGACCGAGGTTCCGGTCATGCAGATCGCAAAGAAGGCTATGCCGATGATCGGTTTCTTCCTTGTGGCACTGCTGCTGATTACGTTTATTCCGGCGATTTCGATTGGAATTTTAGTAGGGAGGAGCGAAGGACAATGAAAAAGATGACAAAAAAGAAAAAGCTTTTCCGAAAAGTGACGGCACTTGCCGCTGTCATTGCGCTTGGCGCATCGCTTGCCGGCTGCGGCTCTTCCGATGGAGAGACGACACAGCGCTATTCCTGGCCGCTGGCAACGGCGAGCCCGGAGGACACGGTAACGCAGATCTTCGCTGAGAAGTTTGCGGAAGAGATTTCAGAGCTGAGCGATGGAAGGATGAAAATTCAGGTTTACGCAAACTCAACGCTTGGCGGCGACCGCGATCTGCTGGAAACGTGTGCTGACGGCGATATTCCGTTTGTCGTGCAGAATACGGCACCGCAGGTTTCTTTTATGGGGGATCTTGCCGTGTTTGATTTGCCGTGTGTGTTTGATTCTCTCGATGAATGCCGTGAGAAGATTGATAATCCGGAGTTTTACGAGCTGATCAGCAACGTTTATACGGAGGGAGGCTATCACCTGCTCGGTATGGCAGATCAGGGATTTCGTGTCATGAGTACGAATAAGCCGGTTTACAGCTTTTCGGATTTCAAGGGCCAGAAGATCCGTACCATGGAGAACAGCTACCATCTGGCATTCTGGAAAGCCATCGGTGCCAACCCGACGCCGATGAGCTTCAGTGAGGTTTACATCGGCCTGCAGCAGCACACGATTGATGCGCAGGAGAACCCGTATGAGGTCATCGTTTCGAATAACCTGTATGAGCAGCAGGATTACGTAGTGGAAACGAACCATCTGCCGCATCTGATTTCCCTGATCGTCAACGATGACTTCTTCAAAGATCTGCCGGAGGACGAGCAGGAGATCATGACAGAGGCCGCAAAGATTGCGACCGAGTACGCAAGAGAGCAGTCCGATGCCCGTATCGCCGATAAAATTGCGACGATCGAGGAGAGCGGAACGAAGATCCTGACTCTTGATGACCAGACAAGAGCGGAGATCCGAAAGGCGTCGAAGAGCGTGTATGAGTCGATCGAGGAGAATATTGACCCGGCAATTTACAATGCTTATATGGATGGCATTGAGTAAGAAAAAGAAAGATGAAATTCCCGACAGCAAGGACACAAAAAACGACGCTTTGCCGCCGGGAATTTTTGCGTCCGCCAAGTGGGGGGGATTCGCAAAGATTGCCTTGCACAGTCGAAACGGCAAGACTATAATGGGGCTCAGAAGATTTAAAAAATTAGGACCAGAGGAGGTACAGAAATGATTTTTGAACACATGGACCGGATTGTATTTGCAGGAGATTCCGTAACGGATATGGAGAGCGCACAGCCGGTGGGGGAAGGTTTATTTGAAAATGTTGGAAAGAGTTATGTCAGAATCGTCGAGAATATGCTTGCGGCATTTTACCCGGAGGTGTATCTGCGTGTGACAAACTCCGGTATTGGCGGAAACACAAGCCGCGATCTGCTGCAGAGATTTGACCGCGATGTGGTATCTCTGAAACCGGACTGGGTTTCCATCTGCATCGGTATCAACGATGTCTGGAGACAGTTCGACAGCCCGGCTATCCCGGACGAGCAGGTATCCCCGGAGGAGTACCGTTTCAACGTCGAAAAGATGATTCTTTCCGTAAAAGACAACGTAAAAGGTATTTTCCTTATGACCCCATACTACATGGAGCCAAATGGAGAGGACTGGATGAGAAAACGCATGGACACCTACGGGGCCATCTGCAGTGAGCTGGCTGAAAAATACGGCTGCCGCTTCATCGACCTGCAGGCCGTATTCAATGATTATTTCCAGTACCGCCATTCTTCCTACATCGCCTGGGACAGAATCCATCCGAATCAGATCGGGGCAACGGTGATCGCGCGGGCGTTCCTGGAAAAATGCGGATTTGACTACAATCACAGACCGGAGCATGCTTGAAAAACCATTTCCGCAATCTGAAAGCGCCACGTTTGCGGTATGGCTTGCCCTCATAAGGCAGACAAAAGCGGGAATTGTTATTGGGGTTCTCGCTTTTTCTTTGTCCTGTTCTGTCTGAAAACAGCGGATAGAGTCGAAAAACAGAGAAAAATCGAGGCAAAATTTTGCTTAAATTACCAAAAATAATTGCTGTTTTGGGACAGTTATGGTATATTATGACTATACATACATTTATGTGGCGCTACATGGGGACATAAGAGTGAGACATAAAAGAAAGGTAACTATTCAGAACCCCATCTCGATTCCGCTTGCGCTGCATTTCGATGTTGCTTCTCGCCATATGAAATTCCAGAAAACCGCGCATTCATGCAAGTATGATTCGCGATTTTTCTTCCATTTCGCATGGCTCTGAATAGTTACAAATAAAGAATAGAACAGGAGAAAAAAAAGATATGTATCTGGAAGAGTATAAGAGATGGCTGGCAGCTGATCTGGAAGACGCAGATCTGAACCCGGAGCTGGCACGGATTGAAGGAAACGATGAGGAGATCAAGGACCGTTTTGCTGTATCTCTGAAATTCGGAACCGCAGGACTTCGTGGTGTACTTGGCGCAGGAACAAACCGTATGAATATCTATGTAGTACGTCAGGCAACACAGGGACTTGCAAACTGGGTAAAAACACAGGGCGGAAACCAGACCGTAGCCATCAGCTATGACAGCCGTATTAAGAGCGATGTATTCGCAAAAACAGCAGCAGGTGTTCTCGCAGCAAACGGAATCAAAGTCAGAATCTACGACGCACTGATGCCGGTACCGGCACTTTCCTTTGCAACCCGTTACTATAACTGCAATGCAGGTATCATGGTAACTGCATCCCACAACCCGGCAAAATACAACGGCTACAAAGCCTACGGTCCGGACGGATGCCAGATGACCGACGATGCTGCTGCAATTGTATATGCAGAAATTCAGAAGACCGATATCCTGACCGGCGTAAAATATATGCCGTTCGCAGAGGGCGTGGAAGAAGGACTGATCCGTTTTGTCGGAGAAGACTGTAAGAATGCCCTGTATGAAGCAATCGAATCCCGTCAGGTTCGTCCGGGTCTGTGTAAAACCGCAGGACTGAAGCTCGTTTACAGCCCACTGAACGGATCTGGTCTTGTACCGGTTACACGCGTATTAAAAGACATCGGCATCACCGATATTACCATCGTTCCGGAGCAGGAGTACCCGAACGGATACTTCACCACCTGCAGCTATCCGAACCCGGAAATCTTTGCAGCACTGGAAAAGGGCCTGGATCTTGCAAAAGAAACCGGCGCAGATCTGATGCTGGCTACCGACCCGGATGCAGACCGTGTTGGTATTGCCATGAAATGCCCGGATGGAAGCTATGAGCTGGTAACCGGAAATGAAGTCGGCGTTCTGCTTCTCGACTACATCTGCGCAGGCCGCATCGAGAAAGGCACCATGCCGGAGAAACCAGTTGCTGTAAAATCCATCGTGTCCACACCGCTGGCAGATGCAGTTGCAGAGCACTACGGCGTAGAGCTCCGCAGCGTTCTGACCGGATTCAAATGGATCGGTGATCAGATTGCAAACCTTGAGGCAGACGGCGAAGTAGACCGCTTCATCTTCGGATTCGAGGAGAGCTACGGATACCTGGCCGGCCCGTATGTAAGAGATAAAGACGCAGTCATCGGCTCCATGCTGATCTGCGAGATGGCAGCTTACTACAGAAGCATCGGAAGCTCTCTGAAACAGAGACTGGAAGAGATCTATGCCGAGTATGGCCGCTACCTGAACAAAGTAGACAGTTTCGAGTTCCCGGGCCTGAGCGGTATGGACAAGATGGCAGGCATCATGGATGGCCTCAGAAAAGAGCCGCTGACCGAGATCGCAGGTTCCGCTGTTGTCAAAGTAACCGATTACGAGAAACCAGAAGAGACCGGACTCCCGGCAGCAAACGTTCTGATCTACAAACTGGCAAACGGTGAAACCGTCATCGTCCGCCCGTCCGGAACAGAGCCGAAGATCAAAGTATACTACACAACACTTGGCAAGGATCTGGCAGAGGCAGAAGCTGAGAAAGAAAAACTCGCAGAGGCTTTAAAACCGATTCTGGCATAAAGAAAACAAAAAAGAATAGAAGGGCGTGGCTTCGGCTGCGCCCTTTTTCGAACCTGAATTTTTTTTCGAAAAAGTGTAAGATTTTCTGCAGAACAGCGTGATGATAGATGAAAGGGGGAAGTTCCATATGGAAGATGAAAGAATTGTCCTGCTGTATTGGGACAGAGATGAAGCTGCGATCAGCGAATCCTCGATGAAATATGGTGCATACTGTACATCTATTGCACAGAATATTCTGAAGAATCCGGCGGATGCAGAAGAATGCGTCAATGACACCTGGCTTCATGCGTGGAATGCCATGCCGCCGCACCGGCCGTCTCTGTTATCGACATTTCTTGGAAAGATAACAAGAAATCTTTCTTTTGATCTGTATAGAAAAATGCATCGCGGAAAACGCGGAGGAAGTCAGGTTGATGCGGTGTTGGACGAGTTGGAAGAATGCGTTTCGGGGAAAGATAATATTGAGCGGCAGTGGGAGATGAAAGAACTGGTAGCGGAAATCAATCAGTTTCTGCAGAAGCTGCCGGAGGAGAAACGATGCATGTTTGTCCTGCGGTACTGGTATGTGGACAGTATCGGCGAAATCGCGGGGCGTCTGGGCAGAAGCGAAAACTATGTTTCAGTTACGCTGAACCGGATCCGTGGGAAACTGCACACACACTTGACGGAAAGGGGGTTCGAAGTATGAAGAAAGAAGAATTATTTGAAACGCTGGGAAATCTGGATCCTGGTATGGTGGAAAACGCGGGGAAATATCAGCGTTCACGAAGGGCTGCATGGAAAAAATGTACGGCCGCGGCAGCCTGCGCGGTGATCATCGGCGGAGCTGTGCTGGGGGTTACGACATGGAGAAATGGACAGGAGAGTTCGTCAGTCCGTTACCCGTCGGGGCTAAAGACGGTTATGGCAGCTTATCCGGCATCTGTGGCGCAGACGATGGATGCACAGGAATTTATGGAAAGTGATGCGCACTGGGACTGGTGGAATTCCTACAGGGAACTGACAACAAAATCAGCGGAACTGCAGTCGGGAATGGATGCGTATTATCAGAAACTGATGGAACAGATGCTGGTTTCCGATAATGAAAATACCGTCTGCTCGCCGATCAATCTGTATATCGCGTTTGCGATGCTGGCGGAAACTTCGGATGGAAATACGCGGCAGCAGATTCTGGATATGCTTGGTGCGCAGGATATGGACACCTTACGGAAAAATATTTCTTCGCTCTGGAAAAGCAATTATGCAGACACGCCCGCGCTGAAAAGTGTGTTGGCAAATTCGCTGTGGCTGGATGGTGAGGAAACATACAATGACACAACGCTGCAGCGGCTGGCGGAACAGTATTATGCATCGACCTTCCGTGGGACTCCCGGATCGGAAGAGATGAATCAGGCCCTGCGGACGTGGACGGATGATAATACCGGCGGACTTTTGAAGGAATATACAAAAGACATGGCGATTGCCCCGGAAACGGTATTTGAACTGGTATCAACCATCTATTATAAGGCGATGTGGAGGGAAAATTTCTGGGAAGTAGATACAGAGAAGGAAACCTTCCACGGAGCTGCGGGAGATACCACTGTGGACATGATGAAAAAAACGGAATGGATGGATGTCTACCAGGGCGAACATTTCCGTGCAGTCAGCCTTAGCCTTCAGGACAGCGGCTCCATGTATTTCCTGCTTCCGGATGAAAATACCGATGTCAATGAACTGGTATCATCGCCGGATCTGATGAAGGTTATACGGCGGGATGAAAGCAGTGATAACTGGTATTCCCCTATGGTGAACCTGTCTGTTCCTAAATTTAAAGTATCGGAAAAAACAGACCTGATCGAAACGGTGCGCGCACTAGGTGTAACGGATGCGCTGGATACGGATCTGGCAGATTTCAGTCCATTAACAGGGGACAAAGAGAATTTATACCTGAGCAAAGCAGATCATGCCGCCACGCTTGAAATCGACGAAAACGGAGTAACCGGAGCAGCGTATACAGAACTCGGCATTTCAGAAACCGCAGCAGAAATACCGGACGACGAAATCGACTTCGTACTGGATCGTCCATTCCTGTTTCTTGTCACGGGGCAGGACGGATCGATTCTGTTTTCGGGAGTTGTGAGAAATATTGCAGAGACATGAAAAAAAGGAGTCGGACTGTCCGGCTCCTGTGTCTGAGACACGTTACAGTATCTCTTCGGTGCTTATTTTTACTCTGCGTTCCTTGTCGGAGCAGAAAAACAGACAAAATCAGTACAGCAGGGAAAATGCAGCCGGCCAGCATACCTGCATTCAGATCGTCGCCGGTGTTTTGTGTGACAAATCCAATAACAAATGGGCCAATGGAACCACCCATATCTCCGGCCATGGCGAGAAGTGCGAACAGTGCAGTTCCGCCGAGTGGAATTTTAGAGGATGAAATACTGATGGTTCCCGGCCACATAATTCCTACGGAGAAACCACACACAACGCAGCCTATAAGATTTAAAAGAGGATATGGTGCGAGAGCTGCAGCCAGATAACAGATCAGGCAAAGTGTACCGGATGCGATCATAAATTTTGTTAAGTCAATTTTTCCCCGTTATTTACCTATAGAAGGTCCTGCTGATGCCCATCATCACAGCAAACAGGCACGGTCCTGCAATGTCTCCAATGCTTTTTGAGAGACCTAATGCAGACTCGGCATAAGCGGAAGCCCATTGCGCCATCGAAATCTCGCTTGCTCCGGCGCAGACCATAAGAACAAGGGAAATCCAGAAAATGGGAAGACGGCACAGCTGACGAATGGTAAGTCCTTCTTCGCTTCCGGTCAGTGATTCAATCGGGCAGGAAAGAAAATTAAATGTGTTGTACAGTGGAAGTACAGCCCAGATACATGCGAGGATCGGCCAGCGTTCCATACCAAAAACTGCCAGAAACGCAGTGGAGAGTAAGATGACGCCTACAGATCCCCAGCAGTAAAAGGAATGAAGCAGACTCATAACGCTGTCCTTATTGTCAAACGGACAAGCTTCTACGATTGGGCTGACAAGAACCTCAATCAGTCCGCTTCCGGCGGCATAGATCATGGCACTGAGCAAAATTCCTGCATAGGCATTTGGCAGAATATTGGGCAGAAAGGCAAGTCCAATCAGGCCGCAGGCGGAAAGAATCTCAGAAGCAACGACACACCTGCGATAACCGATTTTATCGACATATCTGGCACAGAACAAATCGACAAGAAGTTGTGTGAAAAAGAATACTGTCGAGATAAACGCAATTTTTCCAAGAGAAATATGGTAAGTTCTGTGAAAGGTAAGAAATAGTAAAGGTGCAAAATTTGCAGAAATTGCCTGCGTGATAAATCCAAGATAACAGGCAATTAAGGTTTTGTGGTAGTTCTTTTTCATGATGATATACTCCGTTTTTTAAAATGGCAGAACTGCTGCGGCCGTAGTGTTCGTTTCGTTGCCGTTCACCGTGTTCCATGGAGCGACAACGATTCTTTTTGTATAATAACGTAAAATGGCGTCGCTTTCACTGGAATATATCGTCTGTTTATTGTATAATATCGTAAAATAGAGAGGGGCGTGCCTGAAAAACGGAGGCGGGGAAAGATGGAATTTAATACATTTTATAACAAGATCCAAACGGATGAAAGCATGATGGAAACGATACAGCATGGAAACAGTGAGTATCCGTTTCAATTGTATTACGACGATCTTGCGTTGTTTGATTTTCATTGTGTAGAATGGCACTGGCATGTGGAGTTTGAGTTTGTTTTTGTACAGGAGGGAACAGCAACCTTCTGGGTTGGCGAAAAGCAGTTTTCACTGGGACAGGGAACGGGCATTTTTATTAACTCAAAGATTTTGCATCGCTATTTTTCTGAAGGCCATGCGATTGTGCCAAATTTCGTTCTGAAACCGACATTTCTCGCTCCGGCAGACAGCCTGATTTACAAAAAATACATTGCACCGATACAGGCGTGTAAGGTGGACTGCATTGTCTTTTGCAGGGAAATAAAATGGCAGGCAGAAGCACTGGAGCTCATGCAGAAAATTCTCAAAGCGCAGGAATCAGACAAAGACCGGGAACTGGTTACTTTATTTCTGACGCAGGAATTGTGGCACTTGCTTTATTTGCACATGGATTCGGAAGTGCTGCAGAAAAAAAGAGAAAATACGGCATCCTCACAGGGAAGAACACAGCTGATGATGCAATATATTCATCAAAATTTCCGACATAATCTTACATTGGAGGATATCGCCGGGCAGGCTATGGTGAGCAAAAGTACGGCATTGAATCTGTTCCGAAGATATCTTCACGATACGCCGGTGCATTATCTGGTGAAGTATCGTCTGCAGGAGGCTGCAAAGCTTCTGGCCACGACGGAGAAAAAGATAACTGTAATTTCCGGCGAGACGGGATTTGAAAATATGGATTATTTTTGCAAGACATTTAAGAAATATTATGGGAGGACACCAACGGAATATCGAAGAAAAAAACAAATGGATACGGATGACAGAGAATGGATCGTTCAAGATGTAGTGTAAGAGGAAACGGAAAAATTACATTCTGAAAAAGGAGCGGAATCTGGTGTGGGTTCTGCTCCTTTTTGTAATGGAGAATTATGAAATATACTTATTCGGCACAGCCGAAAAACTCTTCTACATATTGTTCCAGTGCCGCAAGCAGCTCTTCAAGCGGAAAGACCTTCAGATCCTGCGCGGCTTCCGGCGGGACGGAGAGGAAGTGATGGAGGAGGTCAAGTACCTGTTGGACGTTCTCATACGGAATTTCTGCGATTCCAGGGTTCGTGACGTTAGGATTGAGATCGAGCGGGATGCAATAGCGGTTGACAAGATATGTATTCATTCGTGTATAGTCCCCGTAATAATACTCCTCCGTGAGATATCTGGAAAAAGGAATGGATGTCCGCGATTTTTTGATATAAACCGTTGCAATCTCATCTCTCATATCTGTAATTTCTCCATCCGCATTATAAAATTCCACAATCTGAGGAATGAAATCCTTAAAAAATTTCCGGTCAATATAAAGATGAAAATAATATCCCAGTGCGCTCGAATCTGGCAGAAGTGAACGGTATTTAGCTGTAAACCGTGTAAGATCCGGGAATACCATCATTTTTTCGCGGTAAAGCGGATCGCGGAAATGGGAGGATTCTTTCTGCTGCGTCGCATCCGGCAGAAGATTTCCGATCAGAAAATCATTTACCGATGAAATCGGATATGGAAAATCCGGGTGGGACGGGAGGTGCTTTAACAGCATTTGGGCTGCGGTAAGATGTAAAATAAAACCTGGCATGGGAATGAAGGTGTCCTTTCGTATTTGCTTCTAATCTAAACAAAATGGCAGCGTTTGTCAAATTCTATTTGAGTGGCGTAAATTCTAAAAAAAACATAAACACCGGCAAATTCTTGACATGGAAATTTGTCGGTGTTATTATTTAACGCGCGTAAATAAATAACGCTGTTAAGCATTTGCAGCAAAAGGAGGGGGAAACGATGAAGGATGCATTTGAAAAACTAGTTTCGTGCGGTGCACCAGTTTAAAAAACTAGACGTATCAGACCTGATTCCGGGACTCAGCAGTTCCGAATTTTCCGTTATGGGTGCGATTTTGCAAATGGGAGAAAACGGAAAAATTACAAGCTCAGAGCTGGCGGCGAAGACCAAAACACTTCCGCCGGCTGTGTCGCGCACACTGCGCGGACTGGAGGAAAAAGGATATGTAGAGCGGAGCGTTGACAAAAAAGACCGCAGAAATACGTATATCAGTCTGACAGAGAAGGGCTGGAAAAAGGGGGAAGAGGTACGGGACAGAATGCAGGACTTTGGCTGCTCTGTGATGTCACAGTTAAAGGAAGAGGATATAGATCAGCTGGTTGCTTATCTGGATCGTATCTATGAGATCGCAGAAAAAGAAATTGACACCCGAAAACGACAGAATTAGTGTGCCGGCAAGCTGGTACACAAAAAAAGACAGAAAGGGGAAAAAATGAGTAAGATTTTCAAGAACATGATCCCGTACTGGAAATCGATTCTCGTGATTCTTATGCTTTTGTTTGTCCAGGCGTGGTGCGACCTGTCGCTCCCGTCGTACACATCCGATATTATTGATGTGGGCATTCAGAACAGTGGTGTTGAGCACGTTACACCGAAACGAATCACAGAGGAAGAATTTCAGACGGCCGAGTTTATCATGACGGATGATGAGGTGGATTTATGGGAAAGCCTCTATACGAAAAAGGACGGCTATTATGAACGGAACAAAGCTTCTGAAAAAGAACTTGATGAAGCAGACGATACACTGACCGTTGCACTGCTGATGAATTACCAGATGGGTGCGATGGAGGAGGATACCTTTAAACAACTCATGGCACAGCAGACCGGTCAGGATGCGTCGGTGTTTGAAAACATGACGATTGAGCAGATCGGCGAGATGATGCATGTGGAGCTGAAGAGCTTCCAACAGGAAAAAGAGGATGACGATGGAAACAAAGTCAAAGTCACCTGTGTGGATGTCCGTCCAATCTTTGCAGCGATGCTCGAGAGCGGACAGATGGATAAAGACACCGTGCTCTCGATGCGCGACAGCATGGAAAAAACGCTTGATACGATGGGAAGCTCCCTGGTAAAATCGATGGGCATTGCGTATGCAGTTTCCGCAGACAAAGCGGCGGGCCTCGATCTAGACCAGATTCAGAAAACGTATCTTCTGACCGCAGGCCTCAAGATGGTCGGCATGGCACTCCTGATGGGTGTGGTAACTGTTCTCGTCGGACTGTTTGCCTCCCGCGTCGGCGCCGGAATCGGCCGCGATCTGCGCGAAAAAGTATTCAAACGGGTTGTCGGATTCTCCAATGTGGAGATGGATCAGTTCTCCACCGCATCGCTGATTACCCGAAGCACGAACGATATCCAGCAGATCCAGATGGTCTCCGTCATGGTACTGCGAATGGTTGCCTACGCACCGATCCTTGGCATCGGCGGTGTGCTGAAAGTCATGAAAACGGGAGCCGGTATGGAATGGATCATTGTTCTTGCGATCATCGTCATTCTCGGCTACGTGATGCTGCTTGTCTCCCTTGCGATGCCGAAATTCAAGCTGATGCAGAAACTGGTCGACAACATCAACCTCGTATCGCGTGAAATCCTGACCGGACTCTCTGTCATCCGTGCGTTCGGAAGAGAGGACAAAGAGGAAGAGCGCTTCGACGGTGCGAATAAGGAACTGACCAAAACAACCCTGTTCACCAACCGCGTCATGACCTTTATGATGCCTGGTATGATGATGATTATGAACGTGCTGACCGTCGGAATCGTATGGGTCGGTGCACATAAAATCGATGCCGGCACGATGCAGGTCGGTGCAATGACTGCATTTATTACCTACGCCATGATGATCGTCATGTCTTTCCTGATGCTGACAATGATGTCAATCATGCTGCCGCGTGCCGCTGTTGCCGCCGGCCGTATCGATGAAGTCATTCAGACAGAATCCTCCATTCAGGATGTCAAAAATCCGGAGCAGCTGGAGGTTCACAACGGAGTTGTCCGCTTCGATCACGTCAACTTCCGTTATCCGGGCGCCGAGGAGGATGTGCTGCATGACATCGACTTCGTTGCCGAGCCTGGCAAGACGACAGCGATCATCGGAAGCACCGGCTGCGGTAAATCGACGCTGGTCAACCTGATCCCACGTCTCTATGATGTGACGGGCGGAAAGATTACGCTCGATGGAAAAGATATTCGAAACATTACGATGAAGGATCTGCGCGATGAGATCGGTTTCGTGCCGCAGAAAGGTGTGCTGTTCTCGGGAACGATCGCATCGAACCTGCGCTTCGGAAAAGACGATGCGACGGATGCGGAGATCGAAAAGGCAGCCGCAATTGCGCAGGCAACCGAGTTTATCGAGGCAAAAGATGACAAATACGAAACCGCGATTGCACAGGGCGGAACGAACGTATCCGGCGGACAGAAACAGCGTCTGGCGATTGCGCGTGCGATTGCAAAAGACCCGAAAATCTTTATTTTCGACGACAGTTTTTCTGCACTTGACCTGAAAACGGATGCGGCGCTTCGAAAAGCACTGGCGGAGAATGTCAAAGACAGCACCGTGATCATCGTGGCACAGCGGATCAGCACGATTCTCCATGCGGAGCAGATTCTGGTGCTCGATGACGGAAAAGTAGTCGGAAAAGGTACGCATGAGGAATTGCTGAGAAGCTGCGAGGTTTACCAGGAGATTGCGAAATCTCAGCTGTCAGAGAAAGAGCTTGGACTGAAGGAAAGTGAGGTGGCTGACCATGAGTAATGAAATGAACCAGCAGCCGCGCAAAAGAGGACCGATGGGACGGATGGGCCGCGGCATGCAGCCGGGCGAGAAGCCGAAAGATCTGAAAAAATCGATCAAACAGCTCGCCCAGTACATCGGAAAATATAAAATTAGCGATTTTTATTCGTATGATCTGTGCCGCATGCTCGACGGTGTTCAACGTTGCCGGACCAAAGATTCTCGGAAAAGCTACGACCGCACTGTCCGAGGGACTGATGGAAAAGATCCGGGGCACAGGAAGCATTGATTTTGCAAGAATCGGAACGATTCTGCTGTTTGTACTTGGCCTGTATCTGATGAGCGCCCTGTTCAGCTTCATCCAGGGCTGGATTATGACCGGCGTTACCCAGAAGGTATGCTATCGTCTCCGGAAGGAAATCTCGGAGAAAATCAACCGCATGCCGATGAAATATTTTGAGAGCCGCACCTATGGCGAAGTGCTCTCACGTATTACCAACGATGTCGACACACTGGGTCAGGGACTGAACCAGAGCATTACCACAATCATCACATCCGTGGCAACGCTGGTCGGCGTTCTGATCATGATGCTGAGTATCTCTCCGCTGATGACGCTGATCGCACTTGTGATCCTGCCAATTTCTATGGGGCTGATCGGACTGGTGACGAAGAAATCCCAGAAATTCTTCCGTGACCAGCAGGAATATCTGGGTCATATTAATGGACAGGTTGAGGAGGTTTACGGCGGCCATCTTGTAATTAAGGCATTTAACCGTGAAAAGGATACCATTGCAGAGTTCGAGAAAACCAACAGCATTCTCTATGATTCCGCATGGAAATCGCAGTTCTTATCCGGTATGATGCAGCCAATTATGATGTTTGTCGGGAATTTGGGCTACGCCTGTGTGGCGCTGACCGGAGGCCTGCTGGCAATTCGAAACGTGGTTACAATCGGTGACATCCAGGCATTCATCCAGTATGTAAAAAACTTTACCCAGCCAATCCAGCAGATTGCGCAGGTGATCAACATGGTACAGTCGATGTCGGCGGCATCCGAGCGTGTCTTTGAATTCCTGAACGAAGAGGAAGAGGATCAGACCACGGAAAATCCGGCTGATATTGGGACGGTAACAGGAGCGGTAACCTTTGATCATGTACAGTTCGGATACAATCCGGATCAGATCATCATTCATGATTTCTGCGCGCAGGTAAAACCGGGTCAGAAAATTGCCATTGTCGGCCCGACCGGAGCAGGA
>ENA-OQKS01000093-OQKS01000093.1-human-gut-metagenome-genome-assembly--contig:-NODE-93-length-26641-cov-3.455043_pt1 | contig 26641 bp, 22 predicted proteins | sample MGYA00242804_ERZ504808 | MGnify/ENA primary metagenome ERZ504808 (study PRJEB26092, sample SAMD00036375) | human gut metagenome | host: Homo sapiens | study: EMG produced TPA metagenomics assembly of...
AATTTAAAATGGCACAATTGAATTTTGGCGGCGTTACAGAAACTGTAGTTATCCGCGATGAATTTCCTTTAGGAAAAAGCACGTGAAAGTATTGAAAGATGAAACAATCGCTGTGATCGGGTATGGTGTGCGAGGGACCGGGGCAGTCTTTGAATCTCCGGGACAATGGTTTCAATGTAATCGTTGGTCAGCGTCCGGGAAAAACATATGAAAAAGCAGTTGCTGACGGATGGGTTCCGGGTGAAACTCTGTTTGGTATTGAAGAGGCTTGTCAGAAAGCGACTATCGTAATGTGTCTGTTATCTGATGCAGCTGTTATGTCTGTATGGCCGACTATCAAACCTTGCTTGACTCAAGGCAAGGCACTTTATTTCTCTCATGGCTTTGCTATTACTTGGAGTGACCGTACAGGGGTAGTTCCTCCTGCTGATATTGATGTGATCATGGTAGCTCCTAAAGGGTCGGGTACTTCACTGCGTACCATGTTCTTGGAAGGTCGTGGTTTGAACTCTTCATACGCTATCTATCAGGATGTAACCGGCAAGGCTTATGAACGTACTATTGCATTGGGTATTGGTATCGGTTCAGGCTATTTGTTCGAAACTACTTTCCAGCGTGAAGCAACTTCTGACTTGACTGGTGAACGCGGTTCTTTAATGGGGGCTATCCAAGGATTGTTGTTGGCTCAGTATGAAGTATTGCGTGAAAACGGACATAGCCCTTCTGAAGCGTTTAATGAAACTGTAGAAGAATTAACCCAGTCATTGATGCCTTTGTTTGCTAAGAATGGTATGGACTGGATGTATGCTAACTGCTCTACTACTGCTCAGCGCGGTGCATTGGATTGGATGACTCCGTTTCATGATGCTATCAAACCTGTAGTTGAAAAGTTATATCACAGTGTGAAGACTGGCAACGAGGCTCAGATTTCTATCGATTCTAACTCTAAACCCGATTATCGTGAAAAATTGGAAGAAGAATTGAAAGCATTGCGTGAAAGCGAAATGTGGCAGACGGCTGTAACCGTACGTAAACTTCGTCCTGAAAATAATTAATAGTTAGTATTTAGTATAGAAAGCGGGGGTGCGATGAGGCATCTCCGCTTTCTTTTATATATATTAATGTTAGTGGTATTGTTTATATCATGTGTAGTCGCTAATTTTGTGAAAACTTGACTTAGACATGAATAATAGATTATCACTTTTATTAATAGGGTGCATATTTCCCTTTCTATCTTTTTATGCACAAAAGAATATGAATCTTCCACCATATTATCCCACAGTAAAAGGTATTACGGATTATGCTGTGTGGCAGCTTGTATATCCGGATTCTTTATTAAAGGCGGATATTGCAGGTGAAGCAGTGTGTACACTCCGCATTGATAGTTTGGGTATTGTCCGTAGTAAATATATTGAAGCCACTCATCCTTTGTTTGCCAAGGCGGCCGAAGATGTGATTGAGGGGATGCGTGAATGGCAGCCTGCAAAGAAAGCGGGTAGAGATATAGATAGTACTGTAGTCTTTCATATTCCTTTTAATCCTGATATTTACAGTGACCGTATTTGGCGGCAGCAGCAAGTTCTGGAATCTTGCAGGGGACAATTTGTCGATTCCATGCCTGTCTTTCCAGATGATATTCGTAGTCTTGTTATGGGAAATATGGGTTGGCCTGATGATAAAGTGGATAAAGCCGTTGCTATTTGCCGTTTTACGGTGAATGAAAACGGGGAGATTATGAATATCCGTGTGATAAAAGGCACTCATCCGGCTTTTGATAAAGAGGCTATACGTATTCTTTCTAATTTTCCCCGGCTGATTCCTGCCATGAAAAACAGCAAACCTGTGCCATATGATTATTTTTTGACTATGCGTTTTTGGAAAGAGGATCTGGAACATTATTTATTGTATAGGGAATGTGCACAGGAAGATTTGGAAAAGACCACTTGGGAGCCTTATAGATACTCTTCTTATCCCGGTGGTACTGTTGCTTTGACGCAATTTATAAATTCTCATCTGAAAATAACTCCCGAAATGAAAGCTACGGGAAAGCAGGGACGGGTGATTTATAGTTTCAATGTGGATATAGATGGTTCAATGAAAGATTTTCGGCTGGTGAGAGGACTTGATCCATTAATGGATGCCGAAGCATTGCGGGTACTTCAATTAGTGAATGAAAAAATGGAGTACGGGGTATTATTTCAATTCAAAGAAATGGTATCGGGAGTTTTATGTGAATCAATTCACCATTCCCATATTTTTATTGGTAGCTTATACATATTGCTACTTTGGACTTGAGATTTCGATGTTTTGACAGTTTTTGGAGTACACCTGTAACATTAAGGAGGATTACCGTTCTTGAAGGATCATTTTGTTCTTCGGTCAACTTTCGGAAGTATCTCTGACCTGTCAGCTTTTCGATACAGGAACTTCGAGCATGTATGCCCTCATGCTCTCATTGTGTGTATAACAGGCTAATTATAAATTACTTATGTGTTGAACGGTAAAAATACTTGCTCTCACTTATACTCTCATGCCCTCACTATGTTTTGAAGTTTCTTTTTACATAACATGCTTGTTGTCAGTTATGTATATTTTTTACAGGCTGTTTGTGTTTGATGCAAAGTAGGACATTTTCAGGCTTTTCTATCGTAAGAAGTATGCATGAGAAGGGTTTCTACGAAATGAGGCTTACGATGGAATTTCCGGCAGGGGTAAAAAAGATCAAGACGTTTTTAAAAAAGCTCTTGTTCTTTTTTAAAAAGGCGGTTATCTTTTTTTTAAAAGCTCTTGATCTTTTAAAAAAAACGTCCTGTCACCAACGACAGGAAGAATATAAAAACAGGCTGTACCAATCATTTGATACAGCCTGTTTTTATATTTATAAGATTATATACTACAGATTAGAAGTACAGATAACGGTCATCTTTCACTTCAGCTTTTTTGTAGAGGTCATTGATGAAACTGCTAGCATAACGTCCTGCCATATTAGACAAGTTGTTTTCTTCGTTTTTAGCATCAAATTCTTCTGCACTTTTTTCTTTGTTATAAACCTGAATCATGTAAACACCTGCATTACCCTTGATAGGACCAGTTAACTTGTTTACTTCAGCTTTGCTTGCATAAGCACCTAAAGCTGGTTCGCTGGCGCGAGTTACTGAAACATATGCCGGAGCAGAGAAAGTGATATGTTTTACAGAATCGCTAACTGCATTTGCCATATTTTTCACTTGGGCAATGCTGTTTGCGCCTTTCATTTCAGCTATCAGTTTTTCAGCTTTTTTATCTTTGATGATTTCTGCTTTCAGCATGTCGGCAACCAAGTTGATATTACGATATCCGGCAGGATTAATCTTTTCAAGAGCAACTACCATCAGATGATCGTTCTCACCACATTCATACAATGGAGACACTTCACCTTCTTTGGCTGCAAAAATCCATTTCAACGCTTCACGGGTTCCTTTTACACCACCCACACGGTGTTCTGCGCTACGGAAATCAGCACGTTCTAACAAGCGGTATCCGCTTTCTTCTGCATTGGCAACAATCTTATCCATTGTAGTGTTCTGCGCTACGAATTGGCTGAAATCATTGTATGCCTTGTTGTATGTTTCTTTGCTGAATTCAACCGGACGTTTAATCACTGCAACTTTATATTTATCTTTCATGGCTTTTTTATCCAACACTTGAAGAATAACGTTAGCTTGTCCGATCTGAAGATTGCTTAATTCTTTAACATTAGAATTAATCAATGTGTTGATGTATTTAGCATTGTCAGCATCTAATGCAGCACCTTCATAGTTGCGTGCAGTCAACCAGGTTGCTTCACCTGTCTGACCATATTTTTTTGCGATATCAGCAAAGTCAGCTCCATCTTTCAGTGCATTGAAAATACTATCGGCTAAAGTTGCGGTTTTAGCAGCATCTTCAGCATATACCTGAATTTGACGATATTGGATTGAATCGGGAGCAGTCTGCTTGGCAATAATTTTAAAAGCATTATATGAATCATCTGCCTGATTATAGTAAGGACCATATACTTCGTTGATAGTTACAGAGTCCAAACGAGCAACTACATCATTAGGATATACAGTCTTGTTGATTGCAATTTCAGAAAAAGGAACAACAGAGCCGGTGGAACGGATGAATGTGTTCATGTCGGCAGCGGTACCTAGCTGGTTGGCATATTCGGTTACTTCATTTAATACTTCTTTGCGATCTTCTTCAGATGGAGTTACCAATACATCAATGTATTTGATGTTACGAGTTTCAACCGGCTGTTCGAAAGAACTTTTTTTCTTGTTATACAGATCTTTGATTTCGCTGTTTGAAACCGTGATAGTTGAATCGCTGATAGAAGAATAAGGAATTGCAGCCAGTAAAACGTCTGATTGTTCAGTGCGTGATGTAAACGCATCTTCAGCTGCAACCGGATTTGAGATCAATGATTTTGCAATCAGGTTCTGATATTTTTCAGCTAAAGTAGATTGGATCAAAGTCTTTTCAATAAAATTCCAAAAAGCTCCCATTTTTTGATAGTATTCTACATATTGTGCAGGCATTTTGCTTGCATCCAGGTGAGCGTAATCTACCAGGAATTTTTTCAGCATATCTTTGTCGAAAGCACCGGTTTGCGGATTGCGGAACGGAGTTTGCATTAATAAGGGGTTAGTACCCTCCTCAATGATTGCTTGAACTTCAGCTTTGCTGACAGTCAGTCCCAATTTTGCAGCTTCTGCTGCGATTAATTGGTTATTTACGTAAGATTGCCATACTTGGTCTTTCACTTGAGTCAGTTGGTCGTCATTTAATGCAGAAACACCTTGTGTCAATTTAATGACTTCTGTGTATTCGTCTACCATTTTTTGATACTCTTGTGCTGTAAGTGTTTTTCCATTCACTTCACCTACGTCTTGTTTACCCTGATGTGGTTGGAGAACCTTCCATGCGTCTCCGGCAATGAATGCGAAGAGGGCAAGTCCGATTACAACGACCAACAGAGGGCCTTTACTTCTGATTGTTTGTAATGTTGCCATTTAATTTTACTATTTTTGTTTATTGTTTTTTTATACTTCATAGATTTAGCGCACGAAGATACAAAAAATGCAGCTTACAAGCTATTTTATTGTGAAAAAAATCTATTATTCGGTTACTTTCAACTTTACTAATTCAATTTTGGTTGCTGTTACTTTAATTATTTTGAAATGGAATTTATCGAAAGTGATCTCTTCATGTATTTTGGGGAAGCTTTGGTATTGGTGCAGGATGAGTCCACCGATAGTTTGGTAATCATCATTTTCCGGTAGGCCAAGTGAGAACAATTCATTGGCTTTTTCTATTTCCAGACGTCCGGAAAGGATGTATTCATTGTCACCGACAGATTTGGCTATGTAAGAAGTCGTGTCATGCTCATCTTCTATTTCACCGAAAATTTCTTCCACTAAATCTTCTAGCGCCACGATGCCGGATGTACCTCCGAATTCATCGACTACTACAGCTAAGGATTTCTTTTGCTGCATGAATAGTTTCATCAGCTTATGCGCTCCCATCGTTTCGGGAGCAATAGGTAGTTGGCGGACACTCTTAGTCCAGTCGGTCTGTTCACGAAACATTTCAGAAGAATGGATATAACCTATAATATTGTCAATGTTTTCTTTATAGACAATGATTTTACTGATTCCGCTTTCAATGAAGCGGGCTTTTAGTTCTTCTATGGGAGTTCCATATTCTATGGCAACAATTTCGGTTCTAGGTACCATACAATCCCTAATTCTGATATTCGAAAAATCTAGTGCATTTTGGAATATCTTGACTTCGGTGTCTATGTCTTGTTCATTTTGAACATCTTGTATACTGCTTTGAATAAAGTAATCTAGATCGACTTTGGTAAAAGCTTTTTCATTGGCTTCTTTATTTGTTTTAATGCCTATAATGTAAAGTAATATATTGGATATTCCCGAAGCAAACTTGCTGATGGGATAGAGCAAGACATAGCAAATGTAAGTGGGAACTGCAAAAATATTCAGAGTGAAATTGGGATTAATCTTAAATAAGGTTTTAGGCAGGAACTCTCCTGTGACCAAGATGATTAATGTGGAAATAATTGTTTGGATCAGTACTAATAAAAAGTGGTTGTCTATCAATCCTGCCAGCAAGTTTTGTTCAATGACTTGTGCCATCAATATACCGTAAATGACCAAAGCGATGTTGTTCCCTACCAACATGGTAGAGATAAAATTGTTCGGATTATGAAAGAAGATGGAAAGTATACGTGAATTTATGCTTTGGCTGTTACGATCCATTTCAAAACGTAATTTATTGGATGAAACAAAGGCTATTTCCATGCCGGAGAAAAAAGCGGAAAAAGCCATTGTGATAAGAATTTGTATAATAATACCCATAATAGTGAGTGAATTAGCGTATCGAATCAGTTCTGGTGCTATTTGCAACAGCTTTTGTACTGTCTGCTGGTGCTGTATCTTCTACAGTGAAAATACCTGTGTTATTATAAATTTGATATTCTGTCATTTGCTGGTTGGATTCAAATCCATAACCGGTAATGATTTTGTCTTCTTGTTCAATGCGGATAAATTTGTCAGAATAGACCCTTTCCTGTTTTTCATCCCAAAAGAGCAGGTCTGTGTCAAATTTGTCGCCTCTTTGGCTGCGGATATGCACATTGCTTCTCAATTCCCAAAGTTTCTTTTTCTCGTAGTAATAGGCTGTATCGGCTTTTATGCTGGCATCAATATGGAATAGGGAATCAAACTTTTCCAGATAAACTCCTTTTTCAAAAGCCCAATAAGGAGGGTTCTTTTTATCATAAATTTCCCATTCTTCTGTGATAATTTTGTAGCGGGTAATACCGGAATCGGATATAAGGGTAGTAACCCCCAATGTTTTCATGCTAGGCAATGAATCTCTTTCTGTAATGGCTTCCGCCAGATTTTTTTCGCCTCCTGAGCATGCTGGGAATAAAACAAACATAACAGTTGCCCAAATGGCAACTGTTATGTTTAGAAATATAAAGTGTGATTCTTGTTTTTTTTCAGACGACATAATTATCTGATAGTTGTTGTTTCACCAATCCATCCACCGATTGTAACAGAGTCACCTTTCTTCAAGCTGAGGAAGAACAAGTCTGCGTCTTTAGGAGTATGGGCTGCATAAGTACCAATTAGTTTATTTGCTTCTTCAGCAACACTAGGATCTACACTTTTTGCTTTCTGTAATTTGTCGATAACAGCAAAATAAGTACACTTGTTCAATGCGGCTTCATCACTCCAGTTAGGGCTTGATGCATACATATTAGCAATTAAAATGTAAGGCTTACCATTGTTTCCATCCAATGAGATTGACTTCAGCGCATATTGTTTTGCCTTGCTCAACTGTTTTTTGCTGAATAAAATAGCAGCGGTTTTGTATGCATAGTCGGCTTTCTTTAATGGGTCTTGTTCTAAGTTGATAGCCTGATCAAAATAGTCGATACATTTGTCCATATCACCTTTCTTGTAATACATGTATCCGCAACCTACAGCAGTTTCGGCAGTCGGTTCGATGGCATGTGCGGCTTCAGATGCAGCAAAGTAAGCTTCCTGTTCTGTACAGTTTAGCATCTGCATTACAGAAATAACTTGCTTCAGATAATCCAAATTAGTTTTGTTTTGTTCAACTTTCGGAGCATAGATAGCTTGTAGGTTGTCGCAAGTCGCTACACCACTGTTAATGAAAAATGCATCGATATTGTCTTTTGCCACTTTCAATAATTTTTTGTCATTTTCCTTTGTAGCAGCTTTTAAAGCTCCATCAGCAACTCCTGATGCAAACAAGTAATCCTGAATGAATTGTTCTTTGTATGCTTCATCACTCTTCATTTTACGGGCAGCAGCATCCATGAATTCTTGTAATACAAAATAGTCGGTAATTTTCTTTTTCAAGTTCAATGGCTTCTTTGAACATGTTGTATGCTTCATTCATGTCCTGTCCACCCATTGTGAAGTAGTCATGTGCCTTCATTCCGATAATTGAACCCTTTGTAGCATCTCTTTTAACCAACTTGTTCAAATCGTCCAGATATTGGATACGCTGGTCGTGAACTTTCATCAGTTCATTGAAGTATTGTTTTTGCTTAGCTGCATCTTTTTCACCGGCTATTAAAGCACGAAGAATTTTTGCACCATTAGTATAAGTACTTACTTGAGCTTTGGGGGCTTCTGTAAATACGCTCATCCAAGGAGTATAGGCGTCCTTGAAATTGTTAGTTTTGACATACTCAGTGTAAATACTGATATTTTTCAAGCATCGGATACTGTCTTCACCATGTCCGAATCTTGATCCGTCTGACGCTCCGGTCTGAGCGAAAGAAGCTGTTGTACCTAAGGAAAGAACGAACAGCGCTGTTACCATCTTCATTTTCATCGTATATAAATTTAGTTGTTGTTATTTATTTGCTTCTCTCCATTTATCAATCCACTTTCCATTTCATGAACCAACGTTCATTGAAAGTGAGCCCGATATTGATTCTCAAATAGTTCTCTTCCATTAATCCTTTAAATTTAGGACTGACTTTAATGTATTGTCCGGAAATGTTCAGCATAGATTTACTTTGGAACATGGGAAGTCCGAAACCTACACTGACGCCATATTCGCGTGCACCGTCTTGAAAACTGGTTGCTCCTGTGTCCGGATCAGTATAGCTTACCTTATTATAAGGAGTTGAATAATAAGCTCCCATACGGTAACGGATACGCTTCAGATAGTTGTGGCTGATATAACTTGGTACGAATTCCGCACCAAAAGCTATTTTTGTGCGGTTATTCATTTCCACACTTTCTTTGTTGAACTTGCTCCAAGTCAGATCGGCTGTATTCCATTTTTGTAAAGTATAGTCAACCCCAATCGTCAGGCGGTTGTCATATACATAAGTAAGACCTGCACCAAATGTATGTGGCATTTTAAACGGGTTTGGAATAGTATCGCCAGTTTGTGACTGTACATAAATGGAACCATTACTTTCCGTACCTGTCTGATGATATTTATATGCATCTCCGTGCAAGGTATGTCCCAGTGTATAAACGGCACCTACATTTATTGTGTTTTTCTTGTTTAACTTATAAGTATACTGTAAACCAAAATCCAATTTATAATCACTGATGGAAAATTTGTCTAATTTGATACTACGTGTATCTGTCGCTCCAATAGCTGTCATGGATTGATGGGTAATGTCTCCATAAAGATATGAAAAATTTGCACCAACAGACAAATTATTAAATACTTTATAACCTAATCCTACAAAAACCTGGTGAAAGCCTCCGTCGCCATTATAAGATTCGACCCACTTTCCGTTATTGTCTACATCCTCAAAATCATGTGTTTTGGAAATGTTGTAACCTACTGTAGAAAATGGAAGAAAACCAACTGTCATTCCCATTTTTTGTCCATAGACGGAATTGCATGGCCAAATAGTCAAAACTTGAGTTTTTAGCATTGGTTTTTACATTACCATCCTTGAAGTTCGCATTTTGAAGAGTCATTCCTGCATCGAACAAGAATGTCAATGAATCGATAGCTGTATAAGATGCCGGATTAGACGCGTTGATTTGGTAGCCGTTTCGCAAACCGTATGCTATTCCTCCCATTGCTTTACTGTTACCAAAATTTTTGATCAGCTAACTGACCAAAGCCGTAGCGTGTATAGGGAGAATTTGTGCTTGTTTGGGCTACGGCCAGCCCTGTGACTGTGAGTAATATTGACGCACTAATCAGTCTTTTATAATTTATCATTATAGCTTAATATTCTGTTTAAACCTTTCAATACTAAAAATCTATCTGCAAAGATGATACTTTTTAATTTTGTATCAAAAGAAAATTCATCTCCGCCCGTTAAAAAAACCAAAAGCTCCGGATAATTCTTTTGAAGATGGGTGATATAGCCGCTCATTTCAAATTCCATTCCGCGAATGACTCCTGCCCGGATAGCCGTTTCTGTAGATTGTCCATACATCGGAACTTCTCCTTTAGCGCTTACTTTGGGAAGTTTGTCGGTGAATATGTTCAATGCCTTGAAACGCATACGCATTCCTGGAGAAATATTGCCTCCATGATAGGCTCCGTCAGCGTCAATAAAATCGTATGTGACACAGGTTCCTGCGTCGATAACCAGCACATCGTGTCCAGGCTTCAGCCAGTTTGCTGCGACCACAGCTGCTAAACGGTCCATGCCCAGTGTTTGAGGCGTTTTATATAAATTAGTGACGGGAACAGGGGTTTCATGACTTAATTCGATGATGTTAAAAGGCAATCTTTCCAGTTGGTGCCGGATCGTATTGCTTAGTGTTATGACAGAAGCTATGATACCTCGTTTCAACGGGTATCGGGAGCAAAGCATCGGGAGGCAATCTAAAGAATGATTGGAGCCACGAAATACTTCAACTAACTCGCCTTTGTCGAATATAGCCAATTTGGCTACTGAGTTTCCTATGTCGATTATTAAATTCACAACTTTGCTTTTTCGGCTGCAAAGTAACGCAAAAAATAAATAGGAATAGCAATAAAAAATGGTATTTGTGAGGAATTAATTAATATTTAGGTGTACTTTTGCATCGGTAAACAGAGAATGGAATTTATGAATAAATTAATTATAGCATTGATATTGTTATTCTTTTTCTTGGGTCAATCGGTTAGAGGTCAGGAAGATAATATAAAGGTAAGTCTGATGACTTGTGCTCCCGGTACGGAAATATATGCTTTGTTCGGGCATACGGCATTGCGCTATGAGGATAAGGCACGTGGAGAGGACTGGGTGTTTAATTATGGTATGTTCAGCTTTAATACTCCCCATTTTATCTATCGTTTTGTCAAAGGAGAAACTGATTATGAATTGGGCGTAACCCGTTATCCTTATTTTGAAGGCAGTTATGCTATGCGTGGTTCCTCGGTTTATCAGCAGACATTGAATTTGACTATTTCGGAAAAACAGGAACTCAGAAGATTGCTGGAAGAGAATTATCTGCCGGAGAATAGGGTTTACCGTTATAACTTTTTCTATGATAATTGCACTACCCGTGCGCGTGATGTAATAGAAAGGTGTATTGAAGGGAAGGTTGTTTATTCTGAAGGAAAGGAGGGGCTCTCTTTTCGGGATATTGTCCATCAATATACTAAAGGACACAAATGGGATGAGCTGGGCATTGATATGTGTTTGGGCAGTGAAGCTGATAAGCCTATTGATGCGCGTAAGCAGATGTTCGCCCCTTTTTATTTGCTGGAAGCGGCAAAAAAAGCGACTATAGTAGTAGGTGACAGCGTGCGTCCTTTGATTCTGCATGAAAAAAAGGTGGTGGATGCAGAACCGGAGAATGTTGGTGACGGTTTTCCATTGTCACCCCTGGCGTGTGTCTTTATTTTAATAGGAATTACTTGTTTTGTAGGATGGTTGCAGTTTAAAACCAGGAAAATAATCTGGATTTGGGATTTGCTTCTTTTTGGTGTACAAGGGTTAGCGGGATGTGTCATTACTTTCCTGGTCTTTTTTTCTACTCATCCTACGGTAGGGTCCAATTGGCTTATCCTTTTATTGAATCCTATCCCTTTACTTTACCTTCCGGTCATGGTTTGTCGAGCTATAAAAGGTAAAAAAGACCTCTATCATACAATAAATGTAGTGTATTTAACACTTTTTATAATGATAATGCCGTTTGTACAGCAAAAATTCAATGTAACGGTATTACCTTTGGCACTGTGTTTGTTGATATGTTCTGCAAACCACGTTTTATTATATTACAGACAAAACAATAAATGAAAGGACGCATCTTAACTTCTCTTTTGACTGTTATCGCATTAACAGGGTTGCAGGCACAGAACATTCCTGCGGTTCCCAGGTTGGTGGTCGGATTGACTATTGACCAGTTGCGGACTGATTATATAGAGGCTTTTTCGGCTTTATACGGTGAACGTGGTTTCAAGCGGTTGTGGAGAGAAGGACGGATTTATCGGAATGCCGAATATGACTTTATTAATGTGGATAAGTCATCAGCTGTAGCGGCCATTTATTCTGGCACTACACCTTATACCAACGGAATCGTGGGGGATAACTGGATGGACCGCAGTACTCTGCGAGTCCTTAATTGTGTGGACGATGCTGATTTTATGGGTATTTACACTTCCGAGTCCACTTCTCCGCAGAAAATGAAGGTGTCGACTTTGACAGATGAGTTGGTAATAGCCACACAAGGAATAGCTGAAGTTTATTCTATCGCTCCTACACGTGAAATGGCGGTGTTGGCTGCCGGTCATGCTTCGAAAGGTGCATTCTGGTTGAATGATGAAACAGGAAAATGGAGTGGCAGTACATATTATGGTACATTTCCTGCATGGGTGACTACTTATAATGACCGTGAAGGATTGGATTTCCGTATCGGCAATATGTCGTGGGAGCCTTATTTGCCTGTGACTGTCTATAAATATTTGACTAGCGAGAACAAACAAGTTACGTTCAAGCATAATTTCGATGACGAGCGGAAAAATAAATACCGTAAATTGAAAACAAGCCCTTATGCTAATGATGAGGTAAACCGTTTGGTTAATGCTTGTTTTAGTAATACTTCCATTGGAAAGGATGCTGTTCCGGACTTTTTGTCACTGGCATATTATGCCGGGAATTATGATCATAAGGCTCCTGCAGAACTCCCGATGGAAATGCAGGATACCTATGTACGTCTGGACAACAGTATTGCTGAATTATTGGAATTGATAGACCGGAAAGTTGGTTTGAACAATACTTTATTCTTTATAACCTCTACAGGATATGCTGACGCTGATCCTGTTGATCCTCCTCAATATAAAATACCGGGTGGAGAATTCCATATTGAACGTTGTTCTGCTCTGTTGAACCTTTATTTGGCTGCTATTTACGGTGAAGGACAATGGGTGGAGGCGCATTTTGAGCAGCAAATATACTTGAATCATAAGCTGATAGAGCAGAAACAACTGAATATATCCGAGATATTAAATCGTGCGGCAGAATTTTTGGTACAGTTCAGCGGAGTGAAAGATGTGTATTCTTCACAACGTTTGCAATTGGGAGCGTGGACTCCTACCATTGATAAAATAAAGAATTACTATAACCCGATATGTTCCGGAGACTTATGGATAGAAGTCTTACCAGGCTGGACTGTATTCCGTGAACATTCGCTTGATACGCAGGTGCAACGCTATTCATATGCGTCGGCTCCATTGATTTTCATTGGGAACGGAATGAAACCGGAAATAATCCATGCGCCTATAAAAATAGGCAATATAGCACCCACCGTAGCCCATTACATGCGCATTCGTGCTCCTAATGCAGCCGTTCTGGCACCAATGACAGACATCAGAAAATAATATTAAGGAGAGAAGTGCAAATAAATCAGCATTTTATTGTAACTTTGCACTTTCAAAAGTAATCAAATTAGAAAATAATAAAAACAAAAAATACAATGGGATTTAATGAATTTATTGGCAAATTGTTTGGAAATAAGGCCACTCGTGACATGAAAGAAATCAAGCCATGGGTTGATAAAATAAAGGCTGTTTATCCGGAAATTGCCAAATTGAGCAATGACGAGCTTCGTGCAAAAACAGTAGAATTAAAGAAGTACATTTCTGATTCGGCTGCTGAGGAACAAAAGAAGATAGAAGAATTGAAAGGTACTATCGAAACTACAGAACTGGAAGATCGTGAGGGCATCTTCGCGCAGATAGACAAACTGGAAAAAGAAGTGCTGGAAAAATATGAAAAAGCACTGGATGATGTACTTCCGCAGGCTTTTGCCATTGTAAAAGACACTGCACGCCGTTTCTCTGAAAATCCGGAATTGGTTGTAACCGCTACCGATTTTGACCGTGAATTGGCTGCTCAAGGAAAAGATTTTGTGCGTATTGAGGACGATAAGGCGATTTGGCAGAACCATTGGATTGCTGGTGGTAATGACATGGTATGGAGCATGGTGCATTACGATGTGCAGTTATTCGGTGGTGTAGTGTTACATAAAGGCAAGATTGCCGAAATGGCTACTGGTGAAGGTAAGACGTTGGTAGCCACTTTGCCTGTATTTTTGAATGCACTGACCGGTAATGGCGTACATGTAGTTACTGTTAATGATTACTTGTCAAAACGTGACTCGGAATGGATGGGGCCATTGTATCAGTTCCATGGATTGAGTGTGGACTGTATTGATAAACACCAGCCCAATTCTGATGCACGCCGCAGAGCTTATATGGCCGATATCACTTTCGGTACGAATAATGAATTCGGTTTCGATTACTTGCGTGACAATATGGCTGTCAGTCCAAAAGACTTGGTGCAGCGTAAACATAATTATGCTATTGTCGATGAGGTGGACTCTGTATTGATTGACGATGCTCGTACTCCGTTGATTATTTCCGGTCCTGTTCCTAAAGGTGAGGATCAGTTGTTTGAGCAACTCCGTCCTTTGGTAGAGCGTCTGTTTGAAGCTCAGAAAAAGTTGGCTACCCAATATTTGGCCGATGCCAAACGCTTGATTGCATCGGATGACAAGAAAGATCAGGAAGAGGGATTTTTGGCATTGTTCCGTAGTCATAAGGCACTGCCCAAAAATAAGCCGTTAATCAAGTTCCTAAGTGAACAAGGTATTAAGGCAGGTATGCTGAAGACCGAGGAAATTTATATGGAACAGAATAACAAGCGTATGCCTGAAGCCACTGATCCATTGTATTTCGTAATTGATGAAAAGCAAAACAGCGTAGATTTGACCGACAAAGGTATTGACTTGATTACAGGAAATGCGGCAGATCCTACTTTATTCGTTTTGCCTGATATTACTTCCCAATTGTCTGCTTTGGAAAATGAGACAGATTTGACAGAAGAAGAAAAACTGGCCAAGAAAGATGAACTGATGACAAATTACGCTATCAAGTCTGAACGCGTACACACTATCAACCAGTTGCTGAAGGCTTATGCCATGTTCGAAAAGGATGACGAATATGTTGTAATCGACGGACAGGTTAAGATTGTTGACGAACAGACAGGACGTATTATGGAAGGCCGTCGTTATTCTGACGGTTTACATCAGGCTATTGAGGCCAAAGAAGGCGTGAAGGTGGAAGCTGCTACCCAGACCTTTGCTACCATCACTTTACAGAACTATTTCCGTATGTATCATAAATTGTCGGGTATGACCGGTACAGCGGAAACGGAAGCGGGAGAACTTTGGGATATTTATAAATTGGATGTCGTTGTTATTCCGACGAATCGTCCTATTGCCCGTAAAGATATGAATGATCGCGTTTATAAGACAAAACGTGAGAAGTATAAAGCTGTCATCGAAGAGATTGAAGAAATGGTAAAAGAAGGACGTCCTGTTCTGGTAGGTACCACTTCGGTGGAAATCTCTGAAATGTTGAGCAAAATGCTTGCAATGCGCAAGATTGAGCATAATGTGTTGAATGCGAAACTGCATCAAAGAGAGGCGGATATTGTGGCACAGGCAGGTCAGAAGAGTATCGTGACTATTGCTACCAACATGGCAGGTCGTGGTACCGACATTAAGCTGAGTCCGGAAGTGAAAGCTGCGGGCGGTTTGGCTATTATCGGTACGGAACGTCATGAAAGTCGCCGCGTGGACCGTCAGTTGCGTGGTCGTGCCGGTCGTCAAGGGGACCCGGGCTCATCTGTGTTCTTTGTATCATTGGAAGATGATTTGATGCGTTTGTTCTCTTCAGATCGTATTGCCAGTGTAATGGATAAACTTGGCTTCAAAGAAGGTGAGATGATTGAACACAAGATGATTTCAAATTCCATTGAACGTGCTCAGAAGAAAGTGGAAGAAAATAACTTTGGTATTCGTAAACGCTTGCTGGAATATGATGATGTGATGAACAAACAGCGTGTGGCTGTTTATACCAAACGTCGTCATGCCTTGATGGGTGAGCGTATCGGTATGGATATCGTGAATATGATTTGGGATCGTTGCGCTTATGCTGTAGAATTGGGCGACTTTGATAATGTGAAGATGGAAATATTGCAGACATTGGCAATGGAAGTACCATTCACAGAAGAAGAGTACAACAAGATGAGAAAAGAAGATCTTGCTGAGAAAACCTTTGAAGCGGCAATGAACAACTTCAAGCGCAAGACAGACCGTATGGCCCAGATTGCCAATCCCGTTATCAAACAGGTATATGAGATGCAAGGGCATATGTACGAAAACATCATGATTCCTATTACGGATGGCAAACGCTTGTATAATATCTCTGTCAACTTGAAGGCGGCTTATGAAACAGAAGGCAAGGAGATTGTGAAGTCATTTGAGAAGGCGATTCTGCTTCATACTATTGATGATGCATGGAAAGAAAACCTGCGTGAACTGGATGAACTGAAACATTCTGTACAGAATGCTAGCTATGAGCAGAAAGATCCGCTGCTGATCTTTAAGTTGGAATCTGTCAATTTGTTTGACAACATGGTAAATAAGATCAATAACAATACCATTTCTGTATTGATGCGTGGACAAATCCCGGTTCAAGAACCGGAACAAGTTCGTGAAGCTGCTCCCGAACCGCAGGCTCCTCGTCAACAGTATAGAGAGGAAAAGCAGGATTTAAGTGATCCTCACCAGCAAGCTGCTGCCGAACATGACACCCGCGAGGTAAAGCGTGAGCCGGTTCGTGCGGAAAAGACAGTGGGTCGTAACGATCCTTGTCCTTGCGGAAGCGGTAAGAAATATAAGAACTGTCACGGGCAAAATGCGTGATAAATAACGATTATTATAGAAACGTTCGGGTAGAATTTACTACCCGGACGTTTTTTTTATTCCTTTTAACTTACTTCTTACATAAATAAGCGTATTTTTGTTCCCTAAGAAAAAATGATAATATGAAAAGATCCGCCTCATTAATAATTCTAGTTGCCGGGACACTTTTTGCTTCCTGCAGCAGTTTGCAGACCATATCTTTTGACCAGTTACAGGCAGCCGATGTCAGTTTTCCGGATGCTGTGAGAAAAGTGGCTGTGATAAACAATATGCCTGTACTGAAAACTAAAGATAATCATGAAATACTGAGCAGCGAATTGGAAGGCGATGGTAAAGTGGCATCCGAAGCTTTGGCAGAGAATATTGCCAATGTGAATTATTTCGATCAGGTCATTATCTGTGATTCTGTATTCCGGGCACAGGATAAAGTGCCACGGGTTAATGTCATTCTGACTAAAGAGGAAGTACGGAAATTGAGCGAGGACTTGGGAGTGGATATGATATTGTCTTTTGATCGTATTCATATTCAGACTAAGCCCGGCGTACTGTTCTATCCGGATTTTCCTATGCCTATAGATGCTGTAGATGGAATTATATCTCCGATTGTTAGAGTATATATTCCCAATCGTGATAAACCTTTGTTTGTAGTTGCCAAGCAAGATACCATTTCCTGGGAAATAGAACCAGCTCTTTCTGACCGGAAGATAGTAAAAGAAGCTTCGGAATATGCCGCTTCTATTCCAGTAGAACATCTGTTGCCACATTGGGATGAGGTGGCTCGTTTTTATTACGATGGCGGGAATATTGAAATGCGCGATGCCGGTGTATATCTTCGTGAGAACAATTGGGATGAAGCGTATAGTCAGTGGAAGATAGCCTATGAGAAGAGAAAAGGCCAGCAAAAGATGAAAGCGGCTTTTAATATTGCACTATATTATGAAATAAAGGATAATGTAGAACAGGCCAAGGAATGGTTGGGTAAAGCGAAGAATTTGGTGAAATCAGGCAGCAGGGATGAACAATTGATAGCCTTTTATTCATTGGAGTTAGAGAAAAGAGAGAGTAAGCTATCCCAATTGAGAATACAAATGAAACGTTTTGATGATAATTTTTAGAGAATAAGTGTTGAGAGAAAGTATTTTTTTTGTACTTTTGGATATAAATAATATATAAAATTGATTTTGGTATGAAACTCAGTGCACAGTCACATGCTTCTATTGCGTCTTCGCTTCGGGAAGCGGTTGATAAATATATAGCGGATGGAGAGAGAACGGTAGTCACCGATATCCATTTGCAACCTAAGCAGGACAGTGGTGAATTAGTTATTTTTAATGATGATGACGAAGAATTGTCACGTACCATAATTGAAGAGTGGGTGGATTATAGTGAAGATGATTTTTATACAATAGTAGAGCGTATACTTCGTGGGGAGATCAACGCATTGAAAGATACGGGAGTTTTGGATAAGTTAGCTATAATGAAGCCTTATTCTTTTGTTTTGGTTGATGAGGATAGGGAAACTGTAACCGAACTTTTATTGATAGATGATGAAGACACTTTATTGCTGAATGATGAACTTTTAAAGGGGTTGGATGAAGAATTGGATGCATTTTTAAAAGACTTGCTTGAAAAATAGATAAAATAATAGGAGCATCGGGATAGTAAAGTTTCCGATGCTTTTTTATATCATAGGTGAGGAAAATGTTTTTTCAAGAGTGGCGTTTAAAATATTGTTTTCTCATCCATCGGTCAAAAACCATGAATAAGGGTATAGTTATGATGAATAGCAGATAAATGAGAGGAATTTGTATTTTTAAAACATGACTGCCAGCAAGAAATGCATGATACATAGTTTCCTTAATGTGATTTCCAAAATAAATATACAGGCCGATGCTGCCGCTTATTATTAAGAATAGAGAAGCAGCAATAGTAGCTAGTAACATCTTTCTCTCCTGTTTCTTTTCACGTAAGAGTATAGCTTCCTCTACTTTCTGCATGGTGCGGAAAGTAAAATTGGAGGTCAGCCGGAATTGGGGCTGTTCTTTTACAGCCTTCATTAATCCTTTATCTTTTTGTTTCTTGTTCATTCTGCTTCTGTTATGAGTATATATAATTTTTTTCTTATTCGATGCAATTTTACTTTTGCATTGCTTTCCGTCAGTCCCAGGATAAGAGCGATTTCACCGATAGTTTTCTCTTCATTATAAAATAGGGAAATCAAGGCGCGTTCTTCTGCATCCAGTTTCTTGATGGCCTTATTGAGCTTTCCTACCCGTTCCCCGCTTTCATCATTCAGGGCATCGTCTATTTGCTGGTCGGATATATTCATTAACATGGCACTGTCCATAACAATTAACTCTTGCTTTCTTTTTCTGGTTGCCGATATGGCGGTGTTATATGCAATGCGGTATATCCATGTAGAGAAACTACTCTCTGCTTTAAACGACGAAAGATGTTCAAAGGCTTTCAAGAACGTATCCTGGGTCAACTCTTCCGCATCCTCCTGATTCTCCACGATGCGTATAATCAAGATAAATACTTGCTGACTGTATTTATCCAAGAAGTATTCGTAGAGAGAAGTTTCTCCTTTTAATATCCTATGAATAATATGTGTTTCGTCGTTTTCCATTTTGTCTATTAGACGCAGGGCTGGGAGAGAGGTTACATAAAAAGAGAAAATATTTTTTTCTTTCTCAAAAGTGTAACCTCTTTGGCTACGCAGCGTCTAATGAATACAAAGGAACAAAATTAATAACTTAAATACGAATAAATTATGGGTTACATTACCGGTTGGATTGTTGTAGGTATCATTACATTAGGAATCTACAAATTATTTGAACTTTTTGTTGGTAAGAAAGAGCGTCTTACTATGATAGAAAAATTGGGAGACAAGTTAGATCCTTCCATGTTGGGGAACAGGCTTAGCCTGCCTCTTCCTGTAGGAACTCCTTTCATGTCATCTTCTCCGATTTCTTTTTCGGCCTTGAAATTTGGCTGTTTGTTGCTGGGTATGGGACTAGGCTTGTTGACTGGTTATATTATTTGTGCAACCACGGTTCCCGATTATTTCACAGAGCGTAATTGGCGCATGAGCGAGTTAACTTCATTGATTTATGGTGCAAATGTCTTGCTTTTTGGTGGTTTGGGCTTGGTAGTTGCTTTTATAGTAGAATTGAAAATTTCTCAGAAAAACAGGAAAGATCATACCCGTTGAATAATGAAAGACAATTAGAAAAAAGAAAGAGATGTGTCAAAATTTGAAGTAATTATCAAAACTATCCGAGCTTTGCAGCAAGACAATAGCAGAATTACTTTTGACACATCTCTTTATTAAAAAAGAAGTGATGACCGCTTTACATAGAATGTTGCAATCTCTGTAAAGCGGTATATTTTTTATTTTTTCAAAGCAGCAATACTTTCTTTTAAAGAAGCTATTTTGCTTTCTGCATCAGCCTGTTTCTTGCGTTCCATATCAATAACGTTGGCTGGTGCTTTGCTGACAAATTTTTCATTGCTTAATTTTTTCAATACACTTTGCAAAAAGCCTTCCTGATATTTTAAATCAGCCTCCAGTTTTGCCAGTTCTTCTTCTGTGTTGATTAAATTGCCCAATGGTATGGCATATTCAGTGGTACCTACCATAAATGAGCCGGAGCCGTCAGCTTTATTCTCTACGGCTTCGATAGAAGAGAGGTTACACAATTTAGTAATAACAGGATTGAATGTAGCTACTGGATTTACATCTACTACTTGCAACTCCAAAGTTTCTTTCTGTGCAATGTTTTTCTGTAAACGAATAGTACGGATACCACCGATTACTTCTTTCACTACTTCAAATTCTTTGACGATAATCTCATTACAAGCAGTCGGAATGTTCAATTGCTGGACCATCAGGCTTTCCCCTTCTTTGCGGTCATATATATGTTGCCATAACTCTTCGGTAATGAAAGGCATGAACGGATGCAGCAACTTCAGCAAGTTATCAAAGAAGCCTAAAGTTTTTTCATAGGTCGCTTTGTCAATGGGTTGTCCGTATGCCGGCTTGATCATTTCCAGATACCAGCTTGAGAATTCGTCCCAGAATAATTTGTATACAGCCATCAGTGCTTCGCTCAAACGATATTTGCCGAATAAGTCAGCTACTTCTGCAGCTGTTTTTGCCAACATGGATTCAAACCATTCAGTGGCCAGTCTTGCATATTCGGGCTGTGCAATATCGGCAACTTCCCAACCTTTCACCAAGCGGAATGCATTCCATATTTTGTTATTGAAGTTACGTCCTTGTTCACATAACGCATCATCAAATAAAATATCGTTTCCTGCGGGAGCGGCAAGCATCATACCCATTCGCACGCCATCGGCACCATACTTGTCAATTAGTTCCAACGGGTCGGGTGAATTACCCAAAGACTTTGACATCTTACGTCCCAGTTTGTCGCGTACGATACCAGTGAAATAAACGTTTTTGAACGGCATATCACCTTTATATTCATATCCTGCCATAATCATTCGTGCCACCCAGAAGAAAATGATATCTGGTCCTGTAACCAAGTCACTAGTAGGATAATAGTAGTTTATTTCTTCATTATTAGGATTATTGATACCGTTAAATAAAGAAATGGGCCACAGCCATGAAGAGAACCAAGTGTCCAGACAGTCATCGTCTTGACGTAAATCTTCCATTTTCAGATTGGTATTACCGGTTTTTTCTTGTGCCAACTTCAAAGCTTCTTCCGCTGTTTCGGCTACTACATAACCGCCTTCGGGCAGAAAGTATGCCGGAATGCGATGTCCCCACCAAAGCTGGCGGCTGATACACCAGTCTTTGATATTTTCCAGCCAGTTTTTGTAGGTGTTCTTGTATTTGGCAGGATAGAATTTCAGTTCATCATTCATTACAGGAGGCAATGCCATGTCTGCAAAATGTTGCATCTTCAAGAACCACTGCATGGACAGTTTCGGTTCGATGGCTACATTGGTACGTTCCGAGAAACCTACCTTATTAGTATAAGCTTCTACCTTTTCCAGCAATCCGGCAGCTTGCAAGTCTTGTTCAATCTGTTTACGTACATCAAAACGGTCCATACCTACATACAGTCCGGCAGCTTCGCTCAGTGTTCCGTTATCATTGAAGATATCAATGCTGGGCAAGTTATATTTTTCGCCAAGCATATAGTCATTCACATCATGGGCGGGTGTTACTTTCAGACATCCTGTACCAAATTCAATGTCTACGTAGTCGTCTTCGATAACCGGAATGATACGGTTTACCAGTGGTACAATTACCTTTTTGCCTTTCAGCCATTGGTTTTTCGGGTCATTGGGATTGATACACATGGCAGTATCTCCCATAATTGTTTCGGGACGAGTGGTAGCAACTACCGCATAGCGTCCTTCAGCATCACCTTCTACTTTGTAACGGAGATAATACAGTTTGCTGTGTTCTTCCTTATAAATAACTTCTTCATCACTGAGAGCTGTCAGTGCTTTTGGGTCCCAGTTTACCATGCGTACACCGCGATAGATCAAACCTTTGTTGTAAAGGTCTACGAATACTTTGATGACACTTTCGCTACGTTCTTCGTCCATGGTGAATGCTGTACGGTCCCAATCGCAGGATGCACCTAGTTTGCGCAGCTGTTTCAGGATAATACCTCCATGTTCTTCAGTCCATGCCCAGGCATGTTTCAGGAATTCGTCACGGCTAAGGTCAGTTTTCTTTATACCTTGTCCGGCCAGTTTGTTCACCACTTTGGCTTCTGTGGCAATGGAAGCATGGTCGGTTCCCGGCACCCAGCAGGCATTCTTGCCTTCCATGCGGGCACGGCGTACTAATATATCCTGAATGGTATTGTTTAGCATGTGTCCCATATGGAGTACTCCGGTTACGTTGGGTGGTGGAATGACGACTGTGTAAGGTTCACGTCCGTCGGGTTTTGAACTAAAGAGTTTGTTGTCCAGCCAATACTGATACCATTTTCCTTCCACGTCAGCGGGATTGTACTTACTTGCTAATTCCATTTTATATTTTATTTATTTAATTGATTATCGCATAATTGAGTGCAAAATTAATAAAAAGTCGTTGGATTATTATGTACTTTTGCACTACGAAGTTATGAAAAAGGCCTAAGATATTGAAAATGAGCATAGGTTATTCGCTCATTATGGTAATAGGTTACGAATAAGAGAGTTATCTCCTTAAATATACTTCTGCGCGTTGCGTAACCTTCAAAGAACTCTTCAAGTACAAAAGTATAAATAAAACTGGAGATTACGACAGAATCTCCCTACTTTTTTCACTTTAATTTGGCTTTTCCGTAAAAGCGATTTTATTTCGTCGGCACACCATCGCCAAAACAAGTTTTGACAACCATGTCCCGACTATCCGCATAAGCGAAGAAAAGGGCTTTGCCTCATGCCTAAACAACAAGTTTAGACTGATGAAGCAAGGCCCATTTCTTTTGGGCTTATGCCACAAAGGTGCTTTTACGGATTTTCTGAGATTTTTTTCTTTTGCTGTTTTTTTTGAGCCGGTAGCGGAAAGCTGCATGTGACCGCCCGCCCATAAATGGGACAAGCCGTCACCCACAGCAGGCAAACCGGGAAGAATGGTTTATTTGCCCGACCAAACGGGTTTGGCCAGACGGATAAACCATACTTCCTTGCATATGGTTTGCCCGGTTTCACGCTTCCGGCAGTATTTCCTTTCTCTTTGTCTTTTCTTCTTTTTGTGGATTTCTCTCTGAAGTTTTCTCTCGAATCTGCCTCTACTTCCGTTTACCTCCATTTTTACGCCTTTCAGTAGCCGCATCAGTCAGTCATTTTCGTTCTGGGCGCAAAGGTAATTCCGGGATTTGACGGAAATGCAAGGTCGAGCCTCCTGTTTTCTGGAAAAATCTCCAGCCCTGCGGGTAGTATTTTTCCGAAAAACCTTGCATCCCCTAATCCCTACCTTTTTGAGCACCCGAAACGAAAACGACCGATGCGACAGAAAGACGCATTAAAAAAAATGTCGGATAAACGAGAGGCAGATAAGATAGTTTGAAACTCAACTCCTCAGCTCTTGAATCCGCATTAAAAAAAAATCAAAAACAACGTAGATATGACAGCAACGGCAAATTTCAGACAAGTGGCGCAGAACATAGGACTTGCAGTATGCGGTTTAATCGTGCGCACCGCCTTTGGGATGTTCGGCATCCTCTTGGGCATCATTTCAGAGATTGTAAACGGATTGTTCCGAGTGGCAATAGGTATAATCGTGGCTATCCTTTCCACCATTGCCTTCTTCGGTCTTATCCTTTGGTTATTCACCCTTTAATACTTACCGATATGGCAAAGAGAAACAGCAAGACAGCAGCACAGCAGTGCAGATACTATGAGGTGGACAACATCTTCGAGTATATGGTGGAAACATACATCAACGGCAATATATCCGTGTTCCGTGAACTCTACCATGAACTGAACAAGGACACCCGAAAGGATTTTACCGACTTCCTATTGAGCGAAGTGGAGCCGACCTATTGGAGAGAGATACTGAAAGAAACAATCTAAAACGACAGCGATATGAAAGGAACTGACCATTTTAAGAAAACGATACTGATGTACTTGGAGCAACGTGCAGAGGAAGACCAACTCTTTGCCAAAAGTTTCAGCAACCCTGCCAAGAACATAGACGACTGCGTGACCTACATTCTGAACTATGTGAAGAACAGCGGTTGCAACGGCTTCACGGACGGAGAGATATTCGGGCAAGCCATCCACTACTATGAGGAAAACGAGATAGAGGTGGGCAGACCGATTAACTGCCAAGTGGCGGTGAACCATATTGTGGAACTCACGGCAGAGGAAAAGGCGGAAGCACGGCAGAAGGCTATCCAAAAATATCAAGAAGAGGAAGTCCGCAAGTTGCAGAACCGCAACAGACCGACAGCGAAAAAGAAACTATTGTACAACCCTCCCTATTTGACTTTTGATTATGAAACCCAAGACACGCATACAAAAAGAGGTGGCAAGACTTTCCGCCAACCTTCGCCCCATATCCGCGACACAGATTGATTGGGCATACCGCCATTGTGTTGAACATATCGGCTACCGCACCAAGAAAGGGAACATCACCTGTTCCGACTGCGGTCACGAGTGGCACGGCAACAGCGGACTATGCGACAGCCTTGATGGTTGCACCTGCCCCCAATGCCGTACCGAACTCAAAGTGTGGGACACCCGAAAGCGCACTCACAAGGAAACGCAGTATTTCAGCGTGATAACCACCTGCAAAGGGTATCAGTTAATCCGTGTGGCGCAGGTCAGATGCGAGAGCAGGAAAGGCGAGCCGATGAAATTCTACTGCCACGAGGTTGTGCAGCGTTGGATTTCACCCAAAGGCATCATTACCGACATGGCTCTGCTCCGTGGCTTCTCTTTCTGCTATTGCGATGTGTGGGCTTTGGATAGCGATATGGAGGTCAGACCACACAACAGCCTTTATGATGATGTTGTGGCGTGGGGGAATGTGTACCCCAATATGAAGATATTGCCCCAACTCAGGCGCAACGGTTTCAAGGGCGATTTTCACGGCATCACCCCCGTGCGTCTTTTCAAGGCTTTGCTTTCAGACCCAAGAATTGAAACCCTTATGAAAGGCGGTGAGATTGAAGGTATGAAATACTTTCTCGCCAATCCACCGATAGCCGATGAATGTTGGGCGTCATATCTGATTGCCAAACGTCATAAATATCAGATAGGCAACCTCTCCATGTGGTGCGACTATCTACGTATGCTCAAAAAACTCGGTCAAGACCTCCGCAACCCGAAGAACATCTGTCCCGAAGACTTCATGGCGGCACACGACAAGGCAACCCGAAAGATTGAAGCCATACACGAGAAGGAACGGATTGAGCGACAGCGCAGGTGGGAGATTGAAAGGCGTGAGCGTGAGCAGCAGCGACAACTCCAACGAAAGAAAGATGCAGAGGATTTCATCGCCAACAAATCCAAATTCTTCGGATTGGTAATCACTGACGAGGAAATAATCGTCAAGGTGCTTGAAAGCATAGACGAGTATTACAACGAGGGCAAGACGCAGAACATCTGCGTGTTCGGCAGTGAATACTATAAGAAAGCCGACACCCTCATACTCTCGGCAAGGATTGGCGGTGAGATAATTGAAACCGTTGAGGTGGACTTGCGCACCTTCAAAGTTGTGCAGTGTCACGGCAAGTACAACCAAGATACCGAATATCACGAACGCATCATAGACCTTGTGAACAAGAACGCCAACCTTATCCGTGAACGGATGAAAGCGGCATAATATCAACCTATAACATTGAATAATATGGAAGTAAGATTTGAAAGCATGGTTTGTCTTTGGGATGATGCAATTCCAAAGATGTTCCTTGAGTTTGTAAACCTCCTCACTCTTGCAACGAGTGAGGAGCAGTTAAGGCGAAGCGTAAAGGACTTTGCCGAAAAGCACGAACTTGACAAGTTCTTCTGTTACGGCTTCGGCTCACACCATTTCTATATGCACCAACGCTACACGAGCGACCCCGAAATGGTGATGCAGAACAGAGTGCTGTCAGTGCATTTTTAACCTATAAACAGAATGGAATTATGACCAACGAAAGAGAAAAAAGAAACCGCTACTACAAGCATATTGTCAAAAGACATTTGAACGATATAAGGGAACATATCGGATTATCCACAAACGAAATGGAAAGGAGTGGAAAAGCCACTCAACTTTGACCCTTTTTGGCCACGCAAGATTTGCCCACCTTTTTGTACTATATGATTGACCCTTTAAAGTCCTGGTGTTGGGGGGCAATATTATTTTACCCTTTTAAAAATTCTCGTTTTTCTTAGATTTTAATTTTCGC